>Ga0326728_10002649_pt1 | contig 58686 bp, 37 predicted proteins | sample MB3enrmetagenome_FD_207602 | JGI IMG/M metagenome (GOLD analysis project Ga0326728, IMG submission 207602) | Lab enriched peat soil microbial communities from McLean, Ithaca, NY, United States - MB31MN | ecosystem: Environmental > Terrestrial > Soil > Wetlands > Peat | place: USA: New York... | reverse complement strand
GGGCGCGCTGATAATCCTGCTCACCAGCACGCGCGGCATCTTCCAGGAATCCGTCCTGCTGCGCACCTACATGGACGACGCTTCCGGTATCACCGACGGCACCGAAGTGCGGCTCAACGGCATCAGCCACGTGGGGTACCTGGAGAGGCTGCAGCTCACCGGCTCGTCCGACCGCAACCGCGCCGTGGAATTCAACATGAAGGTCCACGCCAAGTTCTTGAAGGATATCCCGGTCGATTCGGTGGCCGGCATCGGCGCCGCCAACCTGCTGGGCGACAAGTACATCAACATCACCCGCGGGAGCAGTTCGCAGACCGTGCATGAAGGCTCGGTGCTGCAGTCGTTGCAGGCGCAGGACATTCCCGAAATGCTGGCGGCGTTCTCCAAGTTGATAAACTCGTTCCAGACCAGCATCAATCGCATAGACCACCTGCTGCAGGATGTGGAAGCCGGCAAGGGCAATATCGGACTGCTGCTCAAGGACGACGAGCTGTACAACCGCCTCAACGGTCTGGCCTCCGAAGGCCAGAGCCTGCTCTCGGATGTCCGCAACGGCCACGGCACCATCAGCAAGCTGCTCTACGACGACGCGCTCTATCAACAGGTGACCGTGTCGCTCAAACGGGTGGACGCAATTCTGGCGGACCTGCAATCCGGCCAGGGGACGGCCGGCAAGTTCCTCAAGGACCCGGCGCTGTTCGACGAGGCCAAGAAGACCATCGCGGAAATCCACTCCCTGGTTGCCGATGTGAACGCCGGCAAGGGAACCGTGGGCAAACTGATGACGGACGACCAGCTCCATCGCCGTCTGGACGATCTGCTGGCGAAGCTGAACGCCACCATCGACAAGATCGATGCCGGCCAGGGCACCATCGGCCAGTTCGTCGTCAATCCACAGTTGTACGAAGCGCTTACCGGGGCGACCAACGAAATCCAGGCGCTGGCCGAAGACGTGCATGCCAATCCCAAGAAATTCCTGACCCTCCACTTGAAGATATTTTGAGCGCCCGCAAACAATTAGTAGTGAACGCCGACGACTTTGGTTTTACGCCCGACGTGAACCAGGGCATTGTGGAGGCGCACCTTCAGGGCATCCTGACGGCCACCACGCTGATGGCCAATGGCGCGGCCTTCGACGATGCCGTGCGCCTGGCGCGCCAGACTCCCACGCTGGATATCGGCTGCCACCTGGTGCTGGTGGGCGGAAATTCTCCGGTCACCGGCCAGCCGTATCCGCCCACCGTGGCGCAGCTCATCGGCGCCATCATACGGCGCCAGATCGGGGTGTACGACGAACTGGCCGCGCAGGTGCGGCGCATCGTGGATGCCGGCATCCGGCCCACCCACCTGGATACCCACAAGCACACCCACCTCGCGCCCCCGGTCCTGGATGCGGTGGCGCGCCTGGCGCGGGAATTCGGCATCCGCTGGGTGCGCGTGCCATTCGATCTTCCGCTCCACGCGCTGAAAGGCGCGGTTCCGCGTCTCGATCGATTGGCCAACCGAGGATTGGGTCTGCTGCGCGGGCGGTTCCATCGCGTCCTGGAGCGCCACGGCTGCCGCGCCACCCGCCATTTCGCGGGCCTTCAGATAACCGGCCGGTTTGGTACGCCCGAACTGGTGGAGTTGCTGGGCGCGATTCCCCAAGGGAGCACCGAACTGATGGTGCATCCCGGCCTCTGCCGCGAGCCGCTTCTCCACGCGCGCACCCGGCTGAAGGAAAGCCGCGAGCGCGAGCTGCGAGCGCTGGTGGCGCCCGAGACGCGCCAGGCGCTCCAACGGCACGGGATCGAACTGGCGAATTATTCGGAACTGGCGGCGGAATGAAAAGGGCCGCCGCGCTATTTCAGCTCGGCGATCATTCCGGGCAGGCTCCACTGCATCTGCATGCCGTTGGGCGCCCAGCCGAATTCGGCTTGCATCACCTTGCCGATTTCCTCCTGGCTCTTGCCTTCGCGGACCAGCCCGGCCGCGCGATTGCGCAGCTTCTCCACATTGTTGCGGTAAGCCAGAAGCCCGGCTTTGTCGGTGACGGCGCCGTGTCCGGGGATGACCGTATCGAAGTCCAGCTTGAGGGCGCCGTCCAGCGTCTTGGTCCACTCGACGAGGCTGCCGCCCCCGGCGTAGTCGATGAGGGGCGTGGTGCCGGCCATCAGGTCGCCGGTGTGGAGGGTGCCGAGCGCCGGGAAATAGACCACGGCGTCTCCGTTGGTGTGGCCGCGGCCGAAGTAGTAGGCGCGCACTTCCTTGCCGCCCAGAAACACCGAGCATTGATCCGTAAACGTCACCCGCGCTGGGACCATTTCCGGGGCGTTGGGCTGCTTGTGCCCCACGATGTTGGCGCGCGCGTTGACCGTGGAGATGATCTCGGCGGAGGTAATGAACTTGCCGTTGCCGCCGCTGTGGTCGGAATGATGGTGCGTGCTCAGGACATACTTCACCGGCAGGCTGGTAACGCTCTTCACCTTGGCCATGATGTCGTCGTAGTCCCGCTCGAACTTGTCGTCCACCAGAATGACGCCTTCACCGGTGACGTACACGGCCACGTTTCCGCCGTCTCCCTCGATCTCGTACAGATCGTCCTTGATCTTGTGGAGGGCCAGCGACGGCGGCCGATTGGTTTGGCTCTGGGTGTAGGCGATCCAGCAACCCAGCAGAAAAAGTGCGCCCGCCGATAGACGGGCTACGGATGTCCGGCTCATGCGAGAAACTATAGCAGATCCGGGAGCGCTCAGCTTGCCGGGTGCTGCGGATGGAGGCCGTTGGGTTTGCGCGGCGCCCACTTCCGCAGCACGGTCACCAGGTCCTGAACCTTGACCGGTTTGGAAATGTAGTCGTCCATGCCGGCCGCGAGACAGGCTTCGCGGGCGCCAGACATGGCTTCGGCGGTCATGGCGACGATCACCACGGCGCGCTCCGCGGTCTCCATGCGGCGGATCTGCCGGGAGGCCTCATAACCGTCCAGTTCGGGCATGTGGCAGTCCATCAGGATCACGTCGTAGGGCACCATGCCGAACATCTGGACGGCCTCTTGCCCGTTGGCGGCCACGTCGGCGCGCAGGCCCATGCGCTGCAACATGCGGATGGCCACCTTCTGGTTGACCACGTTGTCCTCGGCCACCAGTATCCGGATGTTGAAGCCCGCGAAAGCGTCGGCCAGCGACGCCTTGTCGCGTGGATGGGTGGACTCGGCCGGTGGCGCCAACGCCGGCGAATTGCGCTTGGACCACAACAGCGTCAGGATGTTCAGCAACTGCGACTGGCGGACGGGCTTAACCAGGCACGCGTCGACGCTGCAGCCCTCCATGCGCCGCACCTCGTTCCAGTGGCCCACCGAGGTCAACATGACGAGGCAGGTATCGGCGAGCAGGGGATCGGCTTTGATGGCGGCCGCCAGCGCGGCGCCATCGATGCCGGGCATCTGGAAATCCAGCAGCACGAACTGGTACGGGTCTTCCAGCGCGTGGGCCTCGCGCAAGGCCTGGATCACCCCCGTTCCGGACGGGAGACTGTCGCTGCGCATGTGCCAACAGGCGACCTGTTCGCGGAGCACGCGGCGATTCACTTCGATGTCGTCGACGATCAGCACGCGCACGCTGCGCAGGTGGCCGATCGGCGCCGGAATGGTCTCGGGCTCGTGGTCCAGGGGCAGCGGCAAAGTGAACCAGAAGGTAGATCCCTGCTCCGGGACGCTATCCACGCCGATAGCGCCGCCCATCAACTCCACCAGGTGTTTGGAAATCGCCAGGCCCAGGCCGGTGCCGCTGTGGCGGCGCGTGGAAGATCCGTCCACCTGGCTGAACTTGTCGAACAGCGCCGGGATCTTCTCCGCGGGAATCCCAATGCCGGTATCGCTTACGGCAATCCGCAGAAGCGCCCGCGAGGAGTCGCCGCTCTCGCAACCGACCTCGATGAGGACGTGGCCGGTGTCGGTGAACTTGACGGCGTTGCCGACCAGGTTGGTCAGCACCTGGCGGATGCGGCCCGCGTCTCCGACGAAGCGGCGCGGCACCATGCTGGGATACTCCACCACCAGGTCGAGATTGCGGCCGTCGGCGCGCGGCGCCAGCATTTCGGCAACCTCCTCCACCACCCGCCGCAGATCGAACGGGGACGCCTCCACGTGCAGCTTGCCGGCTTCCATCTTCGAGAAATCGAGGATGTCGTTGATGACCTCCAGCAGCGACTCCCCGGAGCGGCGCACGGTTTCGGCGTAATCGCGCTGTTCGGGGGAGAGGTCGGTATCGAGCAGCAAGCCGGTCATTCCGATCACGCCGTTCATGGGCGTGCGGATTTCGTGACTCATGTTGGCCAGGAACTGGCTCTTGAGCTCGGCCGCTTCCCGCGCGGTCCGGACGGCGCCATCCAACTCTTCGTTCTTGCGCTGGAGTTCGGCGGAATAGGCGCGCAACTGCGCCTCCGCTCGCTTCTTTCCGGTGACATCGAACATCGCCGTCCGGATGCCGGCCGGATTGCCGGAATGATCGAGAATCAGGTTCTCGTGGACTTCCAGCAGCAGAACCGTGCCGTCGCGGCCGGTGTACGGCCGTTCGAAAGGAACCAGCGGCACCTTGCCGGTCAGCTTTTCGGCCACCCGGGCCCGGCTGATCTCCCGATGATCGGAGGCTACCACCTCCCACGCGGGGCGGCCCACCAGTTCCTCGGCGGAAAATCCCAGGAGCTCGCATTCCGCGCGGTTGACGCGCTGCACGGTGCCGTTGAGATCGATCTCGTGGTACGCGATGGGCGCATCGTCAAACAGGGCGCGGAAGCGCTCTTCACTCTCTTTCAATGCCCGCTCGGTGCGCAGGCGGGAGGTGATGTCGGTGAACATCACAAGCACTTCCGGCTCGCCTTGATCGGAGACTACCCAGCCGGTAACTTCCACGTCCACAAGCTCGCCATCCAACCGGCGCCACCGCTGCGCCATGGAGGGAGCCGGGATGCCGGAATTCAGTACTTCGCGCGTACGCTCGCGAGCCGCCGCACGGTAACTCGGATCGATCAACTCGAAGATGGCTTTCCCGACAATTTGCGTGGGAGCGCCGGCGCCGAGCAGGCGCAGGGCAGCGGAGTTCGCGTATAAGATGACGCCTTCGCGGTGCGTCAGCGCCGGGGTAGGCGCATGGTCAAGCAATGCCTCATAGGCCGTTTGCGGCGGACTGAGTACACGGCGACTTAATGGGTCCGAATTCTCTTCTGCCAAGTCCCGATGAGCCTCTCTGGAATCGCAGTATAACCCACTGATAACGCAAAAGCCCGCCAAATTAAGATGCTAAAACCCCGGGCGGGGCTGGCTCGATCCCAGTTCGTCCCAAGCCTTCCAGGCGGCGTCTTTGGCAAAACCTTCGGCGGCCGACTGCCGATCGGCGGCCAACCTATCCGTGTGCGCTTTCCAAATCTTGATGCCCAGATCGGCTAGAGGACAAATCAGGAGCACGGGCGACGCAAAGCCTCCCGTCCCGGCCGTCGCACTGCGCGCACTGGCCGATGTGACCGGGCTTGGCGCGGTCTGCGATTTGACATATTCGGCGAAATCTTTGCTCGCGCCGGCCGCTTTGGAGCTCACTTGTTCGTAGAGCTTATCGGTCGCCAGGTTTTTCGCGCGTCCTTCGCGGATCGCGGTCTTCACCGTGGCAACCCACGCGGAGTTGCTGGAATAAGCTTCGGCATACAGCATGTGGGCTTTGGTCAAGCGGTCGGCTTTCAGTTCCCGCTTGGCAATGCTGGCGTACTCCGCGCAACGGTCGCGAGTCTCGACGATTTCCGCGAGGGCGCTGCGCGTGGTTGGCGATTCCTGAGGGAACGCCGGAAAAGAGAGGCTCAGAAGTGCGACGGCCGCGACCATCCTGGGGGCTGCGCACGAAGAGGCTGCTTGTGGGAGCTTCATAAGTTGCCCGTCTTTACAGTTCATTATAGTATGCGCCGCCATCCGGCTGCCGCCGATTGGGACGTAACCGCGGGAGCGGATTCCGCGTCTGATAAGATAAGCAGACCTCAAAGGTGGTGTCGTGAAGTTCCTTTCCGGATTCCTTTTATTTGCCGCAGTTTTGGTGTATCCCAACCTGGCTGCCGCGGGCGCGACAAAAGCCTCCGCGACTGCCTACCCCGTAAAATATGAAGGCGGCAGCCTGCATCTGGAGCATGGCAGGATCATCGCCACCCTCGGAAACGAGAAGGTTGTGCTCACCGCCGGCCGCCAGCGCATCGTGGTGCCAGCCAAGTCCATCACCCAAATCGCCTATGGCAACGCCGTTCGCCGCCGTTTCGGAGCCGCCGTGCTGGACGTGGTCCCGTTCATGCGTTTGGGAGAAGCCGAAACCCACTACGTGGGGGTTTCCTGGACCGGCGGGGAAGCCGTATTCCGCTTGACCCCGTCCCAACATCGGGAATTTCTGTCCGCGCTGGAACGGCTCACCGGCGAGCCGGCCACCGATACCAACCACGTGCCCACATCCGTGCGCTACGAGTTGCGGTGACAGGCTACATAACCCCGAAACTCGCCCCTACTTCAGCGACGCCATATCGATCACAAAGCGGTACTTCACGTCGCTTTTGAGCATGCGGTCGTAAGCCTCGTCGATCTTCTGAATGGGGATGAGCTCGATCTGCGATTCGATCCGGTGTGCGGCGCAGAAATCCAACATCTCCTGCGTTTCCGCGATCCCGCCGATCAGCGATCCCGCCAGAGCCCGCCGCTTGAAGATCAGGTTGAACACCGCCGGCGACGGGTGCGGCTGGGCGGGAGCGCCCACCAGGCACATGGTTCCGTCGCGTTTCAATAGATTGAGGAACGGGTCCAGGTTGTGCGACGCCGCCACCGTATTGAGGATGAAATCGAAGCTGGCGGCGTGCTTCGTCATGGCGCCGGCATCGCGCGAGATGGTCACTTCGTCGGCGCCCAACTCCCGTCCGTCTTTCACCTTGGACGGCGACGTGGTGAACAGCACCGTGTGCGCGCCGAAGGCGTGCGCGAACTTCACGCCCATGTGCCCCAGCCCGCCTAGTCCTACGATCCCGACCTTTTTGCCCGCGCCCGCATTCCAGTGGCGAAGCGGCGAGTACGTGGTAATCCCCGCGCACAGCAGGGGAGCGGCTCCCGCGGGAGTCAGCTTGGCGGACACGCGCAGCACAAAACCCTCGTCCACCACGATCTGGCCCGAATAGCCTCCGTACGTCACCTTCCCGGTATGCTTGTCGGGACTGTTGTACGTCAGGATCATCCCGTTTTCGCAGTACTGCTCCAGCCCTTCGCGGCACGACCCGCAGGTGCGGCAGGAATCCACCAGGCACCCCACCCCAGCCGAATCGCCGATTTTGAACTTCGTTACCGCGCCGCCTATGGCGGTGACCCGCCCGATAATTTCGTGCCCTGGCACGACCGGGTACACCGTGCCGGTCCATTCGTTGCGGACGGTATGCAGGTCGGAGTGGCATACGCCACAATGAGTGATCTCGATTTGGACATCGTGCGGGCCCGGCTCGCGACGTTCCAGTTCCCAACGTCCCAGAGGCGACGTCGCACTCCGGGCTGCGTATGCAAGTGTTTTGGTCATTGATTTGAGTCCAACCACCAGTATAGGCTGCATAAATAAACCCGGGGACAGACGGAACGTTTCCTGGTTTTCGAAGCGGACGGCACACCAACTTGGAAGCATGCCACGGAGGCGCCCCGTCATCGGGCTACCCAATCGGCGGGGGAAAAGCGTCATGCGCCCCGATTTACCCGTGCGGGGATCCGTCCAGCGCCTTGCCGTGCGGGAAGGTCGGGGACATGGGTTGGGCCGTCGGCTGCGACGGCGCAACGCCTGCCGCCACAGCCTACAGAGCCGATCCCGGAGTTTTCCCAGCACCGCGCTGTTTCCCGGCGCCCCGTGATAGCGGTAATAACCTCCCACGACCCGTTTCAGCCACTGCCCCACGACGCCCACCGGCTCATGCATCTTCCGGCGTAATTCCCGCTTCAACAGCAGAAGCTTCGCCCTCATCCGCTTGGCCGCCGTCCGACGCCATACGACAAAGGAGCCTTTGGAGTTTCTCCCGCAGCAATGGGTGAACCCCAGAAACGTGAACGTCTCCGGTTTTCCCTCACCTCGCTCGTTCCGGTCGCCCTTTGCGAATCGACCGAACTCGATCAATCGCGTCTTCTCCCTATGGACCTCCGGCCCGAACTTCGCCCGCCGCGGCGATACCACCGCCCCTTGCAGCGTGCCCACCTTCGTCGCCGGCCATTCGCCGTTCTCCGATACTCCCGCGGTCAGCCACTTCCCGATCGGCCTGAGCACCCGCTTGTCGGCCACTCGCTGTTCCATAAACTTCATCGTCCATTCGTGGTCCATGTCGTCGAAGAACCCCCGTATGTCCGCATCGAGTATCCAGTTCACTCGCTTCCGTTGGATGCCCGCGTTGAGCGCGTCCAGCGCCCGATGCGGACTCCGTCCAGGCCGGAATCGGTACGAATAGCCCCGAAAGTCCGCCTCGTAAATCTCATTGAGGATCGTGACCACCGCTTGCTGAACATTCCGGTTTATCCCGGCGCACTCTGTCCCCAGTGTTTTCGCCCCGTCCGAGTGCCTCCGCTTGTCCCGTGCGAGAAGGTCGGGCTAGCGGCGCGTAAGGGTCCCTCGCTCACGCTCGCGGTTCTGTGTGGGATGCCGCGGTCATCCACTTCCACGCCGCGCACCCGGAACTGGACTTTCCGGATCGCATGACGCCGCCTGGATGTATACTAAATCGGACCCGGGAGTCCAAAATGGAAATCCCGGTTTAAGGCATTCAAATCCTTTGCGGCTTTTGAGCCCGTCTTCCGCCCAGCGGGGCTCCCAACGGCGTCCCGAGGTCGAGTGGAACACGGCAAGTGAGTTTGGCGCGGAGGCGATATGGAACACAGCGGATCTTCTGTTGTGGGACATCGGCAAAGATCCAGGGTGTTTTCCCTGGCAATCCCCCTTTTTATGTCCCTGACAGCCGTGCTTGCGGCGGCCGGCCAGCCGCCGTTGGCTTTCGAACCCAACCTGGGTCAGACCGACCCGCAGGTGCGGTTTCTGGCGCGCAGCCGGGGCATGACGGTCTTCTTCACCGGCGCCGAGGCGGTGATGCTGCTGCGCCAGCGCCAGGATAGCGGGAACGGCCATCCCGGCCGGCCGCGGCGCCGGCAGCCTCGGCCCCCTGTCGAGCACCAGGTCGTCCGCATGAAGCTGATCGGCGGCGCCGTTCCCCAAACCACCGGCCTCGAGAAGCTGCCCGGCGTGAGCAACTACTTCATCGGCAACGATTCATCCAAGTGGCGAACCGATATCCCCCACTACGCGCGCATCCGCTACAACGGCGTCTACCCCGGTATCGACATGCTGTGCTACGGCAACGGCGGGCAGTTGGAATACGACCTGGTGGTGGCGCCGGGCGCGGACCCGCGGCGGATCGAGTTGGCCTGGGACGGCGTAGACCGGCTGCGCCGCAACGCCGACGGAGACCTGGTGCTCGGGACGCGGCTGGGCGACTTGGTGCAGAAACGGCCGCGCGTTTATCAGGTAATCGGCGGGCGGCGCGTGGAGGTGGCGGCGCAGTACGTGGTGCGTCGCGACCAGCGCGTGACGCTGGCGCTGGCGCGTTACGACCGCGGCCGGCCCCTGGTGATCGATCCGGTGCTGCTGCTGTACTCCACCTACCTGGGCGGCAGCGGCGACGACGAGGCCGACTCGGTCGCGGTCGACGCCAACGGCGCGGCCTACATTGCGGGCGACACGGACTCCACAAACTTCCCCACGCTGTCGGCTTTCCAGAACACGTACCACGGCGCGACGGATATCTTCGTCAGTAAGTTCTCCCCGGCTGGAGCCCTGGTCTACTCCACCTACCTGGGCGGCGCGGGAGACGATGAACCCGAGGAGATCGCCGTGGACGTCGCGTTCTCCGCCTACATCACGGGGTCGACTACTTCCGCCGACTTCCCCACCCAGTCGGCCTTCCAGAGCGGCTACAAGGGCGGCCAGGACGGATTTGTAACAAAGTTGGCGCCGGGAGGCAACGCCCTGGTCTACTCCACCTACCTGGGCGGAAGCGGTGAGGATGCCGGCTACTGCCTGGTTGTGGACGGGGCGGGCTCGGCCTACGTCACCGGCTACACCACGTCGGCGGATTTCCCCACCCTGTCGGCCTACCAAAGCGCTTACAAGGGCGGCAGGGACGCATTCGTGGCCAAGCTGGCGCCGGCGGGCAACGCCCTGGAATACTCCACCTACCTGGGCGGCAGCAGTCTGGATACGGGCTTCAATATCGCCGTGGATGGATCGGGATCGGCCTATGTGGCGGGGTGCACGGAGTCCGCCGATTTTCCCACTCAGTCGGCTTACCAGAGCGTTTACCAAGGCGGCTGCGATCCCTTCGTAGCCAAGTTAGGGCAGAGCGGCAACACGCTGGTCTACTCCACTTACGTGGGCGCCGGCATGAACGCCAACACCGTTGACCAGTCGGAAGGCATCGCCGTGGACCAATTCGGCGCGGCTTATATCACCGGATCGACGCGCTCCTTGGTTTTCCCTACCCAATCGGCTTTCCAGACAGCCTCGGGAGGCAACCTGGATGTTTTCGTCGCCAAGCTTTCGCCGGCCGGCGCGGCGCTGGTATACTCCACCTACCTGGGTGGCAGCGGCGACGAGGAACCGTATGGCATCGCGGTGGACGCGGCGGGCGCGGCCTACGTCTCGGGCTACACCACTTCGCCCAACTTTCCCACTCAATCGCCTTTTCAGGCTCGGAACCGGGGCGGCCAGGACGTCTTTGTGACCAAGCTGGGGCCGGCGGGCAATGCCCTCGAATATTCCACCTATCTGGGTGGATCGGGAAACGATTGCGCCACCTATATTGCCGTGGATGCGACCGGCGCGGCGTACGTGGCGGGGTATACCACGTCTGCGGACTTCCCCACCCAGTCGGCCTACCAGGTCTCCAACCGAGGGTCCTCCAACGCGTTCGTGACCAAGCTGCAGCTTCCCGCGGCGGTAGCTACCGATCCGCCCGGTCTCGCGATCACCGTGGACGGCGTCAACCTGACGGCTCCGCAAGCTTTCGATTGGGCCGCCGGGACCACTCACACCATCGTCGCCAACTCGCCCCAGGGGACCGGAAACATTCGCTACGCGTTCATAAACTGGTCGGATGGGGGCGCGTCCAGCCACTCCATCACGGCTCCTTCCACGTCCACCACCTACTTTGCGAGTTTTGGCACCGAATACCAGTTGACTGCCGGCGTCTCGCCCGCGGCCGGCGGAACGGTGACCGCCAGTCCCGCCTCGACGGATGGCTACTACAACAGCGGAACGCAGGTCCAACTGACCGCCAAGGCCAACCCCGGCTACCAGTTCGCCAACTGGAGCGGAGACTTGACGGGGAGCGCCAATCCGCAGCCGCTCACGATGAGCGCGGCGCGCAGCGTAACGGCCACGTTTATCAGTGCGCCCGTGAATCCGGTGCAAATCGCCAAGGTCAATGTGGTCGCCGGTGGCGTGAATATAGCCCAGAACGCCTGGATCGAAATCCACGGGACCGGGCTCGCGCCGGCCAGTATCCCCGCCGCGGGCACTACCTGGAGCAACGCTCCGGAGCTCGCCTCGGGCGCCATGCCCACGGCGCTGGCCGGCGTCAGCGTGCAGGTCGACGGCAAGCCGGCGTATATCTACTACGTCGGCGCCACTCAAGTGAACGTGCTGACGCCGCTCGATTCCACCACCGGGCAGGTGCCGGTGACGCTGACCAACGGGTCGAATACCAGCGCACCCTTCACCGTAACCATGACCACCGTGGCCCCGGCCTTCCTGCAATTCGGCGCTGGCCCTTACGTCACCGCGCAACACGCCGACTACAGCCTGCTGGGCCCGGCATCCATGTCCTCACCGGGCTACACTTTCACGCCGGCGCAACCGGGGGAGCCGATCGTACTGTACGGCGCCGGGTTTGGCTTGCCCTCGTCGGGCGTGACGCAGGGCGCGTTGGCGCAAGCGGGACGGATCGCGCCCTTTCCGGTCATCACCATTGGCGGGACCCCGGCGGTGGTGCAATTCGCCGGCCTGAACGGCTACGCGGGTCTGTACCAGTTCAACGTGGTGGTGCCGCTCTCGGCCGCCAACGGCGACAACCAGGTGATCGCCACGTACGGTGGGGCGAGTACGCCCACGGGCGCGATGATCTCGGTCTCCCGCTGAGGCCCGACGATTCGGGCCAGGCTTCAGGTCAACGCGTCACAGGAGCCCGAGACCAATAATCCCTTTGTTTTCTTCCCCAACCCGCGCCGAGTTTCAGACTCCAGCCCACCCCCATGCTATTGCTGAAGGCGAGAGGACCCATGCCGGCCACCACCAAGACCATCTCGCCCCGGTGCCTCGCCGCAGAGCCATTCGGGCGCGTCACCAGAATTACCAAACGGACCCATTCTGTGGTCCTAACCCAAACAAACAACATCGGTTACACCTCCAAAAACGAACCCATTGGAAGTCCCGGCACCGGCGCCAACCACGGCCCCCGTTGCTCCGCGTCAATCGGCGCCCAGGTGGAACAGGTCCCCGACCTGCCCAGCTTAAGCTGTGGCTGGGTACTTGCTAGAATCGAAAAAGGGCCATATGCCTGCCGCTCCCACTCATTCGACCGCCCGGGAGATCATTCTCGAAATCGTGCGAAACATGCGGGAGGGCCTGGAGCCCCTGCATTATTCCACCCTGGCGCCCGCAATTTACCATGTCTACCTGCATCCGGACGACCTCGACCGCCTGCGCGGAATCCTGCCGCGGATAGTGGAAGAAGCGCGCCAGGCGCTCGACGCGGAGGTCGAGTCGCTCAACCGCGCGTCGCTGGGCGAACGCCTGAAAATCACCCGTCGCACCGAGCCCAAAATCACCCCGCCCGATGGCGGCTGGCAGATCAAGATTCTGGAGAACACCGACGACGATGTCGACCCCGGCGATATCGTAATCTATTCGGAACTGGCGCTGCCCGCCAAACCGGAATTCGGAGCCGGCTCCATGACCAAGCGAATCGCCACGCGGCGGCTGGGCGGAACGCTGTCGTCGTCCTCCAGCTACGACAAGCTCGTGGCGCCCGCGCCAGAAACGGCGCCCGCGGCTCCCGTGGACACCAGCCCGGCGTTCGCCGTGATCGAATACGAGGACCAGGGCGGCCACAAACTGTATCGCATGACCAAAGACCAGATCGTGGTGGGCCGCGGCGGGCGCGACTACTGGACCGATCTGAAGCTCGACACCCTCCCGGACGTCTCGCGCGAGCATTTCCGCTTGCGGCGGGATTCGAGCGGCAAGTTCTTCCTCAAGGATCTCAGCCGCCTGGGAACCACCATCAACGGAGAACCGGCGCCCTCCAGTGTGGAGTTCGTGAATGGCGAGAAGCGCGATCGAAATGTGGAGGCCGAGGTGCCGGAGAAAGCGCGCATTGGCGTGGCGGGCGTCCTCTTCCTGGAATTCCGCGGCATAACGTAATGGCTAAGTACATCCATTCGCAAACGCAGCTTGCGACGGTTTTGTGGGGCAGGTTGGCAACCTGCGGCCGAGTGGCACTCGGCCTCCCGACCTGTCTACCGGCGCTGCGGGCGAAAACATTTGATTGCGGCCATGCTGCTCTGTGGGGCAGGGTCCGCGCCGCGCGGTCGGGTGGATATGCGGGCTAAACCGCAGTTCCGATTCGCGGGCGGAAGCGACCTCGGGCGCGTCCGCACCAATAATGAAGATGCCTGGCACGCCGACGGCGAGCGCGGCGTGTTCCTGGTGGTGGATGGCATCGGCGGACAGGCCGCCGGCGAGAAGGCCGCGGAAATCGCGGTAGCCCGCCTGCGCGCCCGCCTGGAACGGCAGACGGGCACCGCCGAGCAGCGCATCCGCGAGGCCATCACCATGGCCAACAACGAGATTCTGCGCGCCGCGCAATCGCGGCCGGAGTGGGAAGGAATGGCCTGTGTGCTGACCGTCGCGGTACTGGACGACGGCTGCGCGGTGGTGGGACACGTGGGCGATTCGCGGCTCTACAAGCTGCGCCGCGGCGAGATCCGCAAGATCACCCACGACCATTCGCCGATAGGCGAACGCGAGGACCGCCGGGAGCTGAGCGAAGCCGAAGCCATGCGCCATCCCCGCCGCAACGAGGTGTACCGCGACGTGGGGTCGGAAGAGCGCTCGCCCGACGACCCCGACTTCATCGAGATCCAGCGCGTTCCGTTCGAACCCGATAGCGCCCTGCTGCTGTGCAGCGATGGACTGAGCGACCTGGTGCCGTCGAAGGACATTCGCGGCGCGGTGGCGCGCCACGCTGGGGATCCGGAGGCAGCAGTCGAAGATCTGATCGACGCCGCCAACCGCGCCGGCGGCAGGGACAACGTCACCGTGCTGGTGGTGGAGGGCGAAAAGTTCGGCGTGGCTCCGCCCACGCGGGAAGCGCGGACCGGCCGCGTCCTGGCGGGGCGCGCGGCCATGTTCGTTTACGGAGCGGCGCTGGCTGCCGCCGCGTCGTTCGCGGTGTATTGGGTGACCAGGCCGGCCCCGGTGAAGCCGGTACACCTGCCGGCCGTTTTGACCGTCGGACAAGGCGCGCCGTTCTCCACGATCACCGGGGCGCTGGCGGCGGCGCAGCCGGGCGACACCGTCGACGTGGCGGCCGGCGAGTATTTCGAGCAGGTGCGGCTGAAGGATGGGGTTACGCTGTGTAGCCACGTTCCGCACGAGGTGGTGCTGCGCGCCGCCGCGTTGAGCCGTGGTGCGGCGGTGACCGCGGAGAACGTGAAGGCAGCCAGCTTCAGCGGCTTTCGCATTCTGGCGGATCGGCAGAAGCCGCTTTCCACCGGGATCGAAGTGGCGGACGCGGATATCGTGGTTAGCGACGTCGAGATCCAAGGCGCCGATGTCGGCATCGCGATCCGCGGCGCCGGCCGCGTGACCCTGTTAGCCAATACCATCGAAGACTGCCTCGCGGAAGGCGTCCTGATCGCCGGCGCATCGTTGCCGTGGATTTCACACAACCTCATCCGGCGCAACCAGGGAGCCGCCATCGCCGCGCGGGAAGGCGCGCGTCCCGTGCTCGACGGCAACGTGTTCGAAAGGGGCACGCTCGATCTGCCGCCCGAGATCCTGAATACCCTGAAGGAAAGAAACCTGCTGTTGGACATCCGGCCCGGCCGCGGCGCGCCCGCCCCCTCGGTTTCACGGAAAAAGGAATGATCGCTCCCGCCGGCCGCAAACTCGGGAAGTACGAGATCCGTCAGAAGCTGGGGCGCGGCGGAATGGCGGACGTGTACCTGGCCCAGGACACCGCGTCGGGTCATACCGTGGCGCTGAAGCTGATCGAGCACAGCGCCGACGCCGATACGCGCGATTCCATCGACGCCGAGCGGCGCGGCGCCGAGTTGCAGGCGCGCCTGGCGGCCATTGAATCGCGCGTGACGCGCGTCTACGATTCCGGCGACCTGGACGGCTTCTTCTACATCGCCATGGAGTACATCGACGGCCGGGACCTGGCGGAATTGATGCGCCGCGGGCCGCTGGCCGTGGGCTTTGCGACCGACGTGGCCGTCTCCGTGGCGCGCGTGCTGGAGAGCTCGCACGGCTTGGAAGCCACCATCGGCGGCCGCGAGTTCAAGGGAATCGTGCACGGCGATATCAAGCCCAAGAACGTCCGCATCACCAACCGCGGCGATGTGCGCATTCTGGATTTCGGCATCGCCAAGGCGCTGGCGCTCTCCCGGCGGCTCACCCGCAACGAATTCGGCAGCGTCCCGTATGCCTCGCCGGAGCGCCTCGATACCGGCCAAGTGGACGCGCAGTCCGATCTCTGGTCGCTGGCGGTAATGCTCTACGAAATGGCCACGGGCATGCAGCCCTATCAAGCCGAGAGCACCGAGCGGCTGGAACGCATGATCCGCTCCCACATTCCGCCCCCTCCGGCTCCCGATCCGTGTCCCGAGCCGTTGCGCCGCATTCTGATGAAGGCCCTGGCGCCCGAAGTGGGGCAGCGGTACGCGTCGGCCCACGACATGGCCGAGGACCTGGAAGCGTTCCGCGCGGGCGGGTCCGTGCGGGCCGAAGCCGAGGATTTGGACGCCACGCGCCGGACTTTTCGCCGGGAAGCCGAGGATCCGGACGCCACGCGCCGGACCTCGCCGGCCGCGGATGTCCCCACGCGCCGCTCCGCTCCAGCCGCGCGCGCCGGGGCGGCGACGTGGCCATTCCGCAATCGCGGTTTCACCTGGTGGGCATGGTCCAAGGGCACGCGCGTGGTCGGCATTCTGGCCGCGGCGTGTCTGGCGGTGGGCCTCTGGGGGGCGGCGGCGAATTACCGGCTGTACCGCTCCGGGAAGGCCCTAGAGCGCCAGATTCAGGCCGAACAGTTGACCGATCCGGACCAGATCTGGACCAAATGGTCGGAACTTTCGGGGTCCAATCCATCGTCTCTTTTGTTGAGCGGCCCTCGCGGAGTTGTAAAGGCGCGGCTCGTCGCGGGGGCGGATCACGTGATCGCACTATTCCGCAACGGCCAAGCCCAGCCCCTCCAGGACTGGGAGCACGCGCGCGTCATGCTGGCGGACGCGCTGTCGCTCGATCCGGACGACACCGTGCGCGGCGAGCTGCGGTTGAGCGAAGGCCACATTGCGCGTATCAGCGGGATGTACCATCACGACGCTCACGGAGAGCCTAACGGGAAGGAACTGGTGACGGCCGTCGAGAAGTTCACGGAGGCGCAGCGCCTCATGCCCCGGTCGCCCGATCCGCAATTGGGCCTGGCGCAACTGTACGTCTACGGCCTGAAAGATATCGACAAGGCCTACGACGCCCTGCGCGAAGCGCAAAAGCTGGGCCATCCGCTGGGAAGCCGCGAGAAGCAGCAGCTTGCCGACGGCTACCTGGAGCGCGCCGACCAGTTGTTCGCGGATGCGCAGAACGTGCGCGACCTCCCTCAGGAGAAGGACCAGATCGAACGCGCTGCCGCGGACTACAATCGCGCCCTGGAGCTTTACCAGGCCATCGCGCCCTACGGCCACGCCACCCGCTCGGCGGCCCGCGTTCAGACCAGCCTGGATGGGGTGAATGCCCGCTTGGCGCAAATTGCCGCCGGCGGAACGCCGCCGCCGAGTCGCTAATATGCCCGTGACCCGCCACTCCCGCTTGGTCTTTGTGGGGCAGGTTGGCAACCTGCGGCCGAGTGGCACTCGGCCTCTTCGCGCTTGCACAGGGCCGCCCAACGCCGCCAGCTCGCGTCGCGCCGGAAGTTACCGTGTGGGGCAGGCTGTCAGCCTGCGGCCGGTTGTTAACCCGCCTGGGCGGCCATCGGTGAACCAATAACATGCCCGTGACCTACAGCCGGGCCGGCGAACGCGGCGACCCACGGCGGGCCGCGAGGCGTCCATCGTGGCGCCTGCGGGAGTTGGCCGGCCTGGTGGGATCCGCCTTGCTTGTGTCGGCGGCCCTTCACCAGGTGTATCAAGCCAAGACGCAGCCCCTGGCGCAGATCGACGCCGGATTGTCCTCGCGTCAATTGCTGGACCTGAATTCGCTCGGCGCGCGCGAGGATCTGCTGCCCGCATTGAGCATGTTCCGGTCGCAGGCGGAACGCGAATTCGTGGCGCGCAAGATCTACTACATCTCCGGCGGCCTTTCCAACGTCGGCTCCATCGCCCGCCTGCGGGTCACGCCCGAAGAGCTGGGCCAGACGCGCGGGCTGGATTCGTTTCGCGATCGCTTGAAGGATCGCGCGTCGGTCCCACTGCTGACCGGCGACGAATTCCGCAAGTTGAAGCCGCTATTCGTAGTGCGGCGTCCCGACCGCTTCCGCGACGCGTTCAAGCTGTGGGCCGGCTGCTTCCTGGCGGCGTTTCTGCTGGTGCACATTTGGTGGAGCGCGTCGGCGTTTCGCGGCGATCCGCTGCTGCTCCCCGTGGTGATGCTGCTGACCGGCGTCGGCATGGTGCTGATGACCGGCCTCCGCGACCCGGTTCGCGACAACCTGCTCTTCGCCGATTTCGCGCAGGGCGTGGCGATCGGGTGCGTCCTGCTGGCCGCGGCCAGCCGGCTGGATTACGAACGGCTCCTCGGCAAACTCAGCTTCGTGCCGCTGATCGCCAGCTTCTCGCTCTCGGCGCTGCTGGTGCTTCTGGGATCGGGGCCCGGAACCAGCGACGCCAAGGTCAACCTGCTGGGATTCCAGCCGGTGGAGATCATCCGCATTCTGCTGGTGCTGTTCCTGGCCGGCTATTTCGCCAGCCGCTGGGACGTGCTGCGGCACGCGCGCGAAACCCGCGGCCGCGTGGCTTGGCTCACCCGCCACCTGGACATCCCGCCGCTGGAGTACACCATACCGGCGGCGGTCTGCGTGGCCTCGTCGATTCTCTTTTTCTTCCTGCAGAAAGACATGGGCCCTGCGCTGGTGTTTGCGTGCCTCTTCCTGACGCTCTACGGCATGGCGCGGGGCAGCCTGGTGGTGCCGGTCATCGGCCTGGCACTGGTGGTGATGGCCTTCGTGGCGGGATATTACGCCGGCGTTCCGCACACCGTGGGCGAGCGCGTCTCCATGTGGCTCTCGCCGTGGAACAACATGATTCACGGCGGAGATCAACTGGCCCACTCGCTGTGGGCGTTCTCCACCGGCGGTTGGCGCGGCATGGGGATCGGCCACGGCGATCCGCAGGTGGTCCCGGCGGCGCATACCGATCTGATTCTCTCCGTGCTGGGCGAGGAATGGGGCTTTCTGGGAGTGGCCGGCGTCTTCGCGCTATACGCGCTGCTGGTGTATCGCGCGCTGCGCATCGCCCTGCGCGCCCGCACCGACTACGAGTTCTTCCTGGCGGCGGGATTGGCCGCGGCCACCGCCCTGCAACTGCTGCTGATTTCGGCGGGCGCGCTGGGCGTGGGACCGCTATCCGGCGTGGTGACGCCGTTCCTGAGCTACGGCCGCACGGCCATGCTGTCGAATTTCCTGCTGATCGCCATGCTGGCGTCCATTTCCGCGCGGCAGCGGGAAATCGCGCGCGACGATGCCACCGCCGCCCAGCCATTCCGCCAACCGGTCCTCGCCGCCGGGTTGGTTTTCGCGGCTGCCGGCGCGGTGGTGCTGGCCAAGGCCGCTTACGTCCAGGTATGGAACAGCGCGGGCATCATGACCGACGGCACGCTGGTGGTGCAGGCCGATGGTGCGCGGCGGTATCAGTACAATCCGCGCTTCCTGGAAGTGATGCGCCGGATTCCCAAGGGCACAATCTACGACCGCAACGGCCTGCCGCTCGCCACCAGCGACTGGCAGGAGTTGCAGAAGCATCGCGACGAATACCGGCAGCTCGGCATCGACCTCGACCGCGCGGTGTTCTCCGGCGACAACCGCCATTACCCGCTCGGCACGCTCCTGTTCGACCTGCTGGGCGACCTGCGCACCCGCCTGCGGTGGGCCGCCGGCAACACCTCGTTCGTGGAACGCGATTCCTCGCGCCGCCTGCGGGGATTCGACGAACGGCCCACCATGCTGGAGGTCAAGAATCCCAAGACCGGCAAACTGGAACGCGTGGTGCGCTACGACTATCGGGAGCTGGTGCCGCTGGTGCGGCATCTCGACGATCCGCAAAGCCCGGAGATGCGGCGCGTGCTCGACCGTCCGCGCGACGTGCGCATGTCCATCGACGCGCGGCTGGAAGTGCGCGTCGCCGGGATCCTGCGCAAACAACTGCAGGCCGCCGGCAAGGAGAAAGCCGCCGCCGTGGTGCTCGACGCATCCACCGGCGATCTGTTGGCCGCGGTCAGTCTGCCTCTGCCTCCCGAGCCGGAGGCCGCGATGAAGCCGTCCGTTGACAGTCCGTCCACCAATGTCCCGCCGGGCGACGCCAACCCATACCTGGACCGCGCGCGGTATGGACTGTACCCGCCCGGGTCGACCTTCAAAGTGGTCACGGCCATGGCCGCTTTGCGCAAGGACCCGCGGTTGACCCACAAGACGTACGACTGCGTTCGCCTGCCCGACGGCCGCGTGGGCAACTTCATCAAGGGCTCCAGGCGGCCCATTCGCGACGACGTGCAGGATCGCGAGCCGCACGGAACCCTCGACATGGAGCGCGGCATCGTGGTGTCGTGCAACGCCTATTTCGCCCAGTTGGGTGCGTACGACGTGGGTTCGACGGCCCTGTTCGACACGGCCGCGCTTCTGGGAATCTCGATGGCCTCGCCCAACACCGCCGCGCAGTTGGGGAAATCGCTGCCGCAATCGTCCTATGGCCAGGGGCAGGTGGTGACCTCGCCGTTTCAAATGGCGCGCGTGGCCGCCACGGTGGCGAGCGGCGGCTCGATGCCCCAGGGACGGTGGATCACCGACGAGACCAATCCGCGCACCGCGCCTCCCCAGACCGTGCTGAGCGCGGACGCCGCCGCCACGCTGGGCAGGTTCATGCGCGAAGTGGTGACATCCGGAACCGGGAGGCGCGCCAATGCGGCCGGCGTTCCCATCGCAGGCAAGACCGGCACGGCGGAGCTGGCCGACGCGCCCTCGCACGCGTGGTTCATCGGCTACGCTCCGTACGGAGGCAGCGGCCGCAAGATCGCGGTCTCGGTTCTGGTGGAAAATGGAGTTTACGGTGGAACCGCCGCCGCGCCCGCCGCGGCTGAGATTCTGGACGCCGCCGTGAAGTTGGGCCTGATTCAGCCATGAGCCTGTTTTCGGAAATCGAAAAGACTATCGAGCGGGGTTTCCGCCATTGGACCGAGAAGATGTTCGGTCCTGCGGATTCCAATGAGCTGCTGCTGGTGCACCGCGCGATTCTGGAAGAGGTGGAGACCAAGATTCAGACCGTGGCCCGCGGCCAGCGCCTGTTTCCCTACCCCAACCTGACGGTGACCCTGGTTGCGGCCGACGCGGACCGGCGCGCCCTGTTCGAGGCGGCGTTCGGCGAGGGAGACCGGCTTCAGCACGATATCCGCAACGCGCTGGAAGGCTCGGGCTGCCAGGTTCCGCGCGGGTTTTCGGTGACCGTGGCCACTCGGGAAACCGGCGGCCGCGCGTTCGCGATCGACTATCAGGCGCGTGCCAAGGCGGCGCCCACCAGTGGCCGCCTGGTGATCGCCAAGGGCAAGGCGGAGCGCGCCGAGTACGCGCTGGACAAGGCGTGCACCAACCTCGGCCGCATGGCGGAGATTACCGACGCCGAGAACCGCGTCCTGCGCCGCAACGACGTGGTCTTCCTGGATGGCGAGGACCAAGCCAACGCCACGGTCTCGCGCAAACACGCGCACATCCGCATGGAGGCCGGCGTGTACCGCATCTCGGACGACGGGAGCGAGTTCGGCACGCGCGTGTTTCGCGACGGCCGCACCATCGAGGTCCCGGCCGGCGACCGGCGGGGCGAGCGGCTGCGCTCTGGCGACGAGATCTACCTGGGACGCGTGTGTCTGCGATTCGAACAGTAGGAGGAAATGGCTTGCAGCTTCGCAAAGCCGGCCGCGGCGACGCTCCGGCGCTTACCGATTTGATCAACCGGGCTTTCCGGGTGGAGCGGTTCTACGCCGTTGGCGACCGCATCACCGTGAAGCAAGTGGAGGAGCACCTCGACCGGGGCGAGTTCTATGTGCTGGAAGACGAGGGCGCGCTGGCCGGTTGTGTCTACGTGGAGCTGCGCGGCGAACGGGCGTATTTCGGGTTGCTTTCGATCGACCCGGCGCGGCAGCGCCGGGCTCGGATCGCGGCTGCTGGCGGTCGCCGAAGACCGCGGCCGGGGCCAAGGCTGCGCCCACATGGATATACTGATCGTCAACCTTCGAACCGAGCTGCCGCCATATTACCGCAAGCGGGGCTATGTGGAGACGGGAACCGCGCCGTTTCCCGCGTCCACGCCGACCACGATGCCATGCCACTTCGTGCGCATGTCGAAGGCGCTTACGTAAGAGAGGTGCGCCCGCTGGGACCGTGAAATTACCGGATATGCGCGGGGCATAGACGCTCAGAAGCAGATCCTCAGGCTCCGCTTCGACGCCCCTCCACCGCAACTCCGCCGATCATGCAGAGCCGGAGGCGGTGGCTGTCGAGAAAAGCCTGCAGCCGAACGGCCTCCTCGATGAGGTCAACCACGCTGCCGCCAACCCGCGGTGCGGCGGTGCCATTCCACCAGGCCGGAAGTGTCGCGCGGGGGCAAGTCGCGCAAAGCCATCCGGAACGCCTGGTCCATGGCGCGGATGGAAGCCGCGGTGTCGGCCTGGCGGGTTTCGCGGTCGCGGATCTCTTCGAGAATCGGGCCCAGTTTCTTCCAGCGCAGAAGGTAAGCCTGGAGCCGTTCACGGTCGGGCAGTTGCCCCATGCCTCAATTGTAGGCTCACTTCCCCATCTGATACAGCACCGTCTGAACCGTCGCGTTACCTCTTTCCTCCTCCATCACGCGGACCTCGGCGACCCTCGCGAGGACGCGGCTCAGGCTGCCGATATTGCCGGAGAAGAACGCGGGTTCGCCAGCGCGGGATTCCTGCCCGAATTCCGGACTCCCGGCGGGCGAGCTGAAATCGAGCGCCGCCATGATGCGCCGGTAGTTGTCGCGCTCGCGCACATGCCGGAAACCGGCGGCGTACGTGGGTGCGCCCGCAGGCGAAGCGGTTCCCACCCGGTCGAGCGTGGCGGCGAGCAGCCGTGAGTCGTTCGAGAGGAACAGAAGCCGGCCGCGAATTGCGAACATCAGCGCCCCCAGGCCGTCCAGGCGTTCGATGGGATGCCGCCCGGCGGACCCGCCGGCCCATCCGGCGCCCAATTGCGACGTGGTCCACAGCTTTCCGGCGGAAGACGCGAGAGAACTCCGGACGGAGTCGCGGTCCCAGTCCTCGGAAGCTGCCAGCACGATGACCGAAGCCACAGGAACGAACGTGCCGGCGGCCGGCGAACTCGACTGAACCAATAGGAGCGCGCGCGCACCGGCCTTGCCGACCAGGGCGCGCGTGGCGGCCACGGAATCGGTGATGCCCGCGTCGGCCGGCAGCGGCTGCTCGTCGATGCGGGTTTCCAGATCGGCCTCGTTTCCGGCGCGGTCGTCGTCCGAGGTTGGCGCGGGGGCATAGCGCCAGTCGCGCGCGCGTTGCGGCTGCGGCGCAATCAGTTTCCCGACGATCAGAGCCGCCGGTTCGGAAGCGTCCGCGACCGACCAGGTTTTGTAGAGGCCGGCATCCGGGGGAACCAGCGCCAGCAGGCCGGAGACCGCGGCCGAGTTGGCGGCCGAGCGCGCGGGGTCCGCCGGTTCGGGCGCGTGCAGGAACACCCGGTTCTCGGTGATGTTGCCGTCGGAGAGTTTCACGTCGGCCACGCCGGCCCAATACCGGCGGACCGCGGAGGCGTTGTGCTGAATCCAATAGGAACGGAAATAGACGCTCTTGCCGAGCGAGTCGAGGTTCATCGTCAAGCGCAACTCCCCGGGACCCTGCGCCGCGGCTACCGCATCGTGGTACCAGCGGTCGGAGGCGAGGCTCGGACTGGCGCCGCCGGCCAGCAGTTCGAGCGACCCGGCCAGCAGTTCCGTTCGGGTGGCGACTAACAGGCGGCCCTTGGCGAAGGCGAAGGCCACGGTTCGCTTGGACTCCGGGTCGGTGCGCTGGTAGAAGGAGACGCCGCCGGCCTGGCGCTGCTCGAACTTACCGCGGACGGCCCACAGTTGGCTCTTCATGAGGTTGGCATCGGCGATGCGGGTTATGTACAGGAAATCGACGTCGCGGATTTCGTAGAGCGCCAGGGCGGAATCGGACCCGGCGATTTCGGTGAGGCTCTTCATGTCCGGCAAGAACCCCGCGGCCGCGCCGTACTCGGTGTAGACGTCGTGCAGTTTGGTGAACAGGTTCGAGCGGGAAAAGACCTCGTAGTTATCGCTCGCCAGCCAATCGGCCTTAACCTTGGATGCGTCCCAATCGCGAAGCAGGCGTCCGAAGTCCGGCGCTTCCAGATAGAGCAAAGCGCCGCTGGGCATGAACGCGGCCGGACTGGGAGCGGGCGGCGCCGTCTGTAGGTACACATATCCGGCCGCGGCCAACAGCAGCGCGGAAAGCAGCACGGCTCGTTTCATTGCGCGGGGCTTGTTCATTGCGCACTCCTTGGAATTCGCGGGCGTACTACCTGGGTTTGCTCAATCGCGTTCTTGACCGCCGGCTGGCGCGCGCTGTTGGTAGCGCGGCGATGTTGTTCGGCGGCCAGCGCGTCCAATTTGCGCTGGAGCTCGTCCTTTCGATCCGCCGGGAGCAAGTCGATAGCGGTGCGCAGGTGCGTCCGCGCGGCGTTCAGATCGTCGATGCGCTCCGCGGCGGCGGCCAGCGCTTCCGCCAGCGACGCCTTTTCGGCATCGGTGTGCCGGGGCCGCGGCGTAGGGAGCATGTCGTCGGGCAGCCGGTAGGACACGTAGCCGTTGCGGTATCGGTTCCGCAACTGCGCGCCGACTTGGTCGAGAGCTAGCGCCAAGTGGTCGCGGCGCAGGGCCAGTGCCGCGAAAACCGCGCCGGTGCGGACGCGTTCATCGTCCGGCGCGATGGCCAGCGCCTCCATCCACAACCGCAGCTTGACCTCCGGGGCGGCGGCGGCTTGCGCCGCATCGATGCGCGCCTCCACTTGATACGGTTTGGCGGCGGCATCGGGATCGGCCGCGCCGGATGCGGACATGCGCGCGGCTTCGGCGCGCCATCCGTACGCGGCCATGGTGTCGCCGGCCACGCTGCTAATCAACCGCTCGCGCTCGGCGGACGCGGCAGGCATGCCGCGGGCGAGTTGCAGCCGGGCTTCCGCATCCCAGGGCACGGCTTTGACGCGCCGGCGCATGAATTCGGCGGCTTCCGCGGTCTTTCCGTATTCGGCGAGCAGATCGGCGGCGGGCATCAAAGTGTCGAACCCATCTTCCGCCACCAGCGCCATGCGGTTCAGCAGGGCGAGCGAGGTGGCGCCATCGCCGCGCTGGAGCTTCACTTCGGCGAGCCCCAGGAAGTTGGCCGCTTCCAGACGGCCGTTGCGGATTTCGCGCTCGTACAGAAATTCGAGAACCGCGCGGGCGTCATTTTCGTTGTGCTGGCTGCGCAAGGAATGGGCGGCGTCTCGCAGGGCATCGGCGGAAGGCGCCGACTGCGGCTGGGAGCGGTACCGCTCCAGGAGCGCGTCGAGTGTGCCCTCTGCCGCGGCCAGACGGATTTCCACCGCCCAGCGGCCGGCGGCATCGGCGGGCACCAGGCTCCATTCCGCGGAGGCGCCTTTCACATCGCCGGCGTCCAGCAGCAGGCCGATCCGAAACAGGCGGGCTCCCGCGGTCTGCGCCGCGGCGTTTGCGCGAGCGTCGCCAAAGGAGACTTCAGCCTGCCTGGCGAAGTACTCTATCTGGATGCGTTCGAGCGAGATGCGCTGTTCCGCGGTAACGCCGGGCGCCCGCATCAGCGGGTCGATGACAATATAGGGAGCGTCCATCGAGCGCCCCAGCTCCACCAGCCACGCGAATCCCTGGCCCGAGGCAATGGACGCGCGAGCGGCCGGCTCGATGAGCTCGCTCAGCCGGTATTCCCGGTTGCGCTGGTAGTAGTCGCCCAGAAGATGCGCGATATCCTCGTGAAGCTGGTCTATCGCGTGGTCCCGGCCGATATCGGTGAAGGTCTCGGCCACGCGGCCCCAGAACGGCTCGGGAACCGCCACGCCGCGGCTCTGAATCCGCAAGAACGTGGCGATCGCCGATTTCCAGCGGGCGATGGCTTCGGTTTGCCGCCCTTCCGCCCAGAGTGCGCGGGCGATGTGATCGTGGGCATCGCCGCGGTCCGGGTCGAGTTGCAGCGCGAGCTCGAATTGCGCGATGGCCTTGGCGCCCTGGCCGGCTTCCGCGTACCGATCGCCCAGCGCCATGTAAGCGTCCGGATCGTCCGGCGCCGCCTCCAGCGAGGCAGGCAGCCAGGCATCGGCCGCGGCGCTCTTGCCCGCGGCGAGATAGTCGCCATAGCGCGCGCCGTAGTAGAACCAGACGGAGCCGACGATGACGGAATCGGGCTTGAGCGGATTCCGCAGCCGTTCGCCGATGGTGCGCGTATCGAGCGCGGCTTGGAAGGCGGCGTTCACGGCGGGGGAACGGTCATCGAGATAGTGGCCGGCGAGAGCGGTGTACGCTTTGGTCCAGACCGGCGGCAATGTGTGGCCGCGAGTTTGCACGGCGGAGAATGCCAAGTCCACGCGGCCGTGGGCGATGGCGGCCTGTACCGCCCGGTTGCGGATATCGTCGGAGCGGTTGTCGCGGATGACCGCCAGCAGCCCTTCCGGCTGCCGCGCGGCGAGCAGTTCCAGATAACGCTCCAGCAGAGTGCCCGAGAGCGCGTTTCGCGCCAGCGCCTTCCGCATGACGCGCATTTGGCCTTCGATGTCGCCTTCCGAGATGTAGGCCTGCGCGGCTTGGACCAGGGCGGGCGCCTCGACCGGCTTGCCGGGATTCTTCGCGGCGCACTCTTCCAACTGGCGGCCCAAGTCTCCGTACAACCCGCGCTGCGATTGGAGCTCGATCAAGCGGCCATCGACTTCCAGATCCTGATCGTTCAGGGATTCGGACCGCCATCGCGACTCCAGCTCGGTGAGGCCGGCGAATTGGGCGAGATCCAGCAGGTTGCTGCCGCGTCCCGCGCGCGCGGCCTGGGCGATCAAGGTCTGTTCGAGGCGCGCCTTCTCTTCCGGCGTGTAGGTTTCGGAGATGACGGCGCCGGCGGTCCGCAAGGCCATTTCACCCAATGCGTTGCTGCCTCGCAGGCGGGGCAGCACCGCATCCATGCGGCGCTCGCGGGCCATGATGCGCGCATACATCACGGCTCGGCTCGCCCCCGCATAGTCGTCCATATAGTCGTCCATCGTGAACATCGAGTCGCCGGCCAGGTTGGCGGCGCGCTCGACAAACGTCACGGCATCGGGCAGGATGTGCCAGGATTCGAGTTGCTGGGCAATCTGGAAGTCGGCATCGGCCGACTCGCCTCGCGCGCCATAGATGGCGGTCTTCAAAGCGCTCACCGCTTCGGAGTTTCGGCCGGAGCGCGCCTGCAATTCGGCCACTTTGATGAGGTATTGCGGATCGTGGTAGGCCAATTCGTAGAGGCGGGCGTAGCTCTTGATGGCGTCGTCGAAGCGCATGAGCCGTTCTTCCAGCCGGGCTTTGGCTTCGAACACGTCCGAACGGTCGGGCCGCGCCTTAACGGCGCGTTCGTAATCGGCGATGGCCGCGGGATAATCTTCCGTCACGGTTTCCATGCGGCCCAGCACGATGGGCCAGCGGTAGTCGAGCGGGGCATCGTTTACGGTCTTGCGATAGAACGCCAGCAGGCGGGCGGCCTGGTTGTGGGCCACGGCGTAGGCCGCGGCTTCTTTGGTGAGCGTCTCGTCTTCGGGGTAGCTATTCACCACCTCGATGTACTGATCGACGGCCGCGGCGCTATCCTTCAAACGGTCCAGCACGGGGATCAAGCCGCGCCGGATGGCGGCGATCCGCTCGATGCGCTCGGCCGGGGTCAACTGGGATTGTTTCAGCTTTTGGATGATGGCGAGCTGGTACTCGCGGAAGCCGCGGTCGTCCTTGATCTGGAGATAGGTGTCCGCCATGGCGGCAAGATATTCGGCGCGCAGCGGATCGGCTGAGAGCAGCCCCGCCAGCAGAGTGCGGGCGCGATCGGTCTGGCCGGCCGCGGTTGCGACGCGAGCCGCTTCCAGGGTGAACTGGGCGGCGAGATCGGCGCGGGCGTGTTTGGAGGCGTCGAGCAGGATGTCGATGGCTGGCGCCGGCTGGTGGTTGCGCACGTGAAAATCGACGGCGGCGCGCACCACTCCGAGAATCAGCGGGTGGTCGCGATAGAGGCCGTCCACGGCACTCGCCGCGCCCGCGATGTCCTTTCTTTTCGATTCGCGCAGCCACGCGTTGGCCAGCGTGAGACGCATCTTATCGATGGGGTCGTTGGTGATATCGGCCATACGCTCGCTGGCCCGCTCTTCGATGGCGTCGAAGCCCAGGCGGCGGGCGGTCTCTTGCAGATCGGAAAGCGCGGTAAACGTTTTCCCGGCATCCACGCTGGCCTGCAAAAGCGTTTCCAGATCTCCCCGTCGTTGCAGCGCCTCCAATACCGAAATGCGCAGGGACACGGCCTCGGGAGAAGGCCGCGATGCGATGGCGGAGGCGGTCGCGCGGTCGATCAGGTCATGGGTTTGGGGCCGGGGCAATAGAGCGATCAGGCGGTCGCGGGCGGACGTCTCGCCCGCCAGGGCGCCGGCCAGGTACTCGCGCACGGCGCCGGCGTAATCGCGCTTGCCTTCGTAAATGGCGCCGGCTTGGTAGGCGTACAGCGCGGCGTTGTCGAACTTCTTGCGCGCGGAAGAGATCCAACGCAGCGCGTCGTCGTACCGGTAGTAGTCCCAATAGACGGTGGCGGTGTCCAGGTAGGCTTCTGGCTTGCCCGGCTGCGCGGCCGGCATGCGTTCCCAAAACGTGCGGGCGCGGGCGAAGAGCTCGCGGCCGGCGCAAATGTCGCCCATGCGCGCCAGGATGCTCGGGTCGCGCGGGTCGGCTTGTTGCTCATAACCGGCCAGGGTGACGGCGATTTCGGTGTCGCTCGGGTAGTACGCCGCCAGCGACCGGTAGAGCGAAGATGCGTTGCCGGTGAAGTCGCGCCGGCCGGGATAGGCGTTGGCCAGGGCGCGCGCGGCCGGAGCCGCGGCTTCGAAATGCGAGAGCCAAGCTTCCGCCTCGGCCGCGAACTGGACCGCGGCCGGATTGGCGTCGAGCGCCTGGTCGAACTGCCCGTTGACGATTCCGGGATTGGCGGCGCGGATCTCCGCCAGCTCGGGATAGAGGCGCGCCTGCTGCGAGAGGCGCTCGAAGAGCGTGGTGCGAAGCTGCGCGTCGTAAAACCAGTACTGGCGGAGCAGGCGATCGGCGGCCGCGGCGTCGGACGTCTCGCGGCGCCCGTAGGCGCCGATCAGGTTGCGCACGAAGACCAGGTCCTCGGGGAAGCGTTCGTGGGCGTACAGATTCAACTGACGGTAGAGCGCCGCATCGGGGTGGGCGGCGGAGACAATCTCGGCGAAGTAGCGTTCCAGATCGGCGCCGGAGAATACGGCGATGACTTCGCGGCTGATCTTTTCGAGGGCGCTGCGCTGTTTCGTGCGCAGGTACCAGCGGGCGAGTTTGTGATACCAGGAGCGGTCGGCGAACTTGGCGATCGCCTTGGTGTAAGTATCCTCGACGTCGCGGGACATGCCGTTCTGTTCGACGAAGCCGCCCAAGCGTTGGTAGAGACCCGGATCGTTGGGGTTGCGATCGATCTCGGTGCGGTAGACGCGGAGCGCGTCCAGGGTGCGGCCCGCGGCTACCAGCCGCGAGAGGTACTTGTCCAGCACCTGGACGTAGCCGGCCGAGCGCGCGCCGGTGGGGTTGGGATTGGACTGAGGCGTCTCGGCCTCCGGCTGCGGTTGCGGTTCCGAATTCGAGCCGATGGGCACGCCGGAGGCCTTGGCCGCCAGCTCGCGCAGCATTTGATCGTAGAGCGCAAACTCCTCGTTGGCGCGGTTGGCGCGCGCCAGGGCATCGGAGACCTGCATGGCCACGGAGACGCGCGCGGCTCCGGCGGGAAATGCCGCCAGGTACTCACGGCCGGCGCGGATCACGCTGGCATCGTCGCCGTAGGCCGCGTAGGCCGAGACCAACTCGGCGCGCAAGGGAGCCAGGTACTCGGATCGCGGGAATCGCTCGGCCAGGAGGGTCACCAAACGGCCGGCCGCGGCGCGGTGGAAGTAGGCTGCCGATTTGTCGTTCTGCTTCTGGTATTCCCAGCGCGGGCCGGTCGAGTTCAGCAGCAGAGACAGAATCCCATTGAGGAAACCGGGCGAAGGATCGACGGTAGCGATGTCGCGGTAGAACGAAAGATCGCCGGACCCGAATTGAATGGGCTGATCGGGCGCGGTGAGCAGCAGGTTGGCCAAGCCGTACAATGCCCGCTCGGTGTGCGCGCCACCGGCCGGCGGGACGTTATAGAGCGCGTAGTACAGACGCGCGGCTTCGTTCGCGTCGGGCAGCCGCTCGAAGAGTTGCGCCGCGGTTTGCAACTCGCCGGCGGTCCATGGTTGCCGGCTGGATTCCTTGGCGTTGCGGAATTCGAGCAGCGTGCGGCGCGCGGCGGCGGCATTGTTCTGGAAGCGATAGTAGTGGAACAGGCGCGCGGTGGCCTGCAAGTCCGCGGGGTCCGAGGCCAGCGCGGCGTGAGCCCGCCCGGTGAATTCCCGAAGCTGTCCCCGGTCCTGCAGCAGCTTAAAATAGCCGGCGGTCATCTCCTCGGGCCAGAGCGGCTGAAAGGCGGCATCGTAGACCGCGATGGCGGCGTCGGTGGAGCCGCGGCGCAGTTGCAGATCGGCGCGCATCCGCACCGGTTCCCATTGGTCGTGGAAGGCGCGGCCGTAGGCGGCGATCTCGGTTTCGGCGGCGGCGAATTGATGGTGGGCGGCGAGGTACTCGATCAGCTTGCGCCAGGCGGCGGGCTCCTTGGGGTAGCGGGCGGCCCAGCCGCGGAAGACCGGCTCAGTAGCGGCTTGCGGCAGAGCTTCCTGTTCGGCCAGGGCAGCCATGCGCTCGAAGGCGCGCCAACCCCGTTGCCGGGTTGCCGGCTGGAGCGGGTCGTCGTGAGCGGACGCGGAGGCGGTGAGAGCGGCCAGTTCGGCGAGCGGCTGGTCGCGCCGATGGTAGAAATCGGCGAGCTCGATTTGTGCGCCGTAGCGGTCGGACGCATTCTGGACATAGGCGCGCCAATCGGTTTCGGCGGCCGGAAAATCGAGGGCGGCTTCGGCTTCGCGCGCGCGCAGGCGGTAGAGCATGGCGTCGCGGGGCGCGCCGGAGATGAGCGCGGTCAAGGCCGGACGGGTTTCGCGGGGCGGCCGGAGAATGGGAACCGTGCCGCCGGGCCCTAGACCGGGCATGGGGACGGTGCGGAAGAGCGCGGCGATGGCTGGGCCCGTGGAGATGTGCTGTACCCAGGGCTCCAGTTGGCCGTGGAGCAGGAAGGCGCCGCAGAATAGGAGGGCGGCGGCTAGAGAAGCTCGCAGAATACAGTGACCGTGCGATGTTGTGCTGGCGCGGGAAACCCCTCCCTTACGGTGGCGGCTCCGTTCAGAGGCGCGAGCGTCAGCGGGCGGTTTCGCGATCGCACAGAATCGAGCGGTCAAAGACCTGGCGAACCGCGCGACCCGGGCTGCCGGGGTTGGGCGGGCCGGTGCAAGCGCGAACAGGCCGAGTGCCACTCGGCCGCAGGTTACCAACCTGCCCCACATCGATTGCTTACCAGACCTCAAGGGACACCTCCTCGGTACCGATGTTGTGGGCGATATCTTCGGCGGTAACGTGAACCGTGTACTTGCCCGGCGGAAGATCCGCCGGCACCACCATTTCGCCGATGTTCGCCTTGGCCGCGCCGTTCCAGCGAAGCGCCACGGGCAACGCGCCGTACATCCGCGCGGTGATGGTGCGCGCGGTCCCCGAAACCTGGGCGGAGATGCGCAGCGTTTCGCCGGCGCGGACACGCGGTTTTTCCACGCGTGCGCGCAGCACCGGCGTGTGGCTTGCGATCACGAAGGTCTTGGATTCCCGATACACGTTGCCGTTGCGGTCGCGCAAAATCAGGCGCACGTTGTACACGCCGTCGGCCATATCCACGGGGGCCAGGAATCGCGTCTGCCAGGTGTCTTCGCGGGTCAGATAGCGGAGCGACTTGGTGAGGCCGAACGGAAATAGCGCGATCACCGAGACGATGGATTGGTCGGCTTTCACGCGGAGCACGGGGTCGCCCGGCCGGATGACGCGCGGCCGCAAGAGCGCGCGCGGCACGGCGAGGAAAGAAGTGTACGGCGTGACGAACTTGTATTTCCGGGAAAGCCGGATGATCTCGTCGATGCTGGCGCGGTCTTCGCCGTCGCGATCGATCTTTTCGAGGAGAGCGTCCACGCGCGCTTGGGCCCAGGTGCGGGGCAACTCGGGATGCTCGCCGGCGGCGGCCGGCAGCGCGGCGGTGCGCGAAAGCCGAAGCGGCTGCCCGTCGCGGATGCCCTGAACGGTGAAAGTGGCCTGCGGCAGCGGGGCCTTGTACAGGCCGGCCCAGGTGGCCAGGGAGCCGGCGAAGTGCGAGTCCTCCAGCGGATAGACCAGGTCGATGTTGGATGCGGGCGCGACCGCGAGCGACAGGTTTTTGACCGGCTCCTGGCCGATTTTCGCCAGGAAGGCGCGTAGCTTGAACTCGATGGGCTCGGTGGATCGGAGCCAATCGAAGTACCCGTTGTTGGCCGACAGGGCTTGGAGCAGAGGCAGATTGGCGTCGTCGCCAATGCCGAATACCAGGGTGTGGGGTCGCTGTGCGGGAGCGCGTTTGCGCCATTCGGCGGCATACCAGGCCGCCAGTTTTCCGTTGTGGACGATGCCCTCGGTGGCCCCGCCGTCGCTGATCAGCATGAGGTATGGCTCGCTGGCCCCGGCCTGCGCCAGGCCCGCGGCGAGGGCGCGCTGCAGGTCGGTTCCACCGCGGATGCGGCTGTTGCGGATGAACGCCAGCGCCTGCTCGATGTTCGGCGCGGTGGCCGGGCGCGGTTGCGGCGCGAAAAGGCTCAGCTCGGAATTGAAGAGCAGCAGGTTGAACGAATCGGCGGGCCGCAAGCCGCGCAGCGCGGCCTCGCAGGCGGCGAAGCTGCGCTCCAGCTTGTCCCATTGCATGGAGAGCGAGCTGTCGAACAGAACCACGAGCGTCCGCGCCGGCTGCGCGGGGTTGGTTTGCGCGGCGCCGGGCCGGTTGGCCGGAATGCGCAGAAGCGCCTGGGCCTGAAAGAACCCCGGCTCCGAGGCGCTCTCGCGCTGGGTGATGACGCGGAGCGTGTCGGCTTCGGCCGGGTCCAGCGTGTAGCGCACCGCCAGGTCCTCCTTCAGCTCCACGTTGTTGCCGAAGAACTCCGCTCTCACCAGGTTGGGAGTGCGTTCGCGAATCCGCAGAGGGTATTGTTTGGCGATGGCCTGGAAGTCTTTGATGGCATGCGCGGACCGCAGTTCGAAGATGACGGTGAGGTGTCCGGCGGTCTGGAGCCCGTAATCGTCGGGCTTGAGAGGCACCACGAATTCGGATTGATAGCGCTCGACGGCCACGGGATGCTGGTACTCCATCTCGATGCGTTTGGTGCCGAAGCGCGGGATGGGCACGATGCGGGCGGTGAAGTCCTGGCTGGGCCGTTCGGGCGCGCCCGATTCGCCGGCGCCACGTTCGCCCATTTGCAACAGCCCGGGGTCAATGGCCTGGGCCTTCGCCTGGGAGTAGATTTCTCCGGCTCGGCGGCGCTCCAGAATGACGCCGGGTATGCGCGTGACGCCGTCCCAAACGGCGAATCCGGAGACCGTGGCTTTTCCGGGCAGGGCGAACTGGTAGACGCCCTCCTGAATGGAGCCGCTGTGGTTTCCGAAGATCTGGTGCACCTGCACGCGGGCGATGCCGTTATCGATGCGGATGTCGAGGGACATTTCGTTGAGCGAGAAAACCGCGGGGTCGGGCTGCTGGCGGTCTCCGGGGATGAGGACGCCGGTATCCGCCAGGGCGCAGGCAGCGAAGGCGAGCGAGGCAAGTATGGCGGCGTTGCGAACGGCCGTCCGGGGGCGGGTTAAAAACCCGCCGCAGGCTGCCAGCCTGCCCCACATAGCCGCAGGGGCGCGACCAAGGGCTCTCGCTCGCGGAGACGGCGGACATGTCCGGAGGCCGAGTGCCACTCGGCCGCAGGCTGCCAGCCTGCCCCACAAAATCGTCGCGTAGGACAAAGCGCGGCGGGTCATTGCAACCCTCCTTCCGAGATGCGCACCAGGCCGTTGTCGGTTCCGACGTAGAGAGAACCGCCGCCGGCGGCCAACGCCGTGACGTTTTTCGAAGGCAACCCGAGCGTGGTGTTGGTCCAGCGTCCGGACGCGCGGTCGAAGACAAACAGGCCGCGGTCGAGACTGCCGGCATAGACCCGGCCGCCGCTCACCGTCATGGCGTTGGGATTGACCACGAAACCCTCTTTGAGATCGGGGAAGGAATGCCAATCGCCGGCGGCATCCAGCTTGAGCACGCCGGCGCCGTAGGTTCCGGCGAACCAGTCATCGCCTACGCGAACCAGGGCGGTGATCCAGTTGTGCGCGAGGCGCGAGTTGGCGGTGGTGTAGTTGCGGCGCACGGCATCGCCGTCCAGCACGGAGAGGCCGCCCAGCGTCCCGGCTACGGTCTCGGCGCCGTGGGCGGCGACGGTGTAGACGTGGTTGTTCACCAAGCCGTGAAATACATAAAGACTGCGGACGCCGGAGCGATCGACGAACGACAGGCCGGCGGGCGTGGCCACCACCATGCCGCCGTCGCGGAAGGCCACGTCGGTGACGTGATCGGAAAGAAGTCCGTCTTTGCGGCCCATCACCTGGCGGGGCTGGCCGCCGGAATCGAACAAGACCAAGCCGTTGGCGGTGGCCACGGCGGTGCGCGAATCGGCGGTGCCGGCGACGATGCGATTGATGCAGAAGAGGGTGTCGTCTTCGTGGTGGACGGCGCGGTCGAGGTTGGCGTCGACCACGTCGAGGCCGCGATCGAAGTAGCCGATCCACAAGCGGCCGGCGCTGAGCGCCAGGGATGCCACGTTGCGGTCGGCCATCAGGGAGCCAGCCGCGGTGAGAACCGGCCGCCAGCGCCGGGGCGCCGGGTCGTAGCGGTAGATGGCGCTTTCGCCGGCCGCATACGCGTCGCCCTCCAGGTTGGCCACGCGGAAAATCGGAAACGGCGGCGCGGCGGTATCCGGCGCAGCGTGAGTAGCGGACCGCAATTGGGTCCGCAGGGGCACATCGACGATGCCTTCGTCTTGCGTGCCGACGTGGAGGGTCTCGCCGCGAAGCGCCATGGAGCGGGCGCAGAAGCCATCCGCCAGAGTGCGCAGGCGCCGGCCATCGCGGAACTCGACAACTCCGAGGGGCGTGCCGGCGTATGCCACGCCATTCCCGACCGCCAGCGAAAGGACCTGCGGATCGGGCAACGCGGGCAGGAGTTCGTCGAGTTGCCCGCCCCGGTGGTGGAAGACGCCGTTTTCGAGCGTGCCGATCCAGAGATCGCCGTCATTGCCGGCCAGGGCGGTGATGTGGGCGGTCTTGAGGCGCGGGTGGAAGGGCGCGAGCCGCCGGCCATCGAACACCAGAAGCCCCTGCCGTTCGGTACCGAGCAGCACCCGGCCCGAGCCCAACACCAAAACGGCCGTGACGATTCGCAATCCCGGATCTGAAGGGAGAATCTGGCGAAAGCGCGTGCCGTTGAAGGCCAGGAGGCCCTCGCCGCGCGTCGCGACGAAGAGTTCCGGCTCGGCCGAACCGGCGGCGATACCGGCGGACAGGGAGCCAAGCTCGGCGGACGGCAATTCCAGTCCGGCGCGGTACGAACGGACCAGCGCGCCGTTGCGGTTATACAGGAACAGGCCGGCGCGCGCGCTGACGGCGATGGCGTCTCCAAAAGCCGCGAGATCGCGGAAACCCGGGCTGGAGGGAATCGGGTCGACGGCCGCCGGAATGGCGCGGTCCACGGGTACGATCCGGAAGGGGAATTGCGATTGCGAGAGAACTTCGGCCGCCGCTTCTTCTTTTGCGTGGGAGGCCCGCCAGAAAACCAGCGCGATGGCGAGCAAGGGAATGCTCAGAGCGATGGCCAGAATCCCGCGCCACCAGCGGGACCGCCACGATATTCGCAGCATAAGTAATGTCAACAGGATACTCGGCAGAGGCGGGTTGCTCAACCGTCCGGCGAGTAATTGTCCTCCGCGGGTTCATTGGCACTCCGCATACCACCGCCCGCGCCGCCTTTGTGCGGCACGTCTAAGTCGCTGATTGCAGTGAGTTGCAGCGCCGTTCGGGGACATCCGCGGCAGGTTGAGGGGCCGTGTCCGGGCGCCCACGCGTGGGTAGGTTCACACAAAGGGATAGCCGATGACACACGACCGGCCGAGAGGCGGGCGACGGCGCCGATCGGGTTGGGTTAAGTTAGCGCCGACGGGCTGGCAATCCGGGGCGAGCTGCGCTCGCCGAGCCGATTGCGGGGCGCCCCCTGGGCCGGACCGCAGGTTGAAAACCTGCCCCACAAAGCCCGAGGTTACCGGCTCTGAAAAAGTTCTCTGAGTTCCGTGGCCAGACCGTCAAGAGCGCGAGCCTGGGCGGTGAATTCATTGGCCCGGCTGGCTCCTTCCTCGGCATTGGCCGCGGTCGACTGAATCCCCTGGTTCATCTGGTTCGCTTCCAGGTGGATGTGGCCGATGCCGCGGTTCTGTTGTTCGGAGGCAGCGGCGACGGACTGCGCCAGTTCGTCCAGTTTCCGCGTGCTGGCGGCGATGACTTCCAGTTTTCCGGCAACCTCGTCCGTGACGGAAACGCCTCGCTGGCCGGCGCCCATCGATCTTTGAATCTTCTCGGAAGTCTCCCGGGCCGCGTCGGCGGAACGGCGCGCCAAGTTGCGGACCTCTTCCGCCACCACGGCGAAACCCAGGCCGGCCTCTCCGGCGCGGGCCGCTTCCACCGCCGCATTCAGCGCCAGGATATTGGTTTGGAAGGCGATTTCGTCGATGATTCTGTTGATTTTGACTACGTCGGCGCCGGCCGACTGGATCTCACTCATGGTGTCCGTCACGGCGTGCATCTGGAGCGCCCCACCTTCGGCGACCTGGCGGGCCTCCGCCGCGAGTTGTTTCAGCGCACTGGCATGGTCCAAATTCTGCTGAGCCACACCGCCCAACTGTTGAAGCGAAGTGGTCACTTTGTCATTGGAAGCCGCCTGTTCCTTGGCATCCTGCGCCAGTTGGTGGCTGGTGGTGGAAGCTTGCGCCGCGGCCGACGACACTGCCTGGGAGGCTCGGCTCAACTCGCGGATGATCTTGTCGGTTTGACGCGTCATTCCATTGGCCTGGAGCAGCCAGGTAAGACACGCACACACCAGAGTCCCGGCGCCCATCAGGAACAGGATGGTCGTGTTTCTGCGGGAGATCCGGCCAACTTCCGTTGCGGTCTGGTACATTTCGTCCTCGCGGAGGCTCGCCCCGATCACCCAGTCCCAAGGTTTGAAGTACTTGATACGGGCGACCTTGGTGTAGGTTCCGGTATCCATCCGGTCTTTCCAGGGATATCGTTCGGTAGCCATCTCGTTCGAGCCGAGGCCGACGGCCTTGCGGCAAATCTCCTGGACGAACAGCTTGCCGTTGTCGTCCTTGGAATCCCAGACGTCCTCCCCATCGCGCTCTCCCCCTTTGGAAATCACGTAGTGCCCCCGCGTGGACCCGTTGGCGTTGAGGACGTAGATGTAGCCGGTTCTGCCAACCTGCATGTTTAAAATGACGCGGCGCAACGCTTCCGTCGCCTGCGCTTCCGGCACACCGACATAGAGCATACCCATGACGTTCTTTTGACTGTTCAGCAGGGGCTCATAGGCGGCCATGTACCAGGCATTGACCACGAATGCGCGGCCCACAAACGTCTCTCCGCGCAGGACTGTGGAGACCACCGGATTCGGTTGGCCGTCCGCGCCGGCCGCGGGAATGAAGGTCCCGATAGCCCGCTTCCCGCCGTCGCCGATCACGTTGGTGGCCACGCGCAGCATATCTCCCGCCGGGTTCATCCGCTGGAAGATCGTACTGGTCGCGTTGGTGACGGTTCGAACGCCATCGACAACGGGTACCGGGGTCTCGGCGCCGCTCACCTGGCCCAGCCACTCCTCTCCCACGAGAAGCTTCGGCAGCGAAATAGGGGAAACCGCTTTGGTGAACTGGTTTCGAGCTTCCCACGACACTGGAGACCCGGCATCCACCTGAACTTTCCCCGCTCGATCCATTAGAACTCTGGCGGAGTGGAGATTCTCGCGAACACTGTGCTCGAGCGCGGCGCGGCTATCTTCGCACAGCCGGTAGACGCTGTCGGCCACGTGATCCAGGTCCGTTTCGGCGCTTCGCTGGCATCCGCTGGAGGCGGCCTCCAGAAGTTGACGGTTCTGCTGCAACACCATAACGCTGAACAGGATCAACGGCCCGCCCGTCGCTAGGATCCCGAGGACCAGGAGCTTGTTTCGAAAACTGAGCTTCCGCTTGCGCATTTGCGTGCTTCTCGTCTCCCGGTAATTGTATCGGCGGTTCCCTCCGCGGCCTTTATGGGCGGCTGCGAAGAAACGTGGCTCAGTCGGGATTTCTACCAGGGAAAATAGCGGAGCTTCTCGGACGGGGCGAAAACCATGTGGGGTTGGTTGGCAGCCCGCGCGGGCGAGCTGCGCTCGCCGGGCCGATTGACAATCGGCCGCAGGTTACCAACCTGCCCCACAAAAACGTCGCAACGCGCGAAGGTTTGCAGGGGTAGTAGTGAGTTGAATGTCGCGAGTCTTCCCGACGAGCCCTTACCGGCCGCGCGGAATAAGAATGAACCGCTCGATGGCCACCCGCGCGCTCTTGTCCCGCCGCGAGCGGTCGCGGTGATACACCACGGTCAGCTCGTCGAACAGGTGCACGCGAGGTTCCGGAGGCACCGCGAAATCGAGGGTTTCGCCGACCGGAGAAACGGGGTCCGTTTCGAGATTGGGAACGGACGTTACGGGTACGGTTCCCAGGCTCTGCGACCGTTCGCCGGCCAGGTCGCGCAGGATCAGCTCGAGCGAAACCGTGTTGGGGTACCGGTCGGCATTGCTCACCGCGAGCTGGATTCGGGAACAGCAGGAGGCGTCGATGGGCCGCTCCAGTTTCTGGTGCGCTTCCATATTGAGGGGCCAACGATCGGTGGTGCTGAAAGAGACCTTCGAAGGCGTGCCGCGCTGGAGCAAAGACCGCGGGGGTGGCTTGCGAAAGGGCGGACGGAAGAACCAGTATTCGCCGCCAAAGGGAATCCCGTAAGGGGTTGCCGACGCCTCGAACGCGCCGGGGCTGGCCGGCACGGGGGCGATCAGCAGGGTCACCGGCCGGATTTCCGGCCAGAGGATGACGCCCGGAAAGCTGCCGGCCACGTCCCCCCATCCGGGAAGCGTGGCTGGCGATTGATTGTCCGCGGCGCCCGGTTGGGATGCGGCCGGAGCCGGTCGACGCTCCCCGAAGAAGCCGGGCAGGGGCGACCACGATGCCTGGTCGTCTCCGCCGCCCGATCCCAGCCAGAAGCCCCATCCGCCGCCGCCGCCGGTTGCCAGGATGGTCAGGCCGGCCGCCAGCACCAGCGTCAACAACACGCCGAAGACCGATTTCGGCAGCGTTGGCGGGCGCGACGACTCCCAGGCGCCGGCGGAGATGGCCAGCACCGTCAGCATGGCAACGCTCAGGGTCAGCAGCGTCCCGGCGACGAAGTGGTGGCGGATCAGAACCGCGACGATCCCGATTTGCAGCCCCATCGACACGGTCAGCGCCGGGCCGAGATGGCGGGTAAGAATCGGCGGAGGCAGGGCGCCGTCCCCTAGCAGGACGGCCGCTTCGGACGCCGGTCCGGGAGGCTCTTCGGCGGGATGGACGATCCTCCATTGGGTATACAGCAGTCGCGTGGCATTGACCACCAGGACGAGCGCCGCGGCCACGGTCGCCGCGGAAAACCGGTACAGCAGGAGCGTGGCCGGGGCAAACCAAATGGCCACCAGAGAGGTGCGCAGGGTGGCGCCCGCCAGATTCACTCGTTCCACCTTGCGGATGGCGAACTGGAGCGCCAGGGCCACCGCGGCGCTCCACAACCAGGCGAGCAAAGTGAATTCCACGGCCCTCCAGACGATCGATGCCGGCGCCGAGAAGGCCGCGCGCGGAACGGCTGCCAGGTTTCCGACGATCCAGGCAGTGGCAATCAGGCTACCGATCTGCGCCAGCAGCTCTAAGCGCCCGCGCGAGCCACGGATTGGAGGAAAATCCGGCACCCTGGTTATGGTATCGGACACCACGGACCGGCGTCAGGTTCCCGGGCATCGCGGCGGCGACGCGACCGGGCGGGAGTTTGGGGGTCATGTAGCCTGTCACCGAAATAGGTGGCGAAATAGGTACCATGGGCGAGTATGAACGCGCTTCTATTGACCGAATACATGCACCTGGAATGGACATCCATGCCGGAACCTCCCGTCGGAGCGGACGAGGTTCTGGTGAAGGTGCGGGCTTGCGGCATCTGCGGCAGCGATGTGCATGGCTTCGACGGGTCCACCGGACGGCGGATTCCGCCGCTGGTGATGGGGCACGAGGCGTCGGGCGTGGTGGCGCAAGTGGGGCCGGCGGTTACCGATCTGGGCGTGGGGGAGCGGGTGACATTCGACTCCACCATTTACTGCGGCCGGTGCTTCTACTGCGCGGCCGGCCAGGCGAACCTGTGCGACAACCGGGAGGTGCTGGGCGTCTCGCCGGGGACGTACCGGCGGCACGGCGCGTTCGCCGAGCTGGTGTCGGTTCCGCGCCGCATCGTCTACCGCCTGCCGGACACCATCGACTTCGAGCAGGCCGCGATGATCGAGGCGGTTTCGGTGGCCATGCATGCGGTCGGGCTCATCCCGGTGCAACCGGGAGAGACGGCGGTGGTGGTGGGGAGCGGGATGATCGGCCTGCTGGCCATCCAGGCGGCGCGCGTGGCGGGTTGCGCGCGGGTGGTGGCTATCGACGTCGACGATGGCCGCCTGCAACTGGCGCGGCAACTGGGGGCCACCGAGGCGCTCAATTCGCGCAGCGTGCAGGCCGCGGAAGCGGTGCGCGAATCGACCGCCGGGCGCGGCGCCGGCGTGGTGGTGGAATGCCTGGGCGCGGCCGAGACGGTGCGTTTGGCAATCGCCTGCGCGCGCAAGGGGGGCATGGTGGCGCTGGTGGGGAACCTGGCGCCCAAGGTCGAGTTGCCTTTGCAGGATGTGGTGACCCGTCAGATCCGGCTGCAGGGTTCGTGCGCGTCGAGCGGCGAGTACCCGGCCGCGATCGAGCTGATGTCGACAGGCGCCATTCGAGTGGATCCGCTGATCAGCGCGGTGGCGCCGCTGGCGGAAGGTCCCGCGTGGTTTCAACGGTTGTACCGGCGCGAGCCGGGTCTGATGAAGGTGATTTTGCGGCCGTGAAGTCTAGTTGCGCTTCGCCCCGCGGGACGATCTCTTGCGCCAGTACCCAGCCGCCCCGATCATGCCAATGCCCAGCCCCATCAAGGCCGCGCCTTCGGGTTCCGGCGTGGGCACGCCGACGTTTCCCGTCAGCACCGCGTTGCCGCAATCCGCGGACGAGAAAGCGACGCCGAGCTCGCCGTTCTGGATGAGAGCCAGAAAACTGCTGGGAGCGTTGAATTGTACGGTGACGGCGTATTCCGCGGCGGTCTTGCCGTTACCGAGGGAGACCACATTGACTCCGTCGCCCGTACCCGCGACGGCAGGCGTCCCGGTGTTATCGACCATCAGGACCTGCTCCGAGCGGCGGTAATATGCGTCCGGATTTCCCAGGGCCGTCTCGGCGGACTCCAAGGAAATGTTTCCGCCGATCTGGTACAAATCGCCGGAGATGAAGTTGTACTGGCTGCCCGGACGGGTGGAATCGATGGCGACGCCGAACTGTATCTGATTGGGGTCGCTGGGGTCGTAGAAGAGCAGGTCGCCGGGCTGGAGCTGGATGCTGCCGTCCTGGTAGGGGGCCAGGCTGGAGGAGCCACCGTAGTTGAAGTCGATGGTCGCGGTCACGGTGCTTCCTACCACCGATACGGAGATCGATTGGATATCGAAATCGATCGGGTTGCCGATCACCGGGCAGGTGGCGGTGGTGTAGGGAGCGGTAGTCGTGTAATTGCAGTTGGTCTCCGGTTGGCCGAAGGAGGGGTTCGTCAGGGTGTTCGCCACTCCGAGAGTGCAGGTGAAAATGAGAGTCAAGGAAAGCCGCATGACTCGACAATACGTGAGGGACGGCTGAATCGAAAGAGGCTAAGTGGTTTGATCAGTAGGGGGTACGTCCCAGCGGTCCGGGTCCTGACAGGCTCAGTACAGAGCCTACCCGGACCTTACCGGCAGTACGGTTTACGCGGTTACGCGAGGCTCGTGTGTGACGGGAAACGCCATGGACCGGGCCAGGCAACAAAGGCGATGAGCCCGGTCGTGCATGGCAACCGCTTCCGGAATTCGGGCGGCGTCTGTAATGACCATGCGGGGACGCAACAGTACCGCGGTGAATTCGCCGGAGCCGTCGGGATGCTCCACCATTTCCCCGGTGGCTTCGTCGGAGTATTCGGTGATCGAGATTCCGGCATCGGCGCATAGGTGCAGAACCCAGAGCATGTGGCAAGACGAAATGGCGCCCAAAAGAAGCTCTTCGGGATTGTAACGACCGGCGTCTCCGCGAAAGGCTGGATCCGAAGAGCCCGGAATCGGCGTGGCCTTGCTTGCGGCGCTCAGTTCGTAGTCGCGGCTGTAGGCGGTATAAGCCGATGTGCCCGAACCGAGGTTGCCGAGCCAAGAAGTGTTCAAGCGGTATCGATGGGTGCGATGGGAACTCAAGCGAAGCGCCCTCCAGGACAATTCATCATACCCGGGGAGCGGTGGCCTGCGCCCCCGCGCTTGGCGGAGACGCAGGGCTTCGGGCTTCTCGAAAGGAGCACGAGAGGATGTGGACAACCATCCGCTTCATCCTCCGGTCCACGCTCTGCGGGCGTGTTCAGCCGGTGGGGCCTTCCCCGACCAACCGAACGAGTGGTCCTCCGCCCACCCGTCCGGCCTACCTCCGATTCGGAGACGGCCCCCACCACAGGCCTGACGAAGCATGCGTAACGCCAAAACTGGTTCGCACATAACTGCTTTGTTTTGAGATGCTCAGACCGACAATGGAGGCGTAAAGACAGTGGACATGAGTAAACCTCCTGGACCAACTGTCCACGCCGTGGACAGATGATGCGGGATGGGATAGACTGGATCGCCATGGGACCCCTTCGGTTGCCGGACCTGGATGACAAGCTGGCGGCGATTCTTGCGATCTGTCAGAAGATGAACTCCGAGCGCGATCTGGGCAGTCTTCTGGACCTGATCGCGCGCGAAGCCACGCACCTGCTGGACTGCGACCGCGCCAGCATCTTTCTGCTCGACCGGGAACGGAATGAGCTGTGGTCGAAGGTCGCCCTGGGCAGCACGGAGATTCTGCGTTTCCATGCGGCCGAAGGGATTGCCGGCCGCGCGGTGCTGACCGGCGAGATCGTCAACGTGGAAGACGCCTATTCCGATCCCCGCTTTTACTCGGCGATCGATAACCTCACGGGCTACCAGACGCGAACTGTATTGGCCGTCGCGGTGAAGAACCAAGCCGGAGAGATCATCGGGGTCTTCGAAACGTTGAACAAACGGGCCGGAGTGTTCACGGCGCGCGACGAGCATGCGCTGACGGCGCTGGCGCTGCACGCGGCCACAGCCATCGAGACGGCGCAACTGGTGGGCGAATTGCGGCGCAGCCAGGACGAACTGGTGCAGCAGAACGCCCATCTGTGGCGCGAGGTGGAGAACAAGTACGCCGCGCACGGAATCATCGGCGCGGGACTGCGCATCCAGCAGATTGTGCGGCTGGTGGAGCGAATTCGCGACAGCCTGGTCAACGTCCTGGTGACCGGCGAGAGCGGCACGGGAAAAGAGCTGGCGGCCAAGGCCATCCACTTCACCAGCCCGCGGGCACGGCGGCCCTTCGTGGCGCTCAACTGCGCGGCCCTGCCCGAGACCCTGCTGGAGAGCGAACTCTTCGGCATCGAAAAGGGCGTGGCCACCGGCGTACAATCGCGCATCGGCCAGTTCCAGAAGGCCGACGGGGGCACGCTGTTTCTGGACGAGATTGGCGATCTGAGCCCCACGGCGCAAGCCAAGATCCTGCGCGTGCTCGAGGAGCGCGTACTGGAGCGCGTGGGCGGCCGGGCGCCGATTCCCGTGGACGTGCGCCTGTTGGCCGCCACCAACAAGGATTTGGAAGCCGAGATCGTGAAGGGGAATTTCCGCGAGGACCTGTATTACCGCATTAAGGTGGTGCACATCCACATGCCGGCTTTGCGCGAAATCCGCGAGGAAATCCCGTTGCTGGCGAACTATTTTTTGAAGGAATACTGCCGCGAAAACGGGCGGGCCGTCATGGAATTCGCCCCCGAGGTGATGCGCCGATTGTGCGCCGCTCCCTGGCCCGGCAACGTCCGGCAGTTGAAGAACGAAGTGATGCGGCTGGCGGCGTGCGCGCGGCAGGATCTGATCTCGGACGAGGACGCCTGGGAAGAGTTGCCGCGTCCCGCCGGGCGCGACGAACCCTTAGCTGGGCCGGCGCGGGCGCCATCCCTCAAAAAGGCCGTGGAAGAACTGGAACGGAGAATGATCGAGGACGCTCTGCGAGCCACCCGCAACAATCAGCAGCAAGCGGCCAGATCGCTCGGTTTGAGCCGTCAGGGACTCATCAACAAGCTAAAACGGTACTCGCTGGGGGCGTAAGGCTCTTACGCGACTTTCTTGACTTTGCCGGCGCGGATGCAGGACGTGCAAACCCGCATGCGGCGGCCGGCGCCGTTCACCAGCGCGCGAACCGACTGCAAGTTGAGGTTCCAGCGGCGCTTGGTAACATTGTGAGCGTGGCTGATGCGGTTTCCGAATTGCGGGCCACGACCACAAATCTCGCAAGTTTGAGCCATAACGACAGAGATCTCCTCCGGGTTTCGAAAAGAGAATTATAGCACAGGCGAGACGACGAAAAGGCTTCCGCGCCGTGCCGCCGCCTGGCAAACCTGCCGCTATCCTGCCGCTACTTCAATTTCGCCAGCGTTTTGCGGACGTCCGGGGCCATCTTGGAGTTGGGGTCCAGCTCCAGGAACTTGGCGTAGGCTACCTTGGCGGCCTGGCTGTCTTTCAACTTTTGACGGGCTTGGGCCAGCTTCAGCCATGCCTCGGAATTGCCGTCATTGCGCATGGTCGCGGTCTGATAGCGGCGCGCGGCCGCGGCAAAGTTGCCCTTCTTCCGGTAATAGTCGCCGGCCACCACATCGCGCTGCGATTGCAACGGATTGAAGGAGTAATCGTCTCTGGTGAGCGAAGTGTCCTCTTCCGGCGGCACTTCTTCCTTGCCGGAAGTGGCCTTCTCGGTCCGGTCCCGCTTCAGTTCGGGCGTCTTTTGGTCCTGGGAACCGGGCGGAGGCGCATCCTGCGCGTACAACGCCGCCGCGAACGTCCAGACCAACGCCAAGACCCAGCGTGACATAATCTAATTATAACTTCCCTTTCATGGACCTCCGAGAAAAGGCAGCGCAGCTCCCGCTAGCGCCCGGGGTGTACCTGTACAAGGACGCGGCCGGGCAGGTCATCTACGTCGGCAAGGCGAAGACGCTGCGCCACCGCGTGCGCAGTTATTTTTCCGAGGACAAGCTGGCCGACGTCAAGACCGGCACGCTCATTTCCGAAGCGCGCGACCTGGAATACATCCTGGTGGACAACGAAAAGGAAGCGCTGGCGCTGGAAAACAACCTGATCAAGCAGTACCAGCCGCGTTTCAACGTCCTGTTGCGCGACGACAAGACCTACCCTTACGTCAAGCTCACCCACGAACATTTCCCAAGGGTGTACGTGACGCGCCGCCTCCGCAAGGATGGCGCCAGCTACTACGGCCCGTTCTTTCCGGCCAGCCTGGCGTACCGCCTGGTGCATTTCATCCACCGCCATTTCCTGGTGCCTTCCTGCAAGGTCGATCTGACGCGCTTCCACCCCAAGCCCTGCTTGCAGTACCACATCCACCGGTGCCTGGGACCGTGCGTGGAAGGTCTGACCAGCGACGCTCTCTATGCCGCCGCGGTGCGCGACACCAAGCTCCTGCTGGAAGGACGGCATGGCGACCTGGCGCGCGGACTGCGCGCGCGCATGGAGAGTGCGTCCGCAGAGACGCGCTTCGAGGAAGCCGCCTCGCTGCGCGACCTGCTGGCCACGGTGGAAGAGATGGACGAGCGGCAGAAGATGGCCGCCGCCACGGGCGACGATGTGGACATCCTGGCCTGCCATGCGGAGCCCCCCATGGTGGCGCTGAACCTGTTTCACCTGCGCCACGGGCAGATCGTGGACCGGCGGGAGTTCTTCTGGGAAAACCAGGAGGAATTCGACGAGCCGGAGTTTTTCTCTTCGCTGTTGCAGCAACTCTACCTGGACCAGCAGTACATTCCCAGCGAAATCCATGTGCCGGTGGACTTCGAGGATCGCGAGGCGCTGGAGGAACTGCTTTCCGAGAAACGCAACCGCAAAGTGGAGATTCGAACGCCCCAGCGCGGCCAGAAAAAGGCTCTGCTCGAACTGGTTCAGACCAACGCCAAGCACAGCTTCGATGGGCGATTCCGCGTGTTGAAGCCTTCTTCGCGGGCGATTCGGGAGGCTTTGCAGGAAGCCCTGAATCTGCCGGATGCGCCCGCGCGCATCGAATGCTTCGACATCTCGCACATTCAGGGCACCGACAAAGTGGCCAGCATGGTGGTGTGGGAGGACGGGCGGATGAAGAAGTCCGACTACCGGAAATTCATCATCCGCACGGTCATCGGCAACGACGATTTCGCCTGCATGCGCGAAGTGGTGACGCGGCGCTATGCGCGCCTTCAGGAGGAGAAGAGACCGATGCCCGGCTTGATCCTGATCGATGGCGGGCTGGGGCAGTTGCACGCCGCGGCGGAGGCGCTAGAGGCGATTGGGGTGACGGATCAGCCGTTGGCGTCGATCGCCAAGCGCGAAGAGATCGTCTACGTGTTGGGGCAGGAAGACGAACCGGTGGTGTTGGACCGTTTCTCGCCGATTCTGCACCTGGTGCAATCGGTCCGCGACGAGGCGCACCGTTTCGCCGTGACGTTCCACCGGTCGCGGAGGAATGCGCGCCAACTGACTTCGGAGCTGGACGCCATTCCGGGAGTGGGGCGGAAGACGGCGCAGAAACTGTTGAAGGAATTTGGAAGCTCGGAACTGGTGCGGGCGGCGTCGGAGGATGGGCTGGCGGCGGTGGTGGGCCGGGCCGCGGCGCGGAAAGTGCGGGCGCACTACGGCCCGGGACACCCGGAAACCGAGGAGCCGGGCCGGTAGGGAGCGAGTTTGCGCCTACCGGTGTCCGGCACTTCAGCCGCGTCTGGTGTAGCGGTGCTCAGTTTACTCGGCGTGCATGCCGACCACGGCCACCAGTTGGTCGAGGTGGGCGCGGGTGGCTTCCGTTTGGCGCGTCGGATCGGACGCGCTTTCGGCCGTGCGCTGCGCGTTGGCAACATTGTTTTGGGTCACCGATTCGATGAGGGCGCAGGCGTGTCATCCCACCATGGCGTGCAGTTGTCGAGCGACATCGCTGAGGGTATTGGCCTGAGCGCTCATTTCCTCGCCCACGGCGGCCGTTTCTTCAGCGGCTGAAGCAGACGATTGCGCAATCCGCTCGATGTTCGCCATGGCCAAAGCGATTTGCTGAATCCCGCGAGTCTGTTTGACGCCGCCGGTCTTCACTCCTTCGACTAGCGAGGCGATTTGGCGGGCGCTGCCGGTGACCTTGCCGATGGCGCCTAAGACATGTTCCAGGCTGTCGCGGCCCTGTTTGGATTTCGCGATCGATTCTTCAATCAATCCGGCGGTCTCACTGGCTGCCTTGGCGGAGCGCTGCGCCAGGTTCCGCACCTCGTCCGCCACGACCGCAAAACCCAAGCCCGCCTGACCCGCTCGCGCGGATTCCACGGCCGCATTCAGGGCCAGAATATTGGTTTGGAAAGCGATCTCGTCAATCACCCGGATGATCCGCCCGACCTTCTCACAGGACGCGTTGATTTCCTGCATGGACGATTGCATATCGCCCAGCGCGCGGTTGGCTTCCTCAATCGCGTTTCCGGTACGCACGGTCAAATCTACCGCTGCGCGCGACTGGTCTGCGTTTTGTCGCGTCATGGCCGAGATCTGTTCGGTGGCACTGGACGTTTCTTCGACGGAAGCCGCCTGCTGGCTGGCGCCTTGCGCCACTGCCTGGCTGGAGGCTGCTACTTGGCACGAGGCGCTGGCCACCTCCTTTACGCCCCGATCGAGATCTTTCACAACGCCGCGTAATTTCGCTACCGCCCCACGCACCGTCACGAACATAATGCCGCTTACGATCGCACACAGAGAGGTAATTAGGGTCGAAATCCAGGTGGATCTGGACACCGCGGTCTCCGAAGCGGCCTTAGCTTCTTCCAGCGCCATCTTCTGCCGCTTCACCAGTTCCGTCGCAGCGGCATGCATTTTGGCGGAAATGACCTTATTCTCGTTCCGAAGTTTATACGCATCGGCGATCTGGCCCGCGTCGCAGAGTTCGACCAGCTTCTGGAACCGCGGGGCCCAGGTTGCGCGGTTGCTCTGGATGTCAGCCGCCGCACTGTTCTCGGACTCCGTTACCAATAGCGGCCGCAGTTCGGCCATCAGACCGTCGATCTTCTTCCCAGAAGTTGCGTAGAGTTGCTTGTACTGCTCCGAAGCGGAGGGGTTGTTCATCGCGAATGACAACATCAGCCCGCGCTGTGCACCCTGCATTTCAGTGGTCGCCAATTCCACCTGGGTACCGACCTCCATTTTCTTGTTGTAGCGATAGAGAACCTCCTTCAACTGACTGTGGGCCTGCCGCCCCGATTCCAGATACGCCACAAGCGGCGCCAGGATGAGGGCCACCATTGCGGCGAACGCGCCCAGTAGTTTCGTCCCGATTGTTGGGCCGTTTCGTTTCACGGATCTCCTAGCTGAATGTGTATGGCTGGATAACGTACCTGTACCTGGGATTGATATGCAGCGTGGCGTTGTCCACAAACTCGCCGTTGAAAAAATGGCCAAAGCCGGCACCGAACGTGGGAGCACGGTACTTGTAGGTCGCGAACGAATCGAGCTCCTGGCCCGCGCGCGTACCGACGGTCCCTTTCTTCGAATTGGCGATGGAAGAACCCTGGCAGTCGACTGGTGCGGGCGGCATTGGAAGATCGACTGGCGGAGGTGGTGGGGTACGCGGCGGCGCGCAGGGGGCGGGCGCATTACGGCTGGGAGCCCGCGGCATCCGAGGAGCCGGGCCGGTTGGAGATGCGATTCCTCCCACCGGGGCCCGGCACTTCAGCCGCGTCTGGTTACACGGTACCCTGTTGTTACTGACGCCCTGTCGTTGCATATGCCCAGTTGTTACATATAATGGTTACGCGCCATACATACCCACCACGGCCACCAGTTCGTCGAGGTGGGCGCGGGTGGCTTGCACCTGTTGGGTCATCTCGGACGCGCTTTCGGCGGTGTGTTGCGCGTTGGTCACGTTGTTTTGGGTCACCGATTCGATACGGGAGATCGCCTGACCGATGTTGGCCACGCCGCGGGACTGTTCTTCGCTGCTGGCCGCGATTTGGGCCACCACCTGGCTGCCGCTGGCGACTTTGGCGGCCACTTCGCCGAAAGCCGCATGGGTCAGCGATACCAGCGCCACCCCGGTCTTTACGTCGGAGATAGTCTTCTCCACGATGTCCGCGCTGCGCCGCGCCGCTTCGGCCGCGCGTTGGGCCAGCGAACGGACCTCGTCGGCGACCACGCTGAATCCCGCCCCGGCGGTACCGGCGCGCGCGGCTTCCACGGCCGCGTTGAGCGCCAGGATGTTGGTGTGAAACGCGATTTCATCGATACTCTTCAGAACCGCCGCCACCTGGTCGCTGGACTTGGAGATGGCTTCCATGGAACCCGTCAGATCGTTCATGGCGTGGGCGGCCTTGTCGGCGGTCTGCAACGCTTCGCGCATGAGCCCGTCGGCTTGCGTGGCCCGATCGGCGTTCTGGCGGGTGGTGGCGGAAATCTCTTCCAGCGAAGCCGACGTTTCTTCGATACACGCCGCTTGTTCCTGGGCATCCTGGGCGACCACTTGGCCCGACTTCGTCACCTCGCTGGAAGCGTGCGCGGCCTCCGTGGCGGCTCCCTTCAAACCGCGGATCACGCGCAGGATCGGGCCGGTGATCGACCGGCGAATGGTGAGGTTGACCAGAACGGCGGAAAAAAGCAGGGTCGCGCCGAAGACGCCCAAGGCCAGCCAGCGCTGGCTGGCGGAATGCGACTGAACCACGCCCAACTGCTGTTTCAGGTCTTCCGAACATTGGTCTTTGAACTTCTGCAGCGAGCTCTTGATTTCCTCCGTGCGCGTTGCCAGCGATTGCATTTTCTGCTGGGTCTCGGAGGTCATTTCGGCGGAACCGGAGAGCATGCCGCTGTAGATTCCCTTGGCTTCGCCGACAAATTGATCGGCCGCCGAGGCCAGCCTGCGGGCTTCGCCGGTGCGTTCGGCCGCCAAGTCCGGGATGGCGGCGACGGCGTTGAGGCCTTCGACCATCTGCTTCCCGTCTTCGGAAGCGCGGTCCAACCCGGCCGCATCCTGCATGACCACGGCATCGGCGAAGCCTTTGACCACGCGCTCAAACGCCGCTCCGGCGGCTTGGCTCCGTTGCGCCGCCGGAAACAGCGCTTCGGAAGTGGTCCGCATGGTGAGTTCCGTGTTGAGCCCCTGCACTTGGCCCAACACGGTGGATATGACATACCCGAGGACAAAAATTCCGATGCTGAGCCAGATCTTAGCCGCGATGCTCAGGCGTTTCATGGGGCCTCTTCTCCTACTTCACGTCCAGCGTCTTGACGCCAGCCGTGGGGGAGGCTGCGCTGACATAGCCAATGGCGCCCTTGGTTTTGGCGACATACGCCACCACCTCGGCATCCGAGGGGAGCGCCTTTGGCATGGAGGCTTTGCCAGTGAAGACCAGGCTGCGGTAGTAGGTTTCGAAGGCGGCGTCGGTCTTGCCGATGTACTCCTTCAGGAACGCTTCGTGGATGGCGCCGGCCTTCAGCAGCACGGGCTCGACATGGCTGCCGTCCGACAGCGACGTCTTGGTGGCAAGGAAGACGCCCTTGAGTTCATCGGTCGACACCGACGATGCTCCGACGCTGGAGTTGGCGATCACTTTTACGTCGCCGGCGTGCGCCCACGCAGCGCCCCAGAGGCTGACCCCCAACAAAATGAAGAAACGGGATAGATGTCTCATGATTTGCTCCTTTCCCTTTCGGATTCGTCCGTTTAGAAGTTCCAGCCCGTCCGGATCAGCAGCATGTTCGTCTTCGGTTTCAGGCCCTGTGGATTGTCTTGCGTGTAGAACCCGTCCGGATACATGCCGGGCGATCCGTAGCCGTCCATAAAATGGGCCTCCACTTTCACGTTCCAGAACTTCGTCAGATCCACCTTCGCCGTAACGACCTTGTCGTACAGGTGCCGGTCGGGCGAGCTCTGGCTGGGCGCCTCGGTGAGACCCATCATTGAATCCACCCACGAAACCATCCAGCGGGAGTAGTAGGAACCGAGCGCCAGGCGCTTCGTGATCGGATATTCGGCTGACGCGTACCAGCCCCGGACGTCGGTAGTCACCTCCCAGGTGCCGTTGAAAATCACTTGATCGCGCCAGTATCTGCGGTACTCGCTGGCCAGCCGCAGCTTGCCGACCGTATATTCGCCGTAGAACTGGTTGGTCCAGTCCCGGTTGGAGTGCTCCTCATACGCCATGGTAATCGGCGCCTCGCCGGGGAAGGCAAGTGTCCAGGTTCCCTTCCCGGTAATGCTCTCCCCCATATGCGATGCGCCTACCAGAAGGCCTTTGAGGGGCGTAGTCCATCGCAAATCCGCACCAAACTGCGGTCCGCCATAGCTGGTTAAGTGCCCTCCGGTGGCGCTCAACAGGTACGGGTATCCGCCATACTGGCTGTCCTGGCGCAGGCCCCCGAAGGCGGTATAGGCGAAGCTACCCAAGCGCTTGATCGGAATTGTGCCGTAGATGTCGCCGCCCTTGTGACGAATCGTGGCATCGCGAAGATCCGTGGGGTAGACGGATTGGGGCAATAGCGCGAAGGTATGGAGGAAGTCCATATCCTGCGTATCGTTTTCCAGCCCGAAAACGGTCTTGACCACCCCGCCCCGAACACCGAACCAATCCTTGAACCGGTAGTCGCCCACGGCCCAATCCAGTTGCGGGTGCCATTTGCCCAGGTTGCCGAAATCGCGATCGTACACCTGTGCTCCCACCCGGAATCTATCCGTGACGCGGACCGAGGCGTTGACCCCGCCGTCCGTCATGGCGAAGCTGCCCTGGCTGGTCTTCATGGTCAGATAGTTGTTGTCGTTCGAGTACCCAAAGCCTTGGGATGCGAAACTGTGAATCTGGACGGGCAACCCATCGACCTTGAAATCGAATTGCGCGTGCATCACAACTGGCGCCGCATACAGCAACCCCGCGAGCACCGTTGTTCTCATCTTGGAATGCATTGGCCGTTTGTCTCCTTTTTTGTCTCCCAGGCGCGGCGGCACCGCTTCCGGTGTCCGCTTGACGCCGTTCACTTACCCATATCGGTGCGGAAACGCTGCGCCATTAGGGTGAAAAGCTACCTAGTTCGAAAGTTGGAGCCCGGGCTCGTCTGGATGGATCGCACGGTCCAGCGATGGTAGCCCGAAAATACCGGGTGCGCGTCGAGGACCACTCGATCCTGACTCATTTCGCCATATTCGTTGTAGGATACGGCCGCAAATCGCCGTGGGGGCTCCCGGTTGTACGACTCGGGCTACTGCCCGCGATCCGGGCTAACAGCAAATCCAACTCCGGCGTTCCGAGCGAGGATATGGACGTGATACCTGGTTGCGTGCGCCCCCAAATGACGGTTCCCGCGGCGAACCCATTCCAGACTCGCGACTGCGGCGGTACGCAGTGGTTCTTCGAGATGCGGCTGCGTCCGCCCGCGGCCGGCGCGGCGCTCCGCAGAAGCTGGTCCGGCTACTTCACGTCCAGCGTTTTGACACCCGCCGTGACGGCTGCCGCACTGACATAGCCGATGGCTCCCTTGGTCTTGGCTACATACGCCACCACTTCGGCTTCCGAGCCAAGAGTCTTGGGCATCGACGCTTTTCCGGTGAACACCAGGCTGCGGTAGTACGTCTGAAGAGCGCTGTCGGTCCTGCTCAGATACTGTTTGAGAAAGGCATCGTGCGTCGGGCCGCCTTTGGCCACCACCGGTTCCACGCGAGTGCCATCGTCGAGCGTGCTTTTCTCGAGCAGGAACATGCGCTTGACTTCGTCGGTGGAAACCGATGACACACCGATGCTGGGGTTGGCGATCAGCTTGATGTCGGCGGCTTGCATGGCCGCGGCGAAGAGGACGATCACCGCGGGTACGAAGAGGATCTTGGTGCGTGTCATTGTTTTTCTCCTTTTTGCTGTGGCCGCTTCAGAAGTTCCACCCGGTACGGATTACAAGCATGTTGGTTTTCGGCTGGAGCCCAGCCGGGTTGTCCTGGAGATAGAAACCGCGAAGGGATTGCGGGTTGCCATAACCATCCATGAAGTGGCCCTCGATCTTGACGTCCCAGAATTTGGCCAGGTCCACTCTGGCCGTCACGACCTGGTCCGTGATGTGACTGATGGGCGCATCGCGATCCCCCGTCCAGGTCGGATAGAACCAGGAGCGATACGTGCCGAATTCCAATCGTTTCGAAATCCGGTACGCGGCCGCGGCATACCAACCGCATTCGACTGGGTTGTACAGCGACGTCACTACCATGGTCGGCATCACCGCAATTTTCATGGTGCTGTAGATTTTCTCGAGGCGATACTCGCCATCCACGGAGAGGCTCCCGGATTTGTACGAGACGTAGTAGGCGATAGAGCGGTCCTCGGCGTGAATCGTACCGGGAGATTTCGGGAGCGGACTCATTTGCATGGTTCCCGCAGTGTCCATCGGCGAGTTCATATATGACGCGCCGAATGTCACATCTTTGATCAGGTTGTTCCAGCGCAAATCGCCGCCGGCCTGTGTGCCGGTGACGCCATTCAGGTTGACTCCGAAGGCCTTCAGGCCATAGGTATACCCCCCGGTCGGATCGTCCGGGCGCGTGCCGTAGTACGCCGTGTAGGAAATGCCCCCACGCTTTTGGAGATCGAAGGTTCCATAAATGTCGCCGCCGACGTGCGCGATGGTGGAGGCGCGCAAATCGATGGGATACGCGGACTGGGGCAGAATGGCCCAGGTGTGGAGAGACTCGATGTCCTGGGTGTCGTTGTACAGGCCGAAAACGGTTTTCACCTTGCCCGCCCGAACCCCGAACCAGCTCTTGAATTTGTAATCGCCGAGCGCCCAATCCAGGGTGACACGGCCCTTGCCCATGACGCCGACGTTACGGTCGTAGGCCTGCGCCCCCACGCGGAACTTGTCCGTGATTTGCGAGGAAAGGTTGACCCCGCCATCCGTCATGGCGAAGCTGCCCTGGCTGGTGTTCATGGTCAGGTAGTTGTTGTCGTTGGAGTAGGCGAACCCTTGCGACGCAAAACTGTGAACCTGAAACTTCAGCCCATCCATCTTGAAATCGAACTGCGCATGCATCACCACGGGCGCCGCGCACAGAAGCGCCACCTGTGCGGTAATCTTCGTCTTACAGTTCATGTGTCTCTCCGTTGTTCGACCCCGGCGAAGCGTCCGTTTGCCGGTCGCCGTTGGCCTTCAATTCGCATATCGGCGCAAAAATCGTGTGCCATTATGGGGGAAAAACACCTAGTTCGAAAACGAACCCTCAGTCCCAGGTTGGGTGTACCGCGCGTTCTGTCACGATAGCCCGAAAGTCCCCGCACCCCTGGCCGCTTCCACCCATCCACCCCCGCTCATCCACGATCCCTATGACTGGATTACAGTTGTAGGGACGGCCACACCCGCCGGATCGCACTGCAAAGGGGAAACCGGGTTGTTGCGTCATTGGATTGGGATTCTCATCTTTCTGGGAATGGACCTGACCGCGCTGGCCCAGGGCAACTACGAAGTACAGGTCTACGGTTCCGACCTGGCGCCTCCCAAGGTCACCATGGTGGAACTCCACAGCAACTTCACCGCCAGCGGCGTCAAAGGTACCGTGGACGGGGTCTTGCCCACCAACCACGCCGAGCACGAGACCGTGGAGATTACGCATGGTTTCGACAACTGGTTCGAAACCGGCTTCTACATCTTCACCAGCATCCAGTCCGACGGCCATTGGTATTACGTGGGCTCCCACGTTCGGCCGCGCTTCGCCATACCCAAGAAGTACACGGGTAAGGTGGCCTTCAGCATTTCCAACGAAATCGGCTGGCAGCGGCCCAACATTTCGGCGGATACCTGGACCTGGGAGATTCGACCTATTATCGACACTCCCGATAAGATCCACGGATGGTACTTTTCGTTCAACCCCACCTTCGACAAGTCGTTCCGCGGACCGGAAGCGCGCCGCGGCTACGAGTTCTCGCCGAATTTCAAGTTCAGCTACGACATCCTCAAGAGAGTGGCTCTGGGCGTGGAATACTACGGCTCGTGCGGACCGGTGACCGGCTTCGATCCGCTGCGCGACCAGCAGCAACAGATCGTCCCGGCCGTGGATGTGGATTTCGGGGACAGATGGGAATTCAACTTCGGCGTCGGGGTGGGCATGACCGGCGCCACGGACCACTTGCTGATCAAGGCGATTCTGGGTTACCGGTTCAATTTTAAGAAGTAGCCAGGCCGCTCCAGCCCGAGGACACCCTCCTGATTTATGCGCATATGCCGATAAGCAGATCAGAGTGAAGAGGCCGCCGTGCAAGAGTGCGTATGCCCCACGTTTTGTATTCCGAACGGCGATTGCGAACGAGCCGGCCTGGAGAGGCTCCGTCTGGCGAGCGCCATCGAACAGGCAGCCGAAGCGGTGGTGATGACGGACGCCGCCGGGGCGATTCAGTACGTCAACCCAGCCTTCACCGGGATGACCGGGTACTCCTCCGAGGAGGCGATGGGGCAGAACCCGAGCATCCTCAAATCGGGCCGGCAGGACCCGCAATATTACACGGACCTGTGGGAGACCATCCGGGACGGCCGGGTGTGGCGCGGGGAATTGATCAACCGGCGCAAGGACGGGAGCCTCTATACCGAGGAGATGACCATCACGCCGGTGCGCGACCCGTATGGAGCCACGACCAGCTACATCGCCATCAAACAGGACGTGACCCGCCGGCGCGCGGCGGAAGAGGCGCAACGATTCCTGGCGTCGATCGTGGAATGCACCGAAGACGCGGTCATCAGTCTCGCGCTGGACGGCACGATCATGACCTGGAATGGCGCCGCCGACGCCCTGTATGGGTATCGCGCCGAAGAGGTGGTGGGAAAACCGATGACCATGCTGGTGGCGCCGGAAAAGGCGGCGCGGTTTCTGGGGTACCTGGCGGGGCTGGAGCGCGGGGAACGTTACCCCCAATACGAGAGCGCGGGCGTCCGGAAAGACGGAACCAAGCTGGAGGTTTCGGTTTCGCTATCGCCCATCCGGAACGGCGCGGGAGAGGTGGTGGCGGGGGCCACGATCGTGCGCAACATCACCGAGCAAAAGCGGGCCGACCGGGCGTTGCGGGACGGCGAGGAACGGTTTCGGGCGGCCTTCGAGCACGCCCCTTTCGGGGTGTGCCTGACCACCCCGGAACACCGCATCGTGCAAGTCAACCAGACGTTCTGCCGGATGGTGGGCTACTCCGCCGAAGATCTGGCGGCGCGCGGATGGCGGGAGATCACCCACCCCGACGACGTGGACGCTTCCCAGCGCGCCATCGAGCTGTTGCAGCGCGACCGGCTTCCGGTGGTGGAGTTGGAAAAGCGCTACCTCCACCGCGACGGGCATCCCGTCTGGGCGCGCGTGAGAATCTCCCAGGTGAGGGAGTCCAACGGGCCGTACCACTTCATTACCCACGTCGAGGACATCACCGAAAGCCGGCGGGCGGAGGCGGTGGTGCGGCAAAGCGAAGCCAAGTACCGGCGGCTGGTGGACAATCTGCCGGATGTTTCGTGGATCTGTAATTGTTTCGGCGACACCTGCTACGTCAGTCCCAACGTGGAGAACGTGTGCGGATACAGCCCCCAGGAGATTTGCGCGGAGGGGACGGCGTGGTGGCGTTCGCGCATCCACCCCGAGGACCGCGCGCGGATGGAGGAGGCCTTCGAGGCGCTGTTCTCCCAAAACCGGCCCCTGGACGTGGAATTCCGGATGCGCCGCAAGGACGATACCTGGATCTGGGTGAACACGCGGGCGATGGGCACTTACGAGCAGGAGGGCATGCTCTATGCCGACGGCGTCTTCAGCGACATCACCGCGCGCCAGGCCGCCGAGCGGGCGCTGCGCGAGAGCGAAGAGAAGTATCGGGCGCTGATCACCAACATTCCCAACGTGGTCTGGACCGCGGACGCCGGCGGCCAGATGGCGTTCCTCAGCCCCAACTGCGAACGGATGTACGGGTACACGCCGGAGGAACTTTGCCAGCCGGGGAGTTGGTTCGACCGGGTGCATCCCGGGGACCGCGAGCGGGCGCGCGAGGCCTACCGGACGTTCTTCGCGGGGCGCGGGGAATACAACGTGGAATACCGCTTCCAGACCAAGGACAGGCGGCTGATCTGGGTGCACGACCGGGCGGTGAGCAGTTACGAGAAGGACGGGAAGCTCTATGCCGACGGCTGCGTCACGGACGTGACCGAGCGGAAGTCGCGCGCCGCGCTGATCGAACGGCTGCAGCAGCGCACCGAGCTGATCCTCAGTTCGGCGGGCGAGGGCATTCTGGGGCTGGACCCCAACGGCAATTTCACCTTCGCCAACCCGGCCGCGGCGCGCATGCTGGGGTTCGCGCCGCAGGAGCTGGTAGGGCGGCCGCTGCACGGGTTGATCCGCCACGCCCGGGCCGACGGAACGGAATGCTCACCGTCAAATTGCGGGGTCCTGCGTTCCATCCGCAAGGGAGTCGAGTACCGCGCCACCGACGAAGCCTTCCGGCCGCGCCAAGGCGCCAGCTTTCCGGTGGAATTCATCAGCACGCCGAAAATCGAGAACGGCCGGCTGACCGGCGCGGTGGTAGTATTCCGCGACGTCACCGAAGCCAGGACCGCGCAGGAGCGTATCGCCGCGTCGCTCAAAGAGAAGGAGGCGCTGCTGCGCGAGATTCATCATCGCGTGAAGAACAACCTCCAGGTGGTTTGCAGCATGCTGAAGCTGAACTCGCGCAACCTGCGGGACGCCGAAGCCCGGCACATCTTCGAGGACACCCAGAACCGCGTTAAAGCCATGGCGCTGGTGCACGAGACCCTGTACCGTTCCGGAAACCTGGCGGGCATCGACTTCTCCGAATACGTTCCGCGGCTGGCGGACCAGTTGCTGCGGGCCTACGGCCTTTCGACGCGGCAGGTGAAGACGACCACCGAGCTGGAATCGGCGGTGCTGCCCGTGGATGTCGCCATTCCGTGCGCCTTGATCCTGACGGAGCTGATCTCCAACGCGGCCAAGCACGCCTTCGCGGTGGAGCGGAGCGGGCAACTAAGGATCGCGTTCCGCCGCCGGGCCGGACCCGGGTGGCTGCTGGAGGTGGAGAATTCCGCGGGCGTCCAAGCCCCCGAGTGCGCACCGGCCCAGGGGTCCTCGTTCGGGCTGGAGTTGGTGAGGCTGCTGACGGAACAATTGGACGGAACCACGCGCATCGACCGCGGCGCGAGTTTCCGCGTGAGCCTGGAATTTCCGGCGGCCGGCGAGACCCCAGGAGAAACGACATGAGCATGAGCGTGTTTATCGTGGAAGACGAACGGATCGTGGCCGAGGACATCCGGGTGACGCTGGAATCGCAGGGGTATACGGTGGCGGGAATCGCCGCCAGCCGCGCCGAAGCCATCCAGG
>Ga0326728_10002647_pt1 | contig 58733 bp, 43 predicted proteins | sample MB3enrmetagenome_FD_207602 | JGI IMG/M metagenome (GOLD analysis project Ga0326728, IMG submission 207602) | Lab enriched peat soil microbial communities from McLean, Ithaca, NY, United States - MB31MN | ecosystem: Environmental > Terrestrial > Soil > Wetlands > Peat | place: USA: New York... | reverse complement strand
CGCACCGGCTTCGTCGGCACATACTTCTCATCCACCGTCACGCAGGTGTCAGAACGCAATTTCTCTGGCGGTGTGACCTTCGGATTATCCAGGGGCACGCCGATGAACAACGAATCCTTGCGCGGCAACCCGTCCTTCTTGAGCCTCGTCGTAAAATCCAGCCATTTCCGATACGACCCATCATACGGCCCCACATGCCGCATATACGCGACCCGCAGCGGTTCCAGCGTCGTCACTTCGATGTTCAGATTCAGGGGCCGCTTCGGCTGCAACGGCACATAAATATCAAGAATATCCACCCGCTGTTTCTTGCGCGCGACCACGTCCTGGGCATCCACCAACACTATAAAGCTCGGCGCAGGCCGCAACTCCCGGGAACTTCGCGCGAGCCATTTGCCGAACAGATACTGGTAGGCGTCCTTGATTTTCCCGCCCGGGCAATTTTTCGCCACTGCGTAATCGCCGCCGACGATGGTCTGCAACTCAACCGGCTTCCTCGGCTCATATTCTTCATCCACGGTGATGCACGCATCGTAACGAAGCTCCGAGGCCGGGGTCACCGATGGATTATCGTGCCCAATGCCGATGAACACCGAACGCTTGCGAACCTGCTTGTCCGCCGATAGGCGTGCCATGAGGTCAAACCACGTTTGCTTGGTATCTTCATATGGCCCGACATGCCGCAAATAAGCCACGCGCATCGCTTTGATTTTTCTGGTAATGACTTTCGTAATTTTGGTTGTGATGTGATTTGTGTTGAATGTGGTCAAAGGAACTCCCTGCCGAAAATGCACGCCGGACGGCGCGTCGCGAATGGCGATGGGCCCCGTCGCGCGGCGAAACTCCGCCGGTGAAACTCCGTATGCCTGCTTGAACGCCCGCGTGAACGCCTCATGCGCCTCGTAACCCGCGTCCAGCGCCAATTGAATCACCTGCTTCGCGCCCGACCTCAATTCCATCGCCGCCCGCTCCAACCGCAGCCGCCGCACATGGTCCGCAATCGTCTCCCCCGTCATCGCCGCGAAGACACGATGAAAATGAAAACTCGAAAAACAGGCCACCCGCGCCAACTCCTCCAAATCCAACGCATCATCCAGATGCTCCTGGATATGCGTCAACACCCGCAGAATGCGCTCTATATAATCATTCCACGTTGTCTTATGTTTTGGCCGTGTGCCGCTCATTTGCACTCTAAACTAGCAAACGCCGTTACGAGCCGCTTGACTAATTTTGCGGTTTTGCAACTCGGACAAACCAACTATAAACTCAAGGGGCAGTCGGCTCTTCCGTTTGTTTGAAGACGAGGTCGCTCCTGACGGAGCTTTAATTTTGTTAAGATGAATTTCTGCGGGAATTCATGACCGGGCACGGGTTGGTTCTGCCGGAAATTTGCACTCCCACCGAGCTTGTGTGAGAATGAACCGATGAAAGCTGATCCGATTCTCGAAGAAGCCTGGCGCATCAAGGATAAATTGTCGCGCGAGATGGCCGCCGACCCGGATGCCTATTTCGCAAAGCTGGCCGGGCTTGAGCAAGCCGAGGAAAATGCGGGACGAAAAGTAATCCGCTCGGCGCAGGAACTGCGCCGGTTCGTGGCCGAAAAGGAACGCCAGCGCGCCGCGGAAGCGGCCATGGTTTTGAACGGCCAACCGCCGCGCAAGCCCTGATTCCATATGCGATTAGGCTTAATTGACAGGTTTAGATAAGCACTTGAAGCGCAATATGTTGCGATGTAGGCAGGCCAAGACTACGGTTTGACCTCTGGCATGACCCCTGGCAGGAGTTTCTGAACTTGGGGAAATGCCGCCGGGAGCTTCAGGTTATTGCTCCGGCTCATCCAGGTAGTTGGAAGTTGTTTTTGATTTCTTGATGGTAACGGTGAAGTTGCCGATGTTGTCCCAATACCACAACTCCTTTGCAAAGGAATCGAAATCAATGGATTTGTTTGTCATCTTTTTGGCCAGGAGGCTCGAAAAAATGTTGGAGGCCATCAAATATGAATTGGCTTCTCTTATGTGGTTGCTGGCCAGGCAGGTCTGGATCAAACTCTCCAGCACATCCCGCGTCAACACCACATCGTTCACCAGCAAAATCAACTCGCCTTTATGCGTGGTCATGGGAATTGCTTCCGGCTCGTAGCCGCCATTGGTGTAATTGTACGGATTCGGAAAATACAGGTAGCGTTTTCCCCCTTCGCTCAGGCACTGAAATTTGGTGCCGGCACCGATGGCAAACAGGTTGGTCTTGGGAATGCTGGTGACCGCTTTGATGAGTCTGATGTTGTCCTGGTCAATGATCTTTCTCTCCACTTCATTCGTCTCGATGATGCACCCCAAGATGAGGCCATAGTTTCTATTGGGGGCAAGCTTGGCATTTTCGTGGGCTTTATGCAAAGCCAGCTCAAATGCATCGTCGGAGGAAAAAAGATCTTCGTCGGAATCCAACGCTGTATCCAGGCCGAACAGCCTCTTGCCATCCGGCCTGCGCCAGCTCGGATTCGCATCGCGGTTGAATCCGAACTTCGTCAATTCGTTCGGTTCGCTGTTTGACGAACCGGGGGTATTAAACCAGTCGTAAATCCCCCCGGTTGAAATGGTTCCCGAAGCCCTGATCTCAACCATGTCCCCCGGCTCAATCAAGATGCCGGTGGGCGTCGCCATCCGGTATGCGGGAACATTGATGATTTGCACCGTTTTCCACCCATTCGGGGTCTTGGCGGTGATTTTGATTCCGGTCCCTCCGCCCTCGATTTCAAAGGTTCCATTCTCCGGAATAAAGTGGCGCGATCTCGCGAATTCCAGAAACATTCCGCCTAGAATGACTCCCAGAACCATGAGGCAGGCCGTGGGCAATGCCTTTGAAATTGGTCGCATAAATAACCACCGCCAATATAGGCACCATGAACACTTTTTCCTGCCCGGCTTGTGCGTGGCTGAATCCGTCTTTTCCTTTTCCGTTTCTGTTGCGGGCGGGTCAGGTGTCGTTAGATCCGCCTTCTCTTCGTTTTTCGTTTCTGATTTTTTCATGTTCGTAAAAGGCCAATTTTTAAGCCTGTCATGAGAGGGGTCACCACATAAGTGAGAGGGTGAGAGGGGTCATGAGAGGGGTCATGAGAGGGATCCCACATAAGCGCATATTTTCGCTTCTTTCCCGCATCGGCAGAAGGTTCTGCGCGGAAACAGGCACCAGTCAAGTGTAATCGCTTGGGCGAGGACGAGGCGGCAGGCTTTGCCCTGGCGCAACTGGCGGCTCGAATTCCGGCGGAGGCTCGAGCAATTTCGCCAGGAAATGCCCTGGGAGCGGCTTGAGCTTGCGCAAGGAGGGGGTTAAACGTAGTATGACTGCATGATCAAGACCATTACGAAGGTCGGCAATTCGCACGGGATCATTTTTGACTCGACGGTGATGGACCTGGCCCATCTGAAGGTCGGAGACCAGGTGAATTTCGAAATCCATGATGGCGGCGCCATCACTCTGACCCCGCTGCGGACCGAGCCGGATGCGAAAGAGGTGTCGCGCGTTATCAAGTCCACGATGAAGGATTATCAGCGCACGATGCGCCGGCTGGCTTGAGCGGGAGGCAGGATAATTGTCTTCCTCCGGTTGAACGGCTTCGAACCCGCGCCGGAAGGTCCGGAATGGGAAAAATTAACGCTGGATGTGGCGGCGGGCCGGATTGACCGCGACGACACCACCAAACGGTTGCGGAAGCTGCTGCGCAAGGCCAGGCGCTGAGGATTATCGAGTAAGCCTCTCGCCTTCGGGCCGGGCCGATCTTCGCGACATCGTCCGTTACATTTCTTCCTGGGTTCGACATTCCCTCATGCGCGCGCCGTTTTTCCGGCAGGCCGGCGCGGGCCGGGGGGTGTGCGGCAGGATGGGACGGTCACAGGGGTTTCATGCCATGAATCGCAAACAGATGTTGGGCGCGGTCGCCGTTTTGGCGGCGATGACAGTGTTGGCGCCGGGGTCAATGTGGTGATTCGAGACTTGATAAAATCATTGGCCGGCGCAGATTGTCACCATGAGTAACAAGCAAATTGTCGAAGACCTGCTACAGCGGATTCCCGAAGGCGCGTCGCTCCACGACATCGCGCGCGAGATCGAGTTCGTTGACGCGGTGCGGAAGGGGCTTGCTGAGTTGGATCGAGGTGAGCGGATCCCCATCGAAGAGGTCGAACGGGAGATGCCCTCATGGATTATCGAGTAAGCCTCTCGCCTTCGGCACGGGCCGATCTCCGCGACATCGTCCGTTACATTTCTTTTGATGCGCCAGACAGGGCGCTTCAATTCGGCCGGTTTCTTGTCTCACGCACAAAGCTGCTCGCCCAATTTCCAGAGCTTGGCCGCGTTGTTCCAGAGTTTGGCGATAATCTCATTCGGGAGATCATCGTACGATCCTATCGGGTCGTTTATCGCGTTGACCATGCGCAGCGTTCAATCGAGGTGGCTCGATTCTGGCACGCGGCCAGAGGAACACCGGACATTGGCTCTTGACATGCCCTATGCACCCCGTCTTTCCCGCGGGCTTGCGCGGGCCGGGGGGTGTGCGGCAGGATGGGACGGTCACAGGGGTTTCATGCCATGAATCGCAAACAGATGTTGGGCGCGGCCGCCGTTTTGGCGGCGATCACAGTGCTGGTGTATTGCCCGGCCATGCGCGGCGGATTTATTTGGGATGACGGGGACATGATCACGAATAATCCGCTGGTCAAGTCCGCCCGCGGTTTTCAGGACATTTGGCTGGGCAAGGACCTGAAGGAATACCATCCGCTGACCTATTCGGTTTTTTGGCTGGAATGGCGGTGCTGGGGAACTCATCCGGCGGGTTATCACGCCGTCAATATCCTGCTTCATGCCGCCAACGTGGTCTTGCTCTGGCTGGTGTTGCGAAAATTGCGCATCCCGGCAAGCTGGCTGGCGGCGCTTTTGTTTGGGGTGCATCCGGTTTGTGTGGCGTCGGTGGCGTGGATTGCCGAACTCAAGAACACCCTTTCGATGTTGTTCTATCTCGCCGCGCTGCTTTGCTGGTTGCGGTCTGAAGAACCCGCCTTCGATGGCGCTGCGGTGAGGCCAACCCGGCAGCGATTTGGTTGGGTAGAACAGGCGACCCGCCTGTTCCGGTCGGCGACTCGCCGACCGGAATCGAGAGCGACAGACCCTGGTCGCGACGCGGCGCTCTGGCCGAAAGCCGCTTGCGACCTTCCGCCGGGCCAGTGGCCCGGCGGGACGGGCGAGTCGCCCGTGCCACCCAAAAACGCAGCATGCGTGCCAGGGGAGGAAGGCAATCCGCGGTTCGACGCGCTGGCGCTGGTTTTGTTTCTGCTGGCCTTGCTGGCCAAAGTCTCGGTGGCGGTTCTGCCCGTGGTGCTGCTGCTCCTGGCCTGGTGGCGGCGCGGGCGGATTTCGCGCCGGGACTGGGCGCGGACGGCGCCATTCTTTATCCTGGCGGTCGCGCTCGGTTTGTTCGGGATGACGTTTCAGAACCAATACACCGCGCTGAACGACAGCTTGCCGGCGCGGTTGCTCGGGGGCAGTTGGGCGGTCTGGTTTTATTTGTGGAAAATCTTCTGGCCCGTCCATCTCACCATTATTTACCCGCGATGGAACTTCGCCGCCGCCTCGCCGGCTGCCTGGATTCCGGGGATTTGTTTTGCGGCCATGCTCTTTGTCTTCTGGCGCAAGCGGGCCGGTTGGGGAAGGCCGCTGTTTTTCGCCGCGGCCTATTTCGTGATCGCCCTGGCGCCGGTGCTGGGACTGTTCAAGCTGGTGTATTTGTATTTCTCGCAGGCGGCCGATCATCTGCAATACTTGGCCTTGCCGGGAATTGTGGCTCTGGCGGTGGCGGGCGGCTGGCATTGGTTCGGACGGAGCCGCGCATTGGCGTACGCGCTGGGCGCGGCGTTGGCGGCGGTCTTGTCCGTGCTGACGTGGCAGAACCAAGGCCGCTTTGCCGACATGTCCAGCTTGTGGCGGGACAATCTGGCCCGCAACCCGGCTTCCTTTCAGGCCTTGATTTTTGTGGGCGCGGAGGAGGAAAGCCGGGGCCAGTACGAGGAGGCCGGCGTTTTGTTTCGGCGCGCGCTGGCCGTCCGCCCGGAATCGCCCGAGGCGAATGTCAACCTGGGAATTGTGCTTGACGACCAGGGCCGGACGGAGGAGGCGATTGTCCAGGCGGAAAAGGCGCTGCGCCTCAAGCCCGGCGATGCGGATGCGCTCCTGCTGCTGGCGCGGTTGCTGGAGAAGAAGGGCTTGACGGAAGACGCGGCCCAACATCTGCGCGAGGCCATCCGGCTGGCCCCGGATGATTTTCGCCCGCATCAAAACCTGGGAAATCTGCTGGTAACTCAAGGGCGGCTTGACGAGGCGATCCAGCAATTTGGCGAGGCGCTCAAGTTGAAATTCGATGATCCGGCGCTTTTTGTGGCGCTGGGCAACGCGCAGGGGAGACGGGGCGACCTGGACGCCGCCCTGGCGTGCTTCCAGAAAGCGTTGAGCCTGGACACCAACAGCGCCGACGCCCGGAAAGGGCTGGCCGTCATCCGCCAATTGCAGGCCGCCACCAATGCGCCGCGACCATGAAGGTTGACGATTGCGAAATGCAAAAATTGCGGGATAAAAACCTCTACATCTTCGGTAGGGCGGCGCTGCCGCGCCGCCCCAGAATTCAGGGCAGAGCGGCAGCTCTGCCCTACCGTGAAAGTGAAGGTTTTTGTCGTGCGCCTACGACAAAATTAGAACCGGCAATTTCTTGACTTCGTTGCGCGGCCCATCTATTTACCCCGGCCAAGAATCAAATTGCGCAAAACCGCCGCCCATGAATTTATTTCGCCGTAGAAAGATAAGCGACCTCCAGGCGGAGGTGCTCCAGGATCACAGCCTGCGCCGCGCTCTCGGTCCGTTGAACCTCACCGCCCTGGGAATTGGCGCGGTCATCGGCGCCGGCATCTTTGTCCTCACCGGCCAGGCGGCGGCCAAGTACGCCGGACCGGCCATTGTCTTCTCCTTCATTCTGGCCGGGTTCGCCTGCGGCCTGGCCGGACTCTGCTACGCGGAATTTTCCTCCATGATCCCCATCTCGGGTTCGGCCTATACTTACAGCTATGCCACGCTGGGCGAGTTGGTCGCCTGGATCATCGGGTGGGACTTGATCCTCGAATACTTGTTCGCCGCCGCCACCGTGGCGGTGGGGTGGTCTGGCTATGTTGTATCGTTCCTCAAGGATGTCGGGATCAACATCCCCCCGGCGTTCACTGCCGCGCCATATATCCACACCGCGCCGCCCGATGCGGGCTGGAATATCTGGCGGCTCTTCACCGAGGGCTGGACCAGCACCGGGGCAGTCCTCAATGTTCCGGCCATGTGCATTGTGGCTGTCATCACCGTGCTGCTGGTCATCGGCATCAAGGAATCGGCCGCCTTCAACAACGTCATCGTCGCCGTCAAGCTCACCGTCATCCTCGCCTTCATTGCCGTGGGCCTTTCCTACATCAATGCGGAAAATTGGCACCCTTTTGTGCCTCCGCCCTTGGGTCCCGGCCAATTCGGCTGGTCGGGAGTGCTGCGCGGGGCGGGCGTCATCTTCTTCGCCTACATCGGATTTGACGCCGTCTCGACGGCGGCCCAGGAGGCGAAGAACCCCCAGCGCGACATGCCCATTGGCATTCTGGCTTCGTTGGGCATCTGTACTATTCTCTACATTATCGTCGCCCTCGTCCTGACCGGCATCATCAAATACACCAATCTGAATGTTCCCGACCCGATGGCGGTGGCGATCAATTCCCTTGGCCCAAAGGTCGCCTGGCTGCGGCCCATTATCAAAGTGGGCGCCATTGCCGGGTTGTCCTCGGTCATCCTGGTCATGATGCTGGGCCAGCCCCGCATTTTTTACAGCATGTCCAAAGACGGTCTGCTCCCGGAGAAGTTCAGCGCCGTCCATCCCAGGTTTCGGACTCCGTGGCTGGCGACCGTGCTGACCGGGTCCGTCGCCATGTTGGTGGCGGGGCTGTTCCCCATCGGGCTGTTGGGCGAACTGGTATCCATCGGCACCTTGCTGGCCTTTGCGATTGTTTGCGCCGGCATTTTTGTTCTGCGTTTCACCCACCCCGAAATCAAGCGCCCCTTCCGGACGCCGCTCTTTTGGCTGGTCTCCCCCCTGGGTGTCGGCGCTTGTCTCGTCCTGATGTATTTTCTGCCGCGCGACACCTGGGCGCGGTTGATTGTCTGGATGGCCATCGGGTTTGGCATCTATTTCGGCTACAGCCGCCGTCACTCCAAGGTCCAGCAGGAAGCGCGTTCCAGCCCGCAGGCTTGAGGTGCCAAAAGTTTCGATGCCGGATCAGTTGCGCCGAAGTGGAGTCACCGTGGAGAAGATCGAGGACTACGATTATGGACGATTTGCGTGGCTCACTGACCCGGAAGGCAATCACATCGAGTTATGGGAACCGAAGAGCAAGTGAAAATGTGGCTTGGCTATGCCAAAAATGTGCATTTCACGTTTTTGGGTAGCCTTTTCTTAATCCTAATCCTAATCTTGCTCGTAATCCTGTGGCGGATGATGGGCAGGATTAAGATTAGGATTAAGATTAAGAGGGGAACCCAAGAAAGTGAATTGCACCCTATGCCAAACAGGGGGGCCGCGGCGGGGAAGGGCTGGATGGAACGGAAGCTTCAGGCGGCTCAGGGCGCTCCTTTGCGCCATTCCTTCCAGTCGTTGACTGTGGCCTCGGCCATCACTTGGGCGGCCTCGCCCAACCATTTCTCCTTCCGCCGCGGCAAATCCCGCCGCACTGCGGCCACGGCGCGACGCGCGCCAAGATGGACATTGGCCAGTTCCCGTCCCATCGCCCGCACCAACTTTTCTTCATCATGGCCGCGCCGCAACTGCGACAACTCAATCCGGCTGCAATAAGGCGACAACCGCCGCACGACCCATCCCTCGCGCACGCCGAGAAAGGGATCCGGCGCGCGCACGGCGTTGGACAGGATTGGCGCGTAGTAAATCTGCCGGCTCGACAATCCGCCCGCCCAGACACAAGCCGACGGGAGGAGGGGCTTGGTCTCGCGCGCGATTTTTCCGCCGCGCCAATCGGCCAGGGCGGTGAATCGTTCCCGGCCCAGGCTCCCCAGCCCCACCCGCCGGTGCGCCACGCGGAAAGGCAGGCCGCGTTCCGGCATGGCCTGCTTGAGCAACCGCATGGCTTTGGCGGGCACAGGCTTGATGGCCGGCAGGGCCGCGAATTTTTTCCAGAAGAGCACGGGATCGCGCTCCCGCCCGGTGACAGCCTTGCGCAGCAACGGATGCTTTTCGGCCAGCACGAAAGGTTCGCCGCCCTCCTCCAAACCCTTGGTGTAGCCCTCCAGAATCGCCGCGCAAGCATTGAGCGGGACGAGCGACAAATCACCCATCTCGATGGCCAGCCAGGCGCTGGCGGCCAGCCGCACCAGATCAAGGGTGTAAGCCAGCGGAAACACCTCGTCGAAATCATTGATGCCCCACACCAGCCGGCCCTCGGCGTCGCGCCAGGTGCCGTAATTCTCCACATGCAAATCGCCCACCGCCAGCACCGCCGGCGCGGCGGCCAGCTTGGGACAGAGCGCGGGAAAAAGCTGCATCCAGCGATAGAAGGTGGCGCGCAGAAAGGAAAAGGCATCCAGCGCCATCATCTCGTGCTTGGCCTCCAGGTCGCTCTGCACCACGCGGATGTGGCCGGCCAGCCACGTTTCGTACTGCCGGGTCGCCTGCTGGATGTTCATGGCGGCATCATGCAGGAAATTGGCTGGATTGTCAGCTCAAAACCATCTTTCAACATCGGCCGCCCGAGTCAATCATTTGCCGGCTCAGGCCCAATCCGCAATCCGCATGAGAAATCCGACGCAGAGACGCAACGACGCCAAGCCGCAACCAAACAAGATGTCTTTTCCCGCGGAACGGGGTGAAGGAGGGAAGAAGAAAAGGCCTTTGCCCGCAGATGGACGCAGATGGACGCAGATGAAGAGTTTTCTTTTCCCATATCTGCGTTAATCTGCTCGACGTCAATCTGCGGGCAATTCCGGATTCGGTTGCGGCTGGCCGCGCTGGCCTTTCGCGCCTTTGCGTTAAATCCGCCATCCGACCTCCTTGGCCAGACCTGCGGAGCACACGACGAGACACAGGCACTCGCATGAAGAATCCAACGCCAAGACGCCAAGACCCAGCGCGGCAAGCCGCAACCAAAGAATTTGAACAGGAGTTTTCATGAACTTCGTTCTCCACCAATGATGAAAATCCCCTTGTGCCCTCGGACAGCCGATGGCCCCACAGCTTGTGCTTTTTCGCGCCAAGCCCTATTTTCACGGGAGCACACAGAGAAAACAGAGGCGGGAAAATTTTGCCAAAAATGCAGAACTCTTCGAGATAGCACTACACGCTTTTTCCCAGACTTCGCTGAGAAAAAGAGGCTTCGCAACATGCTGGAGGCAAACAACTTATATTCGCTTCGACCAACATGTTGGTCTTTGTTTGTGGATTGCAAGACAAAGCATTTCAGCTTTCAGCTTTTGCCTCCTTCGTCCCATGGCCGATTGAGGCCACTTGCGCCTTTCCCATTCTCACTATCGCATAGTAAGCTTTTATGAGGAAGATGTCAGCGGAAAAATGCGGATTCCTGCAAAGCCCTCATCATTAGCCACTTGCGGAGAAGAATAGTGAATTTTGAATTTTGAATGGTGAAATTGTCGGGGGAAAACTGAAAGGGGATGTCGGCGGTTAGGGGTCGGAGATCAGAGGTCAGCTCTTCATTGTGTAGGACGGGGACGCATCCGGCAACAAACCTATCGCCATGTGCATCTTGCCCCATGCAATGTTGCCGTGGGTCGGCAAATGTCTGTTTTGACCCGTTTGCCGTGAACTATAAGCCATTGGATTGCATGTACTTACGGTTCACAATGGCCAAAACTATGGTTTTGACCCCTTCGATGACCCCTTCGACCCCAACCGGCAATTAAATGAAGCGGTCATAGAATTCGCTCTTCTTCGGCTTACACATTATGTTCTCACTCCGAATTTGTCCATCCTTTATTGAGCGGCTGCAAAGGAAAATCTCCCCGAGCTCCATGCGCGTCCCGCCAGAGTCTTTGCATTTCTGCATAAGTTGTTTGTTTTGCGTTCACCGGACCCCGCCGAGGTCGGGCTTGGGGGTGGACACTGTTGGATCGGCTTGACGTGCGGGCAGCTTCACCACGACCTTCAAATCGCCTGCTTTGGCTTGGGCTGAACCGGAGCCGAACTGGCTGGTCATGGGGTTGGCTGGCGTGGCGGCCACGTAAACGACTCCATCGCAAACCTTCAATGCAAAATGCCCTTCTGCATCCGTCCGCGTGCCGCTGAAGGGCTGGTCCGGCCCGTGGACTTCCACGTTGATCCCTTGCACGGGCTTGCCATCCGGCCCCACTACGTAGCCTTCCAGCGGACGGTCCGCCGGCTTGAGCTTGATGGCGGGCAATTGAAGGCTGGCCACTTGTGACTGATTTGACGTGACCTCCACCTGGCTGAAGGCAAAACCGAGTGGTCCTACACTCAAACTGTAGGCTTGGCCCGGCGGAAGGACGCTGAAGGTGAAGGCTCCGTGCTCATCTACCGTGGCCGCGCGCCGGCTGCCCTGTGAACCCATCGGACCATGGTTCAGATAGAGCTGCACCGTCGCGGTTGTCAGCGGTGTGCCGTTGATGTCCTGGACGGAACCCGATAGTGTAAATCCTCTTTGCAGGCGCAGTTCAATGTTCGTGGTTTTCGCGTCAATTCCGATGGCCGAAGCAAGATTGCGCTCGAAATCACGTCCCACTAACAAATACCTGCCGGCCGGGAGTGGAGGCCCTGATGCCTGGGGTTGCCAGGAAACCTTAAATCTACCGTTGGCGTCGCTCACCATTTCATGATTGGAGGCGATTCTCGGCTCGACTGACATGGCGACCCCAGGAGCGGGCGCGCCGGAGGGGTCAAGCACCGTGCCGGTGATCGTCCCCCCTCCGGTGGCCACGGGGTCATAGAGGTCCTTAAGCCGGATGAGCACATTGGTATTGCCGCCCACTGTCTGTGCGCTGCCACTGGTGCCTAGCCCGTTGGCAGAAACCGTGACGGGACCCTCACTGACGTCAAAAACGAAGTGGCCTGTGGCATCCGACAGCAGGATTGTGTTCGGTTGGTCGTCACTTGTGATGAAGACCCTGGCGTCGGCGACCGGTTGTCCGTCCGGACCAAGAATCTGGCCGGCGAGTTTGAGATTGGCCAACTTAAGCACAACCGCGGGCAAATCCAAGCGCGCGGTTTGCGTGTCATCCTGTTCTATATTACGCCGGGCCAAGCTGTAGCCCGGCGCTGATATAGAAATGGTATAGGGCCAACCCCGAAGCAAAGGGCCGATCACAATGCGGCCCCCTGCATCTGCATTGGCGGATGGTCCGGAAATCGCGGTCAAGTCCGCCGTGGCATTGGTGATCGGTTTGCCATTCACGTCTTGAACCGAGGCGGTGATTGTCAGCCCCGGTTCCAAGTGCAGATCCTGACTGGAGATCGTTTCCTGAATCGGCCAGGCTGCTGCCAAATTGCGCTCCGAGTCAGTCGCGAAAAGCAGTGGGGATGGCCGGCCCCGCCCCCCGCCGTGCCTGGGTTCCCAGTTGACGGTAAATTTTCCGTTGGTGTCGCTTCTGACTTGCGCGTTCGGGCTGGCGCTTGGCGGCACGACCGACACGACCACCCCTGACGCAGGCGCGCCGGAAGGGGAATACACCGTCCCCGTAATCGTCAGCGGCGGAAAGGCATTGAGATTGGTGGCTGGCAAGCCCTGCCCTTGACAGACAATGTTGAAAACCAGAGGCACGCCCAATAAGAAAACCCATTTCTGAAATATTTTCATAACGTCCCCCGATGTGAAAATGCAATTTGCACTATGTTCGCTCTTGATGATGCGGAACAACACTGTCTCTTAGACGGAAAATAAACAGGTCCCGTATACCGGTCTCATGGATTCGGGTGGACCTTCAGAAGGACGGCCCCGTGGGAGTTGACGGTCGCGGAGACCGATTCAGTAACGGGGGCAAGGTCTTTCTGCGCCCAAAGGTCGCGCACTTGGCAGGAACCGGAAAGGCCGATATCCGCAAGGGCCACCGAGATATTGGCAGGCTGGGTTGCAGCCGGGTCAACCGCCGGCGGCGCGGGAGCGGGAGCGGGCGCTGTTCCAGCCGCCGGCGCGGCGTTGGTCGCGCCGGGACCGCCGCGAGCGCCAAACGCTCCGCGACCGCGGCGGCCGCCACCAGTTGGCGCGGGTGAGGCGTTGAAGAGGGCGACGTATTTGTCTTTCGAACCGGGAACGTCCGCCACCCAGGCGATGTGGTTGCTGCCGGTGTAAAGCTGCTTGTTGTTGATTGAGTTCTGATTGACAGCGATGACTTCATCGTTGGTCATGAGCGACAGGGTGAAGCCGTCGTTCTTCGGCAGGCTGCCGCCCATGATCAGCGGGGAGCGGGCCATGGACCAAAGCGTCATGAGCGTGTACTGCTCGTCAGGGGTGAATTTGGTCCAGTCGTCGGTGTTCAGCCAGGCTCGAACATTGCCGAACGGGATCATGTCCGCGTCGGGCCAGTGGCCGGGGGCGCGAAAGGGCGTCCAATCATTGAGCCGGGCGAACTGGGCGTAGAGCGCGGGCCAGTTGTCCCAGAAGTCGCCGCTGATTCGCCACATATTGGCGTTGGTCTGGACGTGGTTCCCCTGGTTGAGGGGCGTGGCGCCGGGTGAGGTTGAGAAAATGATCGCCCGGCCGGAGCGGGTGATCGCCTGGCGGATCGCTTCGATCTCGGCCTGGTGGTACGGCGAGGAAAGGTCATCCACCTTGACAAAATCCAGGTCCCACGACGCGAGCTGCGCGAAGACTGAATCGTAATACGCCTGCGCGCCGGGCTTGGACATGTCCACGCCATACATATCGGTGTTCCAGCCGCAGACGTTGACCTTGTCGGCGATGTCGGCGGCGTGATAAGTCGTCCCCAGGATGGGCGCATTGTCCCGATCCACCGCCTGCCGGGGAATGCCGCGCAGCAGATGAAGGCCGAATTTCAGGCCCTGGCTGTGCAGGTAATCCGCCATGGGTTTGAAAGAACGGGAGGCCGCGGTCATGGGGAAGCGGTTGGGCGCGGGCAGCAATCGTCCATTGGCATCCGACTCGAGGACGGCGCCGCGCCGGTATTCGGTGGTGTGGGCCAGCGGCTCGTACCACTGGATGTCAATGGTGATGAGGTTCCAGCCGTGCGGCTTGAGATTCCGGGCCATGTAATCGGCGTTGGCGACGACGTTGGATTGCCAGACGCCGGCGCCGTAACAGTCCCAGGAATTCCAGCCCATGGGCGGAGTTGGCGCCCAGGCCCAATACGCGGGGTCCGCCGCCCCGGCGGGGCCGAGGCCGGCGAGGAGTCCCAGGAGCGATAGTATTGATATACAATTAAATGTTCGTTTCATAGATTCTCACTTTAAAAATCCCGTCAAATTATCTCTCGGATTTTTGGGCGGCGCGGCAGCGCCGCCCTACCAGGAATTTCAAGCATCTTCGACTGGGACTTCCACATGAACGGACAACGGATGTTGGAAGCCAGCCAGCATGGCTTATAGCTTCCAGCCGGCGCGGTAGGGCGGATCCAGGTAGAGGTTGGCCTCGGCGTCGTTGGTGACGCGCATGGCGGCGGCGTCCCATTCGAGCGGGGTTTCGGTGCGCAAGGCCAGCGTGCCCAGGAGCGCCATCTCGGCCAACTCGCAGCCGAAATCCAGCGGGCAAACGGTTTCCGCGCCGGTCTTGCAGGCCGCGGTCCATTCGGTGTAATGGTTGGGTTCCGGGCACCGGCGCAAGGTCTTGGGCGGGGGCTGGAAGTCCTGGAACTTCTCTTTCGGCGCGAGCAGCAGCGGCTTGGTGGAACCGTAATAACCGGTTTGCATGACGCCTTTATCCCCGACGAAAAGGATTCCATCCGAGCGCTGCGACAGGGCGCCGGGCGGGACGCCCTCCGGCGGGAGAGGCTTCATGCCGCCGTCGTACCAATGGACCTTGAGCGGCGGCAGGGCGCCGCGCGCGGGAAATTCCCAGGTGACAACGTTCGCGCCGCCCTGGCATTCCGGAGTTTCGAGGTGTTTCAAGTAGGTTTCGCAGCGCGTGGAACCGTTGCCGTAGATCCGCGCCGGCGCGCCCAATTGCAGCTCGTTGAAGAACATGTGGAGCGTGTGGCAGGCCATGTCGCCGACGGTGCCGTCGCCGAAGTCCCACCAGGGCCGCCAGATTTCCGGGTGGTAGGCGGAATTGAACGGCCGAAATGGCGCGGGGCCAATCCACCAATCCCAATTCATGTCCCGAGGCGGCGTCTGGGTGTCGGTGGGCCGGGTCAGGGAGCACGGGTAGATGGGATGGCTGCACCAAATATGCACTTCGCGAATGGGGCCGAGGATGCCTGCCGTGAGAATTTCGCTGGTGCTGCGGGCGGCATCGGTGCCGGAGGCCTGGACGCTGGTTTTGGTAACGACTCCCTTGGCGGCCTGCACCGCCGCGCGCACACGCCGGGCCTCGGCAATGGTGTGGGTGGCGGGCTTGGCGCAGTAAATGTGTTTCTTGAGCGCCAGCGCCGCCATCAAGATCATGGCATGAGTGTGGTTGGGCGTGGCGACGATGAGCGCGTCGAAGTTCTTCGCCTCCTTGTCGAACATCTCCCGCCAGTCGTGGTAACGGACGGCCGCGGGGAACTTGTCCCAAACGCCCCGGCGGGCGACAAAATCGTGGTCCAGGTCGCACAAGGCGACGATGCGTTCGGCGTTGCAACCGTCCAGGTACTTGCGGCCCATGCCGCCGCAGCCGACGGCGGCGATGGCCAGCGTATTGCTGGGCGCGCCTTCGCCGCCGAGGACGCGCGCCGGCACGACCAGCGGGGCCAGGCCGCTCAGGGTGATGGACGCAATGCCGCCCGCCACGAAATGGCGCCGGGACATGGCCAAACCGCGGTCGTCGCGCCAGGCGTCAGAGGAGCGGGCCTTGGAGATTCCTTTTGATTTCATTTGCTGGTTCATTGGGGTGCATTTCACATTGTTGGGTTTTCTTTCTTCATCGTAATCTTAATCTTGCTCTTAATCCGAATGCAGGAGGGCGATGAGATTAAGATTAAGATGAGGAGTAAGATTAAGAGGGGAACCCAAAAATGTGAAATGCTCCCGGTTCATTGGGTGGCGCTCCTGCCGGCATGTCTCATCATGCAAAACGGTACACGTTGTAAGTTCGCGGCTCGTGCCGCACCTCGAAGACTGTGCTGTCGCCATTGACATAACCCTGCAAGGGGCGGTCAGTCCTCACATCAAACAGTCTGGCTCCCGCTTTCTTGATTACGATGTTATAGCGAACGGGAAAGGGTTGATAGGATTTGGCGATGAACGTGTTGTTGTCGTAGGTGAAGAGGCAGATTCTGGCCGGGCTGTCCAGATAAACCGGAATGTCCTGCATCAGGTCCCGGCGGATTTGGGAAAGGACTTCCGGAGGCAGATGGTAGAGGTCATCGAAGTTCTCCGGGATGGTCAGAATGAAGAACCGGCCTTTGGCCAGACCCCGCACTTGCAGCAGCATGGAATAACGGTTGTTTTCCTTGTAGATGCCTTGGATGATTTCCTCCGAATCCACCAGGCCGTAGGCGAGTTCCGGGATCGTAATGTCGCTGTCCGAGTGGTAAAGGTTGGCCGGCTCCTCGTCCATGATCCTGCGGAAAGTGAAGGTGTTGACGATGGCTTTCCGCCCGGTGTATTCGACCTCGACAACCTTCTCGATGCCCTTGCCTTGCAGCGCCTTCAACAGGCCCGTGGTGATGACGACCGTCTTGTCCGCGTTCAGATGCTTGAGGATTTTGCTGACGAGGTCAGGGTCGAACTTGGCGGATTCGGTCAGAAAGACGGTGCCGCGGTCATCCGGGAATTCGGGATACATATCCATCGGCACACCGATCATGCCGACGTAGTTATGCAGATACATTTCGCCGGAAGAATTGTAAGGTTTGTAGGTGGCGACGCCGTAGGGCTGGCCGAGCTTGCCGAGGAAGGCGTCGAGCTTATCGAAAGTGTCGCCCGCGTCTTCGTAGATGAGGCTCGTCAGCTTGGTGGCGCCATCCGCCTGGCGCAGCGTCTCCAACCCGTTGCCGTAACACCAAAGCGTGATCTCCCTGGGCTTGGCAAACAAGGTGTCTTCCAGTTGCTCGGAGTAGCGGTTGATGGTCTGGCGCTGGCCGGGATCCACCCAGCCGCCGCCGAACTTGCCCGGCTTGATGTGCTCGTAGAACCGCATGATGTTGTAGCTCTGATAGGGCTGGAGGTGCATGACGGTGTTTTCCGCGTCCCGCGTCTCCGTGCCGCAATAAATCATGTCGAAGGCCTTGGGCTGCGCTTCGAGGTTGTATCCCGAGAACTGGTATTGCTCGTACCAGTTCGGCGGCTTGATGATAAGATTGACCTTGGGATTGACGCTCTTGGCGTTGGCAACGACCAGGGTTTCCCCCACCTCTTTCATGACCTTCAAGCGGTAATCCGTCCAACTCATGTCGCCTTTGGCCTTCTGGCACAGCTCGCACCGGCAATTGAAAATGAACAGATCGTCAAAAATGATCTCGTCGAACAGGCCGGCGGTGTAGGCCACCAACTTGCGAAACCGCTCGCGATCATCCGGGTTGGAGTAGCAGAAGCCGGCGAGGTGGTCGCCGGGCCGGCCCACCCCGGTACACATCATGCCGCCGGAGGTCTTGATGCCCTTGCTCGCGAAGAACTCCTTGACCTTGCGCACATCGGCTTCGGCCGTGGTCTCGTTATCCCGATAGGTTTCCAGCCACACCTTGTCCACTTTCATGTTGCGGCTGATCACGTTCCAACTCTCCGCCAGGTACTGCGGATCGGTCGCCAGGCGGCGCATGTCCCTCAACTCAACGAAGAGCGCGACATCGAAGTTGCGGTAGCTGTTGGGGTCCGCCGCCGCCTGGATTTCAGCGCCGGGCGCGCGCCACGGCACAAGGACCGGGGCCAGGCCGGTCAGGGTGATGGACGCAATGCCGGCCCCCACGAAATGGCGCCGGGACATCGCCGCACTGTGGTGGTCGCGCAAAACGTCAGAGGAACGGGCTTTTGAGAGTTCTTTTGGTTTCATTTGATGGTTCTCCTGTCGGCAAGTTTTGTCATCCGAAAAGCACTCACGTTGTAGGTTGGCGGCCGATGCAACAACTCGAAGACAGAGGTGTTGCCACTGACATGACCCTGCAGCGGGCGGCATGACCTAAAGTCAAAGAGCCTGGCTCCCGCTTTCTTGGTCACGTTCGTCTGGTTCATGTCGAATCAATCCGTTTTTGAGTGGCCGTTAGGATCGTGCGATCAAGTTCGCGCCGCAAGATTATTTTCGTCTCAATACCTCAGCAAGGTCACGCGCATCACCGCGCCTTGCGCCGGAAGATTGACCGTGGCGGGGGAATAATCGCCTTGCGAGGTCGAACCCTCCCGGGTTGTCTTCCACACGCCGTTGTCGTAAGAGCCTTCCTCGACTTTGAGCAATTGCGCCGCCGTGTAGTCGGAGCCTTGCACGGGCCGGAAGGAAACGGCGGTGTCGAAGCCCATCAACAGAAATTGATCGGGGCTTAATTCTGCAATCAGCACGCGGCCTGTCGGCTCGGACGGAAGAGACGCGGCCGCCGCTGGAGCAACGCCGGCCGGCGCCCGGCCCACGGGGCGGAAACGCGCCAGCAGATCGTAGTTGCTGAAAATCAGGTTGCGCGAGCGAATGTTTTCTTCCTCGACCGCGGCCTTCAATCGCGGCGTGCCCTGCAATTCGGTGATGATGGGAATCGCCGACCCGGTGACGCGAAAGTCCGCGCCCACGGCAGCCATATCGGGATTGAGTCCCGCCCCGCCGCCGTCCACGCCGAAGGGAGCGAAGCCGATGGCCGAGTAGTCCGCCAGGGCATAGAAAAAGAACCGCGCCGCGATGGGACGGCCGGTTTCGACGATGAGCAGCGGATTGTCCGGCCGGGTGTAATGATCCAGAATCATCCGGTAATTCATCGGGGATTGGTGGTAAATATCCGAGGCGATGGCGTTGACGTCCGGCGCGTTGGCTTTCCACAAATCCAGCATGTGCGCCACCGCCCCGCCGCTCGGATAGTCTTCGCCGGGCCGGTCAAACTGATCGAAGTTGTCGTTGGACCCGTAACCGCCATTCCAGACATTAACGTAGGTTGGCAACGCGTAGATTTCCTTGCCGGCGCGGGCGACCTCATTGATGTAGGACGAAAGGTAGTAGGCGCTAAAGACCTCCTCCGCGACGCGGCCAAAGACTTCTTTCCATGTGCCCGGCTGCTTCTTCAGCGCCGTCACCAGCGCGGCGGGCACGGGGCCGTTGAACAGCGCGGTCGCCTCGGGCGAGTAGTCGCGCACGCTGCCCAGCGAGCCGGGTTCGTTCTCCACCTGCACCATGATGACCGCGCGCTCGGTCTCGTCTATTTCCTTGAGATGCCGCATCATCGCGGAGTAGGCGCGTTTGTCCGCCTCCAGCGTGGCCTTGGAAAGCGGCGAAATCGAGCGGATCGGTCTGCCGCCGTAATCCAGCACCCGGTGAAAGCGGGCGGGGTCGGACTTGACCCAATTGGGCGTCCAATCCATCGCGCCGTTCTTCCATGTCCCAAACCAAAGCAGGATGACACGCAACTTTTGCGCCCGGGCGCCGCGAAGGATGGTGTCGAAGGCGGCGAAGTCGAACTGGCCTTCCACCGGCTCGATCACATTCCAATAGACGGGGTACTCGACGGTGTTGGCGTTCATCGCCTGGAACTTGGGCCAGGCCCGCTCCATCTGATCCGGATACGCGCTGAAGTTGCCCACCTGCCCGCCCATCATAATGAACGGTTTGCCGTCCACCACCAGCGAGAACTTCCCGCCGTTCTTGACCAACTGCGGAATGGGCTTGCCCTGGCCGAAGGCGGACGAAGCCGCCACGGCCAGCGCCAGCGCCAGCCAGACTGCGCGTGACATTCCAAAAAATGAAGAGCGAGCTTCCTCCCTGCTGGAATTGAATGGATTTTTCATAAGATGTTGCGTCGGTCAATCAGCGCTCCACGCGCTGGATCAATTTATCGAGGGCATCGCGGTCAATTTCGTAGCCGAGGCCCGGCAGCCGGGGCGCATGGACATGGCCGTCCGCCGCGATGCGGATGCGGTCTTTGAGGTAGGTCTGCTGGTCGCGCGCGCCTTGGGGCCACGGCACTTCGATGTAGGCGCTGTTCGGCATGGCCAGTTCGCAGTGCAAGTGGGCGGCCTGATACATCTCCGCGCCCACCCCGTGCGGCGAGCATTCCATCCCGCAACATTCCGCCAGCCGGGCGACCTTGAGGCCGGCGGTGATGCCGCCCACGTTGTCCACCACGAAACGCAGCACGTCCGCCGCCTCCCGCCGGACGTACTCCGCGTAATCATAAATCGAAAACAGGAATTCGCCTGCGACGACCGGCACGGCCCGCGCCCGGCAAAGCTCCGCCCAGCCTTCGATGTCCGTCGCCGGCAACGGATCGTGGTAAGCGGCGAAGTCCAATTCATCCAGCACCCGCCCCACGTCCATCGCCTCGCGCCGTCCGTGGTTTCCCGCCGCCCCGTAAATCAGCCGGTAATCATCGCCCGCCGCTTTGCGGACCGCGCGGCAGATTTCCATGTCCAGCCGGTAATGGCTGTCCCCGTCCGCCGCCGGCGGCGGGGGGTTGATCTTGAACGCCAGAAACCCCTCGGCCTTCGCTTTCTGCACCGCTTCGACATACGGTTCCGGCGTCTTGGTTTCCAAGTGTTGCGAACTTGCGTAAGCCAGCACCCGGTCCTTGTAGGCCCCGAGCGCCTGGTAGATCGGCAGCCCGACCGCCTTGCCCACAATGTCCCACAGGCAAATGTCCACGGCGGCCGCGTAGGGGTCCTGCCCAAAGCGCCGCTTGACCGGACTCCACTGCGAAGTCAACTGCGGCAGGTCGAGCGCGCTCTTGCCGGGCAAGGCGCGCCGCGCGTATTCGAGCCAGCCCCGGTGGTCCCAGTTGGGATGCCAGATGCGGCTTTGCAACGCGCAGTTTCCTTCAATCCCGCTTTCGGTAACAACCGAAGCGAGGCTGCCTTGCGCCAGCACATATGCTTTGACCTCCTTGATCTTGAGTCCGGGCAGATCGAGCGAGGCGATCCCCGCCGCTCCCGCCGCCGCCTGCGCCCGCCAGGCGAAGCAAGCCCCCGCTCCGAGGCCCGCGGCAGACACGCCGAGAAAATGCCGGCGCGAGACGCGATGTTCCGCGCCTTGCGCCGGCGGGTTGGATTGGGATTTCATCAAGGGTTTGACGATGTGGCTAACCCTGGGATCGGCCAGCGCAAAGGCCGCACGTAAATGTTGCGAAACGCCACGTAGCCGTGGTCGCCCTGCAATCCGCACACTGGATTGGTCGTCGCTTCGGGTATTTCCGGCGTCGCCACCGTCCGCCCGAGCCGCTCCTTGTTCTCGTGGATCAACTGCCCATTGAGCAGACAACGCAGGATCAGGGCGTTCTGGGTCTTCTTGCCCGACGCGTCAAAGCGCGGGGCCTGATACCACACATGGAAGGAATTCCACTGGCCGTGGTCCCTCTCCGCGCGGACCAGGGGAACCGTGCCGCCGTCAATGCCGTTGATCAGGCCGGCCGCATAGTGGTAGAGCGCGCCGGTGCGGTCGGTATCGAGCCGGGGCACGATGCCGAAGCTGTCCCAGATTTGGAACTCGTAGATCCCGTGGAGAAAAAGGCCCGAGTTGGAAACTTTGGGAATCATGAACTCGGCCCACAGCTCGAAGTCGCTCATCTTCTTGTCACACAAAAGATTGGGGGCGGCCATGTTCGTGTAGGCGGTGTTGATGATGATGGGGCCAGGCTCGGGCCGCCCGACCAACACATGGGGATTGTTGGTTCCGCCCCAAATCACCGCTTTCGTCGTCATCCAATTGCTGGCGCCCCGGGGCCTCGAGTCCGAAGACTTGACGAAACTCCAGCCGTCCAGGTTCGTGCCATTGAGCAGCGGCGTCCAGCCGTCTTCCAGCATGAACGGCGGGTCGCCATGGTCCCAGCCGTCATAAACGACTGGGTAATCAGCCGCCACTCCCCGGCAGAGGAACGACATGGCGGCCACGGAACAAACGAGGATTCTTTTCATAATTTGATGGGCAGGTTGTTGTTGAGCGGTGCCAAGGTCACCGCGGGGTTGCGAGGCGAACAGGTATTTCATACGCTGTAAAGCAGCAGGCTATCAGGACAGAAATGTCCCGTCCAGTTTTTTTGCAGGCATACGGTCGAAACAATGACCCGATGGCGGGAACACGACTCGCCCTCTTTTGGCAATTCTTTGCCTTAAATTGCACTCAAGTTTATTTTCCTGGCAGCGGGCGATGATTTCAACTTCCGGCGCTTCATCGAAGTTCCAATCCAGTTCGCTCAGATGTCCTGCTGATTCTTCACAGCATCTCCTGTTGTTTTTCCGGCTTGGCTTCGCGCTGGGCTTTGGCGAAGGGATTCAATTGCGGCGGGGCGTCAAGGCGCTCGGTGCGGTCCAGCAGGCCTTCAATGGTGAGAATCTGGATTTTCGGATAGTCTTTTTCGTGCCAGAATTTGGAGGTGTAGCGGCCTGCGTCGGCGGCTTCAATGCGCATGGGCTTGGACGGCTTTTCCAGCGTGATGAGGATGCCCGCGACAAATTTCTGGTTGTTCGCATCGCCCAGCAATCGCGCCACATCGCCGCGCTGCACTGCGCCGCCCTTGACTTGCACGAGGATTTTCTCGCGCTTGTCCTGGCTCTCGTAAAAATAAAGCATTCCGTCCACGCCGCGATCCGCGCCTTTGCCTTCGCCACCAGTGCGCGGGCGGGCGTCCATCAGGGAGAGCGCCCATTGCTGGAATTGCCACCTGTCCAGTTCGGCCAGCGCCTTGGCGCTCCCAAAATCCGTGGGCTGGCCGCGTTCCTCAAATGGCGCGTCCTCGCCGAAAGCGTCCTTGAGCCGGCGCTTGATGAGATTGATGGCGAGGTAGGTGACATCAATCCCTATCCATTGCCGGCCGAGCTTTTGCGCCGCGTGAATGGTGGTGCCGCAACCGCAGAATGGATCGAGAACAACATCGCCGGGGTTGCTGCTCGACGCAATAATTCGTTCAAGCAGGGCCTGGGGTTTCTGGGTGGGATAGCCGAGATCATTGGCCCGCGATTCGGGCGGAATATCCGTCCACAAATCTTGCAATGCAATGCCAGGCATTTCATCTGAGAATTGTATCAACCGGGGCATTCCCGTTTGGTGATGAACCAATTTCCCGGATCGGGCAAACTCAACCAGATTGTCCTTTTTGTACGCCCAGAAGTGTCCTTTGTAAGGCTTGACCACCCGGTATTCGAAATGGGGTTTGGGCGACTTGTATTCGTCGGTGAGATCGGCTTGCCAACGCTTGCCCTTTTTCTTTTCTCGTTTTACCCGCCAGCCGTATTCAACGTTTCCCCCGGGCTTGGCGGCCGTTAGGTCCGTTTCCTTGTATCTTCGTCCGTCTGGCGCAACGTGCCGGTATTCCTGTTCAAGGTAATCTTCGGTGTACGGCGTCCAGGTTGGATTCCAAGTGTATTCATCGGACATTGTATAAAGCAACAGCAAATCCCGAATTCTGCCGCATCGTCTCATTTCCTGCTTTGTATCGCTATGGGCGGCGGAGCGCTTCCAACAAATTTCATTCAGCATGCGCTTCGAACCGAAAACTCCATCAAGCAAAACTCGCAAATAGTGGCTCGCCGTCGGGTCGCAATGGAGGTAGAGGCTGCCGGTGGGTTTGAGGATGCGATGGAGTTCCACCAAAGGCGGAGCCATCATCGCCAGGTAAGCCATCATGGGGGAGGACCTGAGAAAGCTGTAGAGGGATTGCATCAATTCCACGACCGCGGTGTTCGGGCAGTGGTCCACAAACTCGGCATAAACTGGCGCGGCGTCCGCCCAATTCCAGGTGTCGGTGAAGGCGTGAAATTGCGCCTGGCTGGCTTCGCCGGAGGCCTCCCGGAAAAGCACGTTGTAATCGGCGTTGGAATTGAACGGCGGGTCCAGATAAACCAAGTCAACGCTGGCCACGGGAAAAATTTCCTTGTTGCGCAGCCAGTTCAGATTGTCGCCAAACAACAAACGGTTCATGTCCGGGCTTTTTTACCACGGGAGCCTTCGTTCTCGCCATCAGAGAGTTCAGTGAGGGAAACCACGGCAATAAAAACGGGCTTTACCCGCTTTCTCCCCCACTCCCGGAACTGCTAGACTCACACACCTTTTAGAATCCCGCCAGCAGCCGGTCTGGAGGCTTCTTTCTAAACTGAATTGAGTGAAAATGCCTTTTCATCGAGAGCGATCAGTGGTGGACTTTCTTCGAGAAAAAGCCCGCGCCCAACCCGATTCGCTGGCCGTTCAGGATGTGGAAGGAGCCTTGACTTATGGGGAATTGGAGGCGAGCTCCGATCTTGTCGCCTGCCATCTCGCACAGCGCGGGCTTCATTTGGAGGAGCCGGTCGCCATCCTGCTGCCCGCCTCGGGTGAAAATGTCGTGGCCATGCTGGGCATTCTCAAAGCGGGCGGCGCTTATCTGCCAATGGACCCGGGTTCCCCGGTGAAACGGCTGGAGTACATCCTGCAAGACAGCGGAAGCCGGTTTGTATTGACTAATGCCGACGGCGTCAAACGGCTGGCCGAATGGCCGGGCTGCTCTCTGGACGTGGCACAAATCACCGGCCAAGCCGGCCGGCAAGCTCACAAAATCCCCGGCGTGTCGTCCGATCCCAATCGCCGCGCCTACGTCATCTACACCTCGGGTTCAACCGGCCAACCCAAGGGCGTGGAGATCGAACATCATTCGTTGACGAACCTGGTCTGCGCCTATCAGAAGCAGCTTGAAATTACCGCGCGGGATCGCACCACTCTGTTTGCCAATGTCGCCTTTGACGTCTCGGTGGCGGACGTCTGGCCCACGCTTTGCGCCGGTGGAAGCCTGGTCGTTCCCCCCGATAAGCTCTACCAAAATCCGGACGGTTTGATTGCCTGGCTGGCGGCCCAAGAAATCACCTGGACCTTTGTGCCAACCGGTTTGGCGGAGATTTTGTTTGCCCGGCCGTGGCCGGCGCAAATGCCGTTGCGTTTTCTGATGACCGCCGGGGATCGGCTGCGCGCCCGTCCGCCGCAACATATTTCATGCCTCGTCTTAAACGGTTACGGTCCGACGGAAAACACCGTGATCAGCACCTGGTCTGTGGTCCATGCTCAAAATGGCAACGCGAAACTGCCGGCCATCGGGCAACCCATTGCCAATGTCAGAGCCTATGTGCTCGACGAATCCCAACAACTCGTCCGCAAGGGCGAGCCTGGCGAACTTTATCTGGGCGGCGAACAGGTGGCGCGCGGCTATCTGGGCAAACCCGCTTTGAGCGCGGAGCGTTTTGTCGCAGACCCATTCACCGGGCGCCCCGGTGACCGCATGTATCGCACGGGCGATTGGGTGCGCTGGCTGGCGGACGGTGAACTGGATTTCCTCGGACGGCGGGATGATCAGGTCAAGATTCGCGGCAACCGGGTCGAGCTTGGAGAAATCGAAGCGGCTTTGCTCGCCCATCCGGCAGTGCGTCAAGCCTGTTGCCTGCCGCTTTCGGACCATGGCGTGGCAACCGGCATTGTGGCGCACCTCGTCCCCGCAAACGACGGCGGGGATCTGTCCGCTGAATTGCGCTCCCATCTGGGCGCGCGGTTGCCGGATTCCATGCTGCCTTCGCGGTTTGTCTTTCATGGACATCTTCCCCTGACGCCCCACGGAAAAGTGGATCGGGCGGCCTTGGTCAACTTTCATCCAAAAATAACCGCCCTGCCGCAAGCTGAGGCCTCTCTGGACGGATTGGAAATCGCCTTGTCCCGGCTCTGGCATTCGCTTCTTCCGGAGGCGGGCAAATCCGCGGCAGACACCACGTTTTCCGCTCTGGGCGGCGACTCCCTCTTGATGGTGAGACTGATGCTGGGCGTGGAGGAGTTCACGAATCAGCGGTTGGAAGCCTCCACCTTCCTGATGCAGCCGACCTTTTCCGGCTTGTGCCAGGCAGTCCAAACGCGCATGTTGCGCACTGAATTCCAGCCGGTGCTGGCGCTGCGCAAACAAGGAACCCGTCCCCCAATCTTCTGCGTCTATCACATGGGCGGTGACATTGAAGAGTATTTTGATCTGGCGGAGGCTTTCGGCGACGACCAGCCTGTTTTCGGCATCCGATCTCCCGCGCTGGAAGACCCTTCCCGTTTGCCGGCCTCGATGGAAGCCGCGGCAGCGGAAGTTCTGCGATCCATTCGAAAAGTTCAGCCACAAGGCGTTCCGGCCTTGGTGGGGTATTCCTGGGCAAATCTGCTCGCTTTTGAAGTGGCGCGCCAACTGGCGGAGAAAGAAGGGATTTCCTGCTTTACCGCCCTGATTGGAGCGAATGCGCCCATGCGGCCGACGCCTTTCACCGCCCGCCTCGCTCACTTTGTCAGAAGTTTGCCTGCCTGGATTTTGGAATCCATCATGGATGACAAGAACCGGTGGCAGCGCCTGTCAAGCTGGCAGCGCAAATTGGTCCACGGCAAGCTGACTGAACTCCATCTGCCCGCGTCCTCCTCGCCTGTCGCAAGGCACATGATTGCTCTCATGGAAGAATACCGTCCTCTGCCGGAATCCGGCGTGTCCGTGGATCTGTTTCGCGACCGTCATTCCTATCATGCCCGGCCTCATCCACTCCACGCCTGGGAAGCCGACAACCTCCCCGATGCAGGATGGAACGATTGGACGCGCGAACAAGTCCGCGTTCACTGGCTTGAAGGCGATCACTACTCCATAGTCAGACCGCCGGCGGTCTCCGGCTTGGCCCAATCCATCCTCCAAGCCATGGATCAACATCTGAATGCCCTTCGCCCGCACCGGAGATCCACGCAAACCGGCGTTGATGTCACCGGCATGCGAGCGGCGGTCTCAGCCTCATCCTGAGGCCTTTCGGCAGTGCCGGGATATGCGGGCATGTTGGCGTTATAGAGAGCATTGTCTTGCCCTTTTTCTAAAAGGAATCCCAAGCCAACCAAGAATGATTAAGCGTCCGCGGCGATTAAAGGTCGGGCTGAAGGTAGGCGGCAATGGTGCTGTCAATGGGCGGAACGACACCGACATGGCCGTCGCCAAAGGTGGCGTCCGATTTTCCGTCATGCCGGATGCTTAAATAATTGTTGTCGGTGCCATCGGGGTTCAGCGGCTGAAACCGGCCGCACTCCACCACCCAGGTGCTGCCCGCTTTTGATTCAATCGCAGGTTCGTCGCTGGGTTGAAGCAGCGCCACTGGTTCAGCCAGCATAATCTTGGTGGCGGGAGCATGCACCTGCGTTACCTTGAAAGGATACGATGTGCCCGCGTCCACAATCGTGGTAAAGCCATGATTGACCCCATTGTCCAGGTTGAAACTGGTGAATTCGTAACTGTAATAATAGACCGGCACCCCATTGGCGATCCGGCTGGTGTCATCACGATCCATCGGACACCTGAAAATATTCGTGGTCGCCCCGGTGCTCAATTCCTGAAGCATCGGACTTTGGGCCAGGCTATGGATCGAGCCATCGGGGAAGGGGTAACTGTTGCTCGGCGTCCGCCAATATATCCAATCAGACAGCTCCGGTCCATAGTCGTTGCGGGACGCCGACCCGGCGAAAGTTTGCCGGTTGTCATCAATGTAAAAAAACATCCCAAGACCGATTTGCTTCATGTTGTTTTTGCAGGAAGCCTGCATCGCCGCTTCTTTGCCCTTGGCCAGGACGGGCAGCAGCAGCGCGGCCAAAAGGGCGATGATGATGATCACCACCAGCAGTTCAATGAGGGTGAAGGCGTTGGTGGGAAGTGACGGCTGGCCGGTTGCGGAAACCGAAGGCGCTTTTTCAGTCTTCATCGTCTCGTCTTTGTTAAACGGTCAATTCAGTTTCAGGTTACAGCAGCAGCTTGCCTCCCTCATCCCCAGTCGAGACTCCTGCTCTTGTCTCTTTACGCGCTGCCAGGCGCCGGTTTCCGCCATAAATCTCTTATCATGGCTTTTCATGGAGACAGTTGTAGGGATGTTTTGCCGTCTTGTCAATAGGGCATTTTAGGGCATTTTCCTTGCCAGGCCAAGCCTCCAGGCGGGGAGGCGGCCGCTCCAAGGGGTCGCTGAACCGCCGAAACGCCTCGCGAGACAATCCCCGGCAAGCCGGCAAGAGACGTCTCAGCCCTTCAGAAAGCTCTTCGTATTGCGTCTGAAATGCGGTGTGCAACGCAAAAAAGCCGGGCTCTTCCATGTGCCAACGGGGACGTCAGGCTTCAGCCATCAGCTGCTTTGCTCCGCGCGTTTCAGGGATTGGCCAGGCGGAAGAATAGATTCCCCGTGGGGGGCGTGATGGTGATGCTGTTGGTGCCGTTGGCGGTGGTGATGGTGTAACCGCTCGCGGCCCAGCCGGCCGGTACCGCGACATTGTTGTTTTGCTGCAGGGTGTAGCCGGCGGTGACCGGCCAGGAGACAATGACGCTGTTGCCCGAAGGCGTGATGGTCAGGGACGGCGCGCCGGGTGTTTGCACCACGGAAATCAAGCTCCAAAAGCCGCCGGTCAGGGAATAATTGCCGCCGGTCATTGCGCCGCCCGCCTCCGGCTGGCCGATGCCGCCGCCGCCGGCGACTTTGTACCAGCCAACGGAGTATTGCTGCGCGAAGCTGCCGGGTGGGATCAGCAGGCTTAAAAGCAAAATAATCTTTTTCATAGTTCCTCATGTCTGTGTTTTAAGCTCAATTTTTGATGACCAGCACGTTGAAAGCAATGCCGACAGGCATGGAGGTGGCGTCCGTGAACAAAATGTTCCACTGCCCATTAAACCAGCCAACGCCAATAGGGTGCTGCATAGCGTAGGCGAGACTAAGACTCGCATTGTACGTGATGAAAAGAATAGCATTGGGATCACCATTGCATTGTGGGTTGTTTATAGCGGTTTCATTAAAGGAGGTGTTAGCTGCTGTCGTCACTTGGATGAACGCGGCTGTGCTCGTGCCTTGGCCCGCGCCTACCACCTGGAGGGTCCCCTGGCCGATGGACAAGGCGGGGCTGCTGCTGCTGGCGCCTTGGGCGAAAACGCCCGACCCATTGGCGGAAGCGGTTGCCCCATATACTCCGATCCCGCCTGTGGTACTCGTCGCGCTGGCGACCACCCCGTTGTTCCACCCCGTAAAGGTGCCTCCGCTGCCGACAGAACTGAAGCCGACAACGCCCGACCCATTGGCGGAAGCGCTTGCCCCGTACACTCCGGCGCCCCCATTGGGGTTCGTGGCGTAACCAAAGACTCCAGATCCAGACGATGTGCCGGTGGACCCGACAACCCCGTTCCCCCCGGGTCCGGTCGTCGTGGCGTTTCCGATCACCCCGTTGACCAGCCCGGTAAAGTTGCCTCCGGTGCCGGTGCCGGAATCAACCACCTGCAACTGCGCCGTGGGGGTGGCCGTGACCTCGCCGAGGCCGACTAGGCCCGCGATGAACGTATTGGTCTGAACTCCCGGCGTGCCGATGCGGATGGTGTTATTCTCGCCTTGGACGCCTTCATTCCCGATGTCAATGTTGTAGCTTTCGTCGCTGGCGAAACTGAGACCGGCCAGATACCCCAGCGCGATGTTGTAGGAGCCGTTCGTGGTGTTTTGAAGCGCCGCCTCGCCGATGGCCGTGTTGTAGGAGCCGCTCGTGTTGTAGTAAAGCGCGTCAGAGCCATTGGCCGTGTTGCCGCCGCCGCTCTGGAGCTGGCCTTGATAGGCGAAGGCCGTGCCCTGGGCCAGCGCGGTGGAGAGTGGACGGCGGAGAGCGCGAGCAACGCCAGCGCCACGGACAAGGACTGTGATTTGGTTTTCATAAAAGCGGGATGCTAACACCGACAAGGAACAACCTCATTGGTTTCGTGCTCCTTTCCAATCTTCACACCGCAAGGGCGCTCAAATGTTCACTTCGCGGATTAACTAGTGTAGTGTCTCATAAATAACCTTACGTATGATTGAGCCTGCGATGAAGCCCACCACGCGAGTTTCCGAGGCAAAAGAGGACGAGCGGTAAGTAAAGCTATTTGAGAGACACTACACTAGATTTCCTTCTTCATTACATCAGAAATCAAAAACTGATGCAATCCACCATGGTTGCTGCTTTGGCTGACAAAATAAGGTCAGCCTTAGTCCCGCTTTTCCAATTCGACCCAGCGGACGGCGTGGTGGATGAGTTCGGCCATGCTCCCGACCTGCAGTTTGGCTTTGATGTTGGCGCGATGGACTTGGATGGTTTTGGGGCTGACGCCCAGTTCCTGCGCCAATTCCTTTGTGCCCATTCCCTGGCCGATCAGTTGGAAAACCTCCCGCTCGCGGCCGGTCAGGTTTTCCACCGCCGATCTGCCCTCCGCCGGCGGGCGGCCGGAGAAGATTTCCAAAATCCCGGCCGACATTTTTTCGCTGACCACGATTTGCCCGGCGGAAACCTGGCGGATGGCCTCCACGATTCTCTTGCCGCCTTCCTCTTTCATCACGTAACCGCGGCCGCCGGCACGAAGCACGCGCTCGGCATAAAACGATTCGTCATGCATGGAAATCACCAGGACCGGAACGGCCGCATCCAACGCCTGGATGTCCTTGATCAGTTCCAAGCCGTTTCGCCCCGGCAGGGTGATATCCGCCAAAACCAGGTTCGGTTTGAGCCGTCCGATTTTTTCCACGGCTTCGCCCGCCTCGCCCGCTTCGCCGCAAACCATCATGTCCGGCTGCTGGCCGATGAGTTGCGCCAACCCTTCTCTCATCATCGGATGATCGTCCACGATCAGGATTCTGATTCGCGCCTGGGCCGCTTTTCTCCTGGAGTTCATTTGGCCGGCCCGCTCCCTGTGTTCTGGAAAGAGCAGAGGATTCTGGTCCCGCCTTCGGCTGGCGACTGCACGAGCAAGGTGGCGCCGATCATTCCCGCCCGATATTGCATGGTACGCAAGCCCATGCCGCTGCCGGCCTGGACGGGTTGTCGCAGGCCAAGGCCATTATCGGTGATCGCCAAAACCGTCTTCTCGTTCGTGTTCGCCAGACTGATTTCAACGGCGCTGGCTTTGCCGTGTTTGATCGCATTGGCGACCGCTTCCCGCGCAATGCGATAGAGATGGGTCGCCACCGCCGGGTCGGAAAGGGCCACCTGCCCGTCGGTCTGGAAATGACATTTGACGTTAAACAGCGTTTCCGTGTGCGCGGCCAATTCCTCCAGCGCCGACACCCATCCTTCCGTTTCCAGGATAAACGGGGACAGCCCGCGGGCCAGCGAGCGGGTCTGCCCAATGACCTCCCGCACTTGGCGGGCGATCTGTTCGGCTTGCGCAGCCTGGCCTTTGGCTTTCTTCTGCAGGATTTCGGCCAGGGATTGGCTTCTCAATTCGATCGCCGCCAGGTGCTGGCAGATGCCGTCGTGCAAATCCTGTCCGATGCGGCGCTGTTCCATTTCGCTGATGTGCAGGATTTCCCCTTCCAATCGCTTGCGCTCCGTCACCTCCATGGCCGCGCCGGTGATGCCGGTGATGCGCCCCAGCCCATCCCGCACCGGTTCGACCGTCAGATCATAAAAGTGTTTCCGGCCGTTGGCCGTCCAGGAAACTTCCTGCCGCAGGCCGGTTCCCGCCTTCAGAACGCGCCCCTTGATCTGCGTCAACCGCTCCGCCTCCTCGGCGGGAAACAGTTCCCCGTCCCTCTTGCCCAGCATCTCCTGGTCCATCTGCACGACCGATTGGTTGTGAACCCACGTATAGCGCAGTTCGGTGTCCTGGTTGAAGACCATGATGGGAGAATGTTTCAAGGCGACCCGGAATCGTTCCTCGCTCAGGCGCAAAGCCTTTTCCGCCGCGGCCAATTTCGCTTCCTGCTCGATCTGCCCCAGCACCCGCGCCGCCACCGCGGGCAGGACCTGCAAAAAATCGGCGCCTTTGACCAGGTAATCCCGCGCGCCCCCTTTCATCATCTCGACGGCGACCCGCTCATCGCCTTGCCCGGTGATAATCAGGAATGGAGGCAGACGTTTCAGGTCGGAGAGCCGGCGGATGACCTGCCGGGCGTCGCAGTCCTGAAGTTTCAAATCCAGCAACAGCAAGTCCGGCTGGCGGGCTTGCAGCCAGGCCAGGGCCTCCGCGCCGGACGAGGCGGTGGCGGCGGAAAAGCCCTTGCGCTCCAGCGCCTTGGCCGCCAGGCGCAGCAGGCCCCGGTCATCATCCACAACCAAAAGCGTGGCGGTTGGTCTGTCTTGGCTCATGCTCCGTCATGCGCGGACTTCCGGAACTTGCACCAGGGCGATGAACAGGCCGAACTGCTTGATCGCCTCGGCGAATTTCTCGTAATCCACCGGCTTGACCATGTAACTGCTGCAACCCAGGGCGTGGCAGCGATCCACTTCGCGCGGGTCATCCATGGTCGTGAGCATGATGACCGGGATCTTTTTCAACTCCGGGTCCGCCTTGATCTGCCGCAGCACCTCCACCCCATCCACTTTGGGCATCCGGATATCGAGCAGGAGCAAATAAGACGCCTCCCTGGCCCGCCGCCGGGCGCCCCGGCCAAAGAGAAAATCCAAAATATCCTGGCCGTTCTCGAACCGCTCAATCGGGTTGTGCAGCCCGGCCCGGCTGAGATTCTTTTCGATCAGGCGGACGTGTCCCAGATCATCATCCGCGATCAAGACAACTACTTCTTTCGTCATGCGCTTTCACAATATGCCTCAGGCGGCGGGCAAAGAAACGAAAAAAACGCTCCCCTGCCCGGTATTGGATTCCACCCAGATCCTCCCCTCCTGCCGTTCCAAAATCTTCTGGGCAATGGTCAGCCCCAGCCCTTCCCCTTCGGAAGCGGAGGGGTCCAATCGGTGGAAAATCTCGAACACCCTGGCCTGATGTTCCGGCGCTATGCCAATGCCGTTGTCTTTGACCGCATAGGTGCAACGGCCCTTTTCCATCCTGCCCGACACTTCAATCAGCCCCGGCTGATCGGGCCGGCGGTATTTTATGGCGTTGTCAATCAGATTGGAAAAGACCTGGTTGATTTGGATCGCGTCTCCCAGGCAGTCCGGCAGCGGCCCCACTTGCAGGCTGGCCCCGGCCTGCTTGAGCTGAAACTCCACCGTTTGCGCGATGCTGGCCAGGGTCCCATTCATGTCCAGGCGCCGGAGGGTCAGGGCCGCCCGGCCCAGCCGGGAAAAACGAAGGAAGCCGCTCAACAGTGTATCAATCTTGACCACCCCGGCCTGGATAAATTCCATCGCCTCGGGCAGATCCCGGCTCAAAATCGCTTCTAATTCGCCCGGTGTGTTTTCCGCGGCCCCGCTCCCCCCCAACAACTCGCGAATCCGGTCACAGCCCCGTTTCAATTCCTGGGTGAATCCCTGAATGTTGACCAGGGGGGAACGCAAATCGTGGCCCGCCACATACACCATCGTTTCCAATTCCTTGTTCTTCTCCGCCAGGCTTTGCGCCAACTCCCCCAGCCTGACTTCCGACCGTTTGCGCTCCGTTGTGTCGGTGCGGATGGCGATGTATTGCACCGGCTTTCCCTCCGCATCCAGAAACGGAAAAATCGTCGTCTCCACCCAGTAAAAACTCCCGTCTTTGGCGCGATTGCGGATTTCCCCTTTCCATACTTTGCCCTGGGCGATGGTCGTCCAGAGATCGCGGAAGAACTCCTGGCCATGAAACCGCGAGTTGATGATGCGATGGTCCTGGCCCAGCAATTCCTGCCGGGAATACTTGGAAATCTCGCAAAACTTCTCGTTGACATAGGTAATGCGCCCGCCCGCGTCCGTGATGGCCACGATGGAATGCGCGTCCAGCGCCGATTTCAGGTCGCGCAGTTCCCTGATCGCCTCCATGCGCTCCCCGGCGCCCCGCCCTGCGGCCGCAGGGCCCGGGGGAACGGCCCCTGCCTCCAAAGCCTTGAGCCTCTTCACCAGCTCGGCTTTGGTCATTTGGGAATAATCGTCCGTCACAGCCTCATCCTGCCGGAATAAAGGCACCACCGGATTGCCGGGCGCGCGTTAATTCCATTGTGGTAGTGTCGGCGCTGTGCGCCGAGGTCGAGCCACAGGCTCGCCGCTACACCAAATTAAGGCACGGCCGGGTTGCCGGGCGCCGCCGTCTCAAGCCGGGGCCAGTTGGCCGCGGTAATCCGTGGGCGACTGCCCGGTGAATTTCTTAAAGACGCGGTTAAAATGCGTCAGCGATTGAAAACCGACTTCGTAAGCAATTTCGCTGATGCGCAGATTCGGATTGAGCAGCAGATTGCGGGCCTTTTCCACGCGCACGCGCGACACGTATTCGGTGAAGTTCAAGCCGGTCGCCTTTTTGAACATTTTGCAAAAGTGGAAGACGCTGGTGTTGACCGCCTTGGCCACCTGGCCCAGGGACAGATCCTCGGCCTGATTCTCCACAACGAATTCCTTGGCCCGCCGGATCACCGGCGATTCGCTGTTTTCGCGCAGGACCACGATCCGGTTGCTCATCACCGAAATGTGCTCGGCGAAGATGCTGAGCAATTTGACCATCGCGTCGTATTGTTTGGACGACATCACCTTGGTGGCCGCATAAACGCTTTCCAGCCGTTCCCGGCTCATTGTAAGACCCCATTCGGCCGTGAGCTTGGCCGCGCGCTCGACTTGGGAGGGCGTGGCCTTTTTCTTCAGCACCTGGCCCGTTTGGAGAAAGCCGATCAACCGCTCCCCCAAATGAACCGGCACCGCCGTATCCACCAACCCCAACTGGCAGGTCACCGTCGCCGGTTCAAACCGGGCGCGTTCCGAGAGCAGTTGCTGCACTTGCAGGCACGTCGCGCAAGACCGGCTTTTTTCCGCCACCAGGGCGCACAAGGCATTCTCGTGCCGCTTGCCGTGGTGCGGCAACTGCCACGATTCCACCGGGCGCAGCGATACGGGCAGGCCGGTCGTTTCGCTGAACGCCTTCTCGTAATCCTGAAAGATCTTCGAGTTGGTCAGGCTCTCGATCAAGCCCTTGTTGTCGTGGCGGTTCATCTGCTTCTCCCCGTTGGGCTGTACAAAACTTGTTATCATGTGCGCAAATTAGCACCGACCCGGCCCGCCCACAATCAGGCGTCCCGCCAGACATATTATGGAAGAACCGACTAGATGGTCTCAGGAAATTGCCTAGGCCCCGGCGGACAACCAAATCCTCGCCTCCCTTGGCGATTGGGGAGCGCGACTGTCCCGGTCGCGGCAGTCGGCGTCCCGCCGGCTGCATTCAGAGGAGAATGCTCTCGGCCGGAGGCCGAAAGCGGCGGGCGGGACGCCCGCGCTCCCACCAGAATCACACAGTCCCGCTCAGATTCGTGTCACTGGAGAACTTTTCTTGAACAAGCCCGGATTCTCAAAACACTTCCGCTCTTAATCCCGTTTCCGCCTTGATCCGCTGGCTGATGTGCGACAGCGTTTTCAGCGGCAGGTGCCCGCAATCGGGATGCGCGATGGGCCGGGTCGCCGAATAGATTTGCACCAGCGAGATGCGCGCCCCGGCTTGCTTGAGATCGTTCAAGCGCAGAAGATACTCGTCAATCTCTTCCGGGGGCGGTTCCTCGCCGAGGACCCGCGGAAACAAACTTTGGATGACCACGGGCCGCTGCCGCGCCACCAGCAGGATGTTCTCCATGACCTTTTCCAGCGGCACTTCGCCGCGGTTGACCCGGTTCATGTACTCCTGCGTGCCGGCCTCCAGCTTGATCCATATCTCATCCTCGTGCGTAAAGTATTGCAAGCTGTCCTGCACCGGCCGCAAGTGCAGTCCCGTCCCGTTGGTAATCAAGGCCAGCTTGAAAAACGAATGCGGACTGCGCGCCCGCACATGGACCACCACCTGGACCGCCTCGGCGAAATTGGGGCACAGGGTCGGTTCGCCGTCCCCGCTCAAGGCCACATGGCGCAATTGCAGCAACTCGTCGCTCAACTCCCGGTAAACCCCGTGTTCGCGTATTTTGCCCGACCGCACCAAAAAAAGGGTCTTGTCCAATTCCTCCGCCATCACCCCCACATCCAGTTCTTTCTCCGTGACGGGCAATTTCCGGCTGACCTCGCAATACAGACAGTCAAAATTGCAGGACCGGTCCGGGTTCATGTTGATGCCGATGGACAGGCCCCGCGCCCGCGCCGACACCACCGTATAAACGAACCGGTTGTCAAGAAAATTACGCGGACAGCCGAAGGCGGTTGCGGCCGGGGCGGGCCGGGCTTTTTCAACCCGCTCCATCACCGCGGTCGTTGTGGCGGTGGACACGCCGCTTTCCTTTTTGTTCAGGCCTTCTTCCATAAACCCCGGCAAAGGCGCCGGGCGCGCGACGGATTCGCCTGACCGGCCGCGACCGCGCCGTTGCGCTTCCACGGCGCCAGCGCGTATCCGGCTTTGTTCGATAGTCTAATACTCACAATTTCATTCTCAACTTACCTAGTGCCCGTCCAAGCGACTACTCTCCTCTTGGCAAAAGCTGCCCATATTTTGCCTGTGGGTTCTCCCTCTCCTGCGCACACTGGAGGGCGTCCCCGCCTGGTTTAGTGCTTGGCTTTCTGTGGCGGGTGGAGCGGCTGTGCCACGTAGCGTAGGCATCCCGCCTGCGGGTTCTCCGGGCGTCCCGCCCGGACCAGCCGACAATGAGTTGATAAACCGTAGGACCCGCTTCCGGCCAAACCCATCTTGATTCGGCGAACCCGCTCCTTTCCCCCTTGTAGCGGCGGTCTATGACCGCCGCTGACATCCTTATGACCGCCGCCGCCCTTCGTATGACCGCCGCCGCCCTTCCCCCCATCACCTCAGCGCCCGCCGAAGCCGTCCCAGCAACCGCGCCTCATCCCGCCGTGCCAGATCATGCTCCCCAATCCTCACCACCCGCCATCCCATTGCCCGCAGCGTGCGATTCACCCGCCGGTCCCTTGCCCGATTCCCGTTCAACTTGCTTTCCCAGAACCCCCGATTCTGCCGCGGTCGCGTCCCATGCTTTGGGCACCCGTGCCAGAAACACCCATCCACAAACACCGCCACCCGAGCCGGTCGAGAGGAAAACCCTCCAGCGAGAAGTTCAGGCCTTTACAGAGCACGTTCGGGCGCGGGCCGATGATTCAAGCACGCCCGCCTTTGAAAAGATGCTTCAACAAATCGAACACTACGGCCCCAAGTTGTTTGCCGCCCCACTGGTCGTTTCCACCCCGCAGGGCTCCGCACCATCCAACCCCAAAGAACCAACAATCTCCCAGCGCGGCCAGCCGCAACCCAATCCGGAATTGCCCGCAGATCACAGAGGAACGCAGATGAAGAATTTTGGAACAGGAGGACACGGAGGGCGCAGAGGGAAAAACTCTGTGCTCTCTGCGTTCTCCTGTTCAAACCTGCTTGACGTCTCTGCGTCCATCTGCGTGATCTGCGGGCAAATGCCTTTCTTTCCGAATTGGCCGCGGTGCAACCGCTGAGACAGCTCGCAGCGTGAACCTCTTGTTGGAATTGCCTGATTCGTCGCTATTGTGGTACGATGGCGGAGCCATCCCCTGGTGGTGGCGGCCATTGACGCCAGTATTGCCAGGGCGGCCAGGGCGCAACGCTCTGGACAATGACGACACAATCAGGCACTTGCCGGGGCGGACCCGACTTGGACGGCATCGCCTTTAGTGAGCCTCTAAATTGAGCTCTGATTCCAAAGCCAAAGCCGTGCCGATCCGAATGGTGCGCAGCCGAATCCTGTGAATGGCTGAATCGAGCCTGGACCCCATGTCCCAGAGGATCACGTCCGCGATAGCCCTTTGCGGCAAGGGAAGCGTCTTTATCAAAAGTTTGAGGTTGGTTAAATCCGTCAAAACCGCCCTGAATTGGCGGTTCAGGTCTTTGCATGTTTGGTGAGTATCAACCGCCGGCCCGCCGGTGAGCGCCGGAACCGTGATCAGGGCATTTTGAAGCTCTTTCAGTTTCAGCAAATAAGAATTGGCGTCCGTTAAAGCGAGGATCGCTTGACCCAAGACCCGGCTGAAAGGCGAATGTGGATCCTTGCCATGCATCTCTTTATCGCGTTCTTTGCTCGCTTTCCGGATCAACCTGCTCGCTTTTTGAACGACCTGATCAATGGCGAGGTTGGATCGATCGAGTCCTTCATGATTTAGAGCCGAATCCGTGAGATGATCGAGCATTTGGTCCAGCGAGGCGGCATTTTGGGCCTTTGGGGGAGGATGGATTTCATGCATTGATGCTGCAGCCTGAGCCACTCCCGCCGCCGCCAATAAAGCGAAGAGAATGGCAATAATGGGAATTTGCCTTTTGACGCGCCACCGGTTTAATGACGCTGGGCGGCTGAATGTGAATTGCTGGTCGCTCGCAGTCATTCTGGCTGCGAATGGTGCCAAGCGGGGCGGAGGAGGTCAAGCGGCAAATTCCGCCACAAAAGGCGGCCTTCTGGACCTGTGCATGATCGAGTTTGCGCAACTGACGAATGGGAACGTCCTGTGATTGTGGCCGATGTGTGAGAGGATGCGGATATGGTTGACGTGGCAGGGGTATCAGATTCACACCTTTCCTGATGGGCGTCGTTGGGACAGGCCGCAATCGAAGGCAGCGGGTGTTGGTCAAGTGATTCCGGCGCGGCAGGCTTGACGGAGGGCGGCGTTGCCTCAACGCATAGTTGAATGGAAAATGACCCAAACCATAGGTTGATCCCTACTTCACGCCAGTTCTTTCACGATGATCTTGGGCGCTGACTCTTTACGGCTTCCACAATGCCGTCGGACAACCGCTAAACGTTGGTCCTAGAATATCACAAGCCTCCGGTCATTCGTCCCACAGCATCAACTGGTTATGACTATTTCTAGGATTGTTTTGAAGTTGGCTGTTTGTAACCAGTTCTGCCAGAGGGATTTGCTCGAAAACGTTCACACTCAAAATCTGTAGGATTTGGGACCGGCTCATCTCCAGTCGAAGCTCCTTGCGCACCATGGCCAGCAGCACGTAAACGCAGATGGCGATCCAGACTTGCGTCTTGACCGCGTTGTCCGTCGTGCCGAAAAAGTGTTTGATCCGCAGGTTTTGCTTGATCCACTTGAAGAACAATTCGACCTTCAAGCCGTCAGTGTCCTGGGTCCACTTCAGCTTGCCGGGGAAGCCCAGCAGTTGGACGTCCGCGATTTTGCCCTTCACGTACTGGCCGTTGGTGGCCAGCGGCTTGATGACGGCTTCTCTCTCCGGCCAGCCCATGACGAAGGCGTAGAGGTCGCGGCCCTTGGTGGTGAACCGAACATCTTCGGCACTCAAATCCCTGCGTTGGCTCTCGTTGAACCGCAGGTCTGCGGCGGCTGCGGGCTTGGTGCCTGGACCATCGCCGAAAATCTTCCAGGGGCGGCTGGCATGAATGCCTTCGCTGTTGACCGCCATCCATCGGGTGATCCCGTCCAGGACATTGAGCTCCTGGGCATCCAGTTCGCCATGGTTGGGCAACGGGAAGTTCAGCATCAGGTTCCCGTTGCGGCTGACGATGTCGCAGAGCATGTCGATGACCTGCTTCGGGGTCTTGTATTGCACGCCCCGTTTGTAATGCCAGTCGCCGATGCAGGTGTCGGTTTGCCAAGGGTTGGGCTGGATCTGGTCGGCAATCCCGCGCTCGATGTCGTAAACGCAGGTGCCGATTTCGGAGTCCTTCCGCCCTTTGCTCGTATAGACGGCCTCCACCTTTCCGCCGTGGAGCTTCGCACTCACGTTGTAGAGATGGGAGACCAGCCGGTAGTGAACCTCCGGGAAAACCATGCCGCCGTCGTTGTAAAGCAGGTCGGGTTCGTATTTGTTGATCAAGTCCTTAAGGCGGTCGAAGTAGTGCTGTCTCCATGCGAGTGGAGCGGGGAGTCTGGTGGGCTGGTTGTTTTGCTCCGGAACCAGGAACTCCCTGGCATAAGTGTGGTAGAGATCGGCATACTGCGGGTCCGCTCCGTCGTAGGGGGACGCCAGCCATGAGCCCGGTCTTGTCGCTGCCGTGGGAGACGGACACCTGCATTGGCAACTGGCATTACGAGCGGGCGCTTTATAACAACAACCGCTACAAGAACGCCACGACAGTCTTTAGATCATGTCCTGACCGAAGCCGAAGGAATGTCGGCGGACGAGCAGGCAATACTCGAAGGTCTGTTGCGCGAGCGTCAGATCGGAATTCAAATTCAAGTCAAGACGCTCTGTGCTTGCGTGTCACTGGCATTATTGTTAGAAAAGCCCTAATGCCAAAACTCAACTTGCGAAGTCTGCTCAAAATCACAGCGACGATCACACTGGCGGGTCTGCTGTTCATGGCGCTCACATGCGCCGCGCAGCCCGGGGCCGGCAAACTCACATCATTCAAGCCGGGTCAGCTCTGGCCCGACGACAAAGGTGTCCACATTGACGCCCATGGTGGCGGCATCCTGCTTCAAGGTGGCGTTTACTACTGGTTTGGCGAGCACCGAACCAGCACCGCGGGCAACCCGGCCGGCGGCGTCCACGCTTATTCCTCCACGGATTTGTATAATTGGAAAGACGAGGGCATGGTCTTCCGGCCCTCGGATGATCCGGCGAGTGAAATCACCAGGGAGTGCGTCATGGAGCGCCCGAAAGTCATTTACAACGCAAAAACCGGGAAATTCGTGCTGTGGTTTCACTTGGAATTAAAAGGACAGGCTTTCTTAGCCGCGCGCGCGGCGGTGGCGGTGAGTGACCGGCCCCTGGGTCCTTACACCTACATCGGTTCCTTCCGCCCCAACAAGGGCCTCTGGCCCGTCAACATCACCGAGGAGGACAAAACGCCCAAACCTACCAACGGCCTGAGCCGGGTGCAAATAGCCAGCACCGGCGCGTATCTGCGCCGGGATTACGAGACCGGGCAGATGTCCCGCGACATGACCATTTTCGTGGATGACGATGGCAAGGCCTACTTAATTACTTCGGCGGAGGAAAATGCGACCATGCACATCGCGCAATTGACCGACGACTACCTGGGCTTCAGCGGCAAATGGGCCCGCGCGCTGGTCGGGGACTCCAACGAGGCGCCCGCCGCCTTCAAGCATGGCGGAAAGTATTATCTGATTTCATCCGGCACGACCGGCTGGCGCGCCAACCCTGGTCGGTCCGCAGTCGCCGATTCCATTTTCGGGCCGTGGACCCGGCTCGGCAATCCCTCTCGCGGCACCCCGGAGCAGAACGCCATCACCTTCGAGTCGCAAGCCACCCATGTCCTGCCCGTGCCGGGCAAACCCGACGCCTTCATTTACATGGGTGATCGCTGGCGTCCGCAGGAGGCGGTTTTTGGTTATTACATTTGGCTGCCCATCGAATGGGAAAACGGCAAGCCGGTCATCAAATGGCATGACGAATGGAAACTTTCCGACTTATGAAACGCCACGAACTCAACCGTCGCCAGTTCATTCGGACCTCGGCCGCCCTGGCGGGCACGGCGTTGATCGGACGGCCGCTCCTGGCCGCGGCGAGCTCCGCGGAGGGACCAGTCGCCTCGACCACGGCGGGGAGGGTGCGGGGCTTCCTCGACCGGGAAATCAACGTGTTCAAGGGAATCCCGTACGGCGGCGACACGGCGCCGCGGCGTTTCAAGCCTGCCTTGCCGCCCAAACCGTGGACGGACGTGCGCACGGCGTTCAGCTTCGGACCGCAAGCGCCGCAGGGGGGCGGGGGCAGCGAGGACTGCCTGTATCTGAACGTCTGGACGCCCGGCCTGCGCGACGGGGGAAAACGGCCGGTGATGGTCTATATGCACGGCGGGGGGTTCCACGCGCTGACAGCCAACAACGACACGTTTGACGGAGTGCGGCTGTGCCGTCGCGGCGACGTGGTGGTGGTGTCGCTCAATCACCGCCTGAACGTGTTCGGGTATCTCTATCTGGCGCAGATCGGCGGGGAGGAGTTCAAGGACTCGGGGAACGCAGGGCAGTTGGACTTGGTGCTGGCGCTGCAATGGGTGCGCGACAACATCGCGGAATTCGGCGGCGACCCGGGCCGGGTGATGCTCTTCGGGGAGTCGGGGGGCGGGGCGAAAAACGCGACCCTGATGGCGATGCCCGCGGCGCGGGGGCTGTTTCATCGCGCCGCGACGTCGAGCGGCGAAGCGGTGACGGCGTCGCGTCCGGAGACGGCCACACAGCGGGCGCGGGCGGTGCTGGCGGCCTTGAATCTGACGCCCGAACGGATCGGAGAGATCAAAACGGTTCCGCTGGCGCAGTTAAGCGCGGCCAGTGCCGCGGCGGACTATTATGGTCCCGTGCTGGATGGCGGGGCGCTGCCGCGCCACCCGTTCGATCCGGACGCGCCGCCGCTGTCGGCGGACATCCCGATGCTGGTCGGGACCAATCACGACGAGTCGCGGGGCCTGATCGGCAGGTATTTCGACCTGACGTGGGAGACGCTTCCGCAGACCCTCAAACAGTATTCGGAAAAAATGGGCAATCTCGACCTCAACAAAGTGATCGCACTCTACCGGCGGGTCCACCCCGACTATTCGGCGAGCGACGTCTTCTTCGGCGCCACGACGGATTCGCGCGACTGGCGGCCGGCGGTGGTCGAGATCGAACGCCGTGCGGCGCAGCCAGAAGGCTCGGCGCCCACGTATTCGTACCAACTCGACTGGGGTTCGCCCGTGAATCCCAGGCTGAAGGCGTATCACGGCCTCGATACGGAACTCTTCTTCGACAACATCGGCGCTCCGGGGACGAAGACGGGCACGGGTCCCGAGGCGCAGGCGATGGCCGACCTGATGAGCGAGTCTTACATCGCCTTTGCGCGCACGGGCAATCCCCAGACGCCCAAGCTGCCGGAGTGGCCGCCGTATGATCTGAAACGACGGGCGACGATGTCGTTCAACCTCCCGCCTCGGGTGATTGATGATCCCCGCAGCGAGGAGCGCAAACTGTTCTCCCCGGTTCCGTACGAGAATCCGGGCACCTGATGGTCGCGCACCGGACAGGGCGCCTCCTCGATGCTGGCGCACATGGCCCACGCGCTGCCAATTTTCCATTGCCTTCAAAGAAGCGCTTTGGGAGCGCCGCCTCAACTCTGTTTGGATTGCGCCTCATTATCGGAACTTGTTCTTGCACGAACCCTCAGAGAACTTATTTGAGGCTGGCCAGGGCGACCTTGGCGCTGACAAGGTCAGGGCTGAGATCCACTGCCTGGCTCAACTCGGCCTTCGCCTTCGCCGGGTCGTTCAACCCCGCGTAGCCGAGGCCGATCGCGTAATGCACCGAGGCCGTCTGCTCGCGCGGCGACTGCGGCTGGCTTTCCACCCCACCACGACCCCCGCCCCGCCCGGCCGCCGGAGCGGCCGACGGCTGCTGCAACGATTTCTGCCCGGAATCCACCAAGGTTTGGAACATGGATTTGGCCCGTTCCACCTCGCCGAGCTTCTGCAGGCACAGCGCCCGATAGTAAGACTGAGCGCTGACAATGGCGGGGCTGTCGGAACCGTACCTGCCGCCGCCGCCGCCGCGGGCAGCGCCGCTGGCTTGGGGCGCCGCCGTCGCCTCCGTCCAGGTCTGCGTTGCCTTGTTGTGGTCGCCCATCCCTTCATAGGCCACTCCGCTCCAGTAGGCAATCTCCGCGGCGCGCGGGCTGACACCCCCGCCGCCAAAACCACTCGGAAGGTTCGAGGGAATCGTGCCGGCGGCTTGGAAATCGTCCAGCGCCTCCTTGTAGCGGTTGGCCGCAAGGTTCTGCCGCCCGCGGAAGAGGTGCGCGTCCACCCAGTGATCGCTCACGTTGAGGTTGGCGCCCTCGGCGACCGCGAACTTCCGCCCCGTCATCATCTGGATGGCTTCGTCGTATTTGCCTCCGGCCACCTTGAGCGCGATGGCGCGGTTCTGGGCGTCGTCGCGCTGGGCCACGATCTGCTGATTTTGCTCGAACAGTGGAAGCCGCTTTTCGATGGGAGTGCCGGCCTGCTCGTAAAGCTCGTCCAATTCCTTGAAATGGGCCGCGTATTTGCGGTCCAGCGACACGGCCTTCTCCAACTCAGCGATGGCCTTGTTGAGATCGCTCCCTGACTTTTGGTGCGTGTAAGCCGTCGCCAGATTGCGGTGAACGATTGCGAACGAGGGGTCCAGGGCGGCGGAAGCCTCCCAGAGTTTGGCGGCTTCTTCCGGCTGCCAATCGTAAAGAAGATTGCCCAGGTAGTAGGGCGCGCGGGCATCGCGGGGATTGGTCTTCATCGCCAGCCGGAGCACGTCAATGGCCTCGTTTTGGAATGGGAAAACCAGGTCGGGAGGCATCGTCATGGCCAGACGGCAATACTCGGACGCCTTCTGCGGCTCTCCCAGCTTGTCCGCGAAAAAGCCGAGGTAGTAATAAACCAACGGGTGAATCCTGGACTTGTCCGGAGCCGTGTCAGTCATTTGCAGCAACACGTCCGTGCCGTCCTGCCAAAGGCTGGCGTCCAGGTACTCGGCGGCGGTCTCCTGCGCGGTGGCGGGAAATTGATTCATCGTGGAGGCCAGGGTTTTGGCCGCCGCCGAATCTTTGGAAGCCAGCCAGCGCTCCGCCATAGCGCGCACGTCGAGCGGGTCGCAAGTGTGCGACGCCGAATCCAGAAGCTGGAGCGCCTCCTTGGCGCGGCCCGAATGGCGCAACAGCGCCGCCTTCAAGTTCTGCGCCTGGATGTTGAGCGAATTGGCGCTGATCGCGCGCTCCGTCAAATCGAGCGCCCCCTGCATGTTGCCGCGGCCGGTGGCGATCTTTGCCAGCGCGAAGTAAGCGGGGGACTTCCAGGCCTCGCCCCAGGCGGCCTTGAACAAATGCGTGTAGGCTTCGTCGGTCTTGCCTTCCGCCTTGAGCGTGGCGCCGAGGTAATACTCGGCCTCGACATCTTTGGGCGAAGTGTACTGGTCGGTGAGCCGGTCCAAAGCTTTGCGCAGGTATTGCTCGGCCTCCGCGTAGCGGGCCTTGGTGAAGGCGGTGATGCCCAAGGCGGTGTTCACGCGGCTGTCGCCGGGATCGCGTCGAAGCGCTTCTTCCCAGTAGGGATCGGGAGAAATGTTCGGATCGTGAAACTGCTGCACGCGCAGACCGATCAGGTAAAGCTCCTCACTGGTCTTGACATCCGCCGGTGCGGCCGGAGTGGTCACCGGTTTGGGCGCCGCCATGGGCTCCAGGCGGAGCGGGGTGTAGGACACCAGCACCTGGCCGGCGTCCGTGATCGAGGCGACCAGATCGTGTTCGTCGGTGCCGGGCGGGACGGTCACTTGCTTCACGTAGGGCTTGCCCGGGTTGATGGCGACGGTTTCCTGGAGCAGGACTTTCTGCCCGGCCGTAAGCAGGACTTTCGCCGCCGGGCGGGCCGAGGTGGTGTAAAAGCCCACGTATGCGGTGCCATTGGTCACCTCCAGATTCACGGCCGCGTCCAGGTTGGCGTTCTTGACTCCGCCAATGTCCCGGAACGGATACCAGTTCATCGAGAAGGACCGCTCTTCGTAGGGTTGCAGCCAGCTATAGTCCGGCTGGTTGTCCGAGTAGGCGCCGGCCATCAGTTCGATGTACGGACCATCGGCGTCGGTCAGCGTCGTCTCCCAGGAACGAGTGTTGGAGCCGCCCGTGAAGAATTTCTTCCCCGGCACAACATTGTGGTCCGCGACGCTCATAATGCCGGCCTGCTTGCCGTGGTCGTAGCCGGCGAAGAAGTCCTCCAGGTAGTTCCAGGCGAAAACCGAGCCTCCCGACGGATGGTTCGTCCACCAACTGATGTCCACTCCGGCCTCGTTGACGGGCCATTTCTGAAAGTCGCGTTTGGAGTGGCCGGTGCCGTACTGCGTGCTGGGCGGGAAGATGATCTGGTAATTGGTGTTCACATGGACAGCGACGTTGGCGAAACAGAGCATCGAGTTCGCCTCGGGCGTGCGATTCAGAATTCGCACCTTGGCCTCGAGGACGTTCTTGCCGGGCCGGACGGTGTAGCCCACCGCCCAGCGCATGCGCTGGCGCAATTCCAGCTCGCCCACCCACACCGTCTTGCCGCCGTCGGCGTTCTCCTCGATCTTGTACTGCACGGGGAGAAACGTGCTCGCCCGGTGGTGGTGTGGAATGTTCCACTCGACCCCGCCGGAGATCCACGCCCCGATGATGCTGATCAGCGCTGGCTTGATGACGTGCTGGCGATAGACGAAATAGTAGTTGTCGGTCTTGTCATACGCCTCCAAAATGCGGCCGCCGATCTCCGGCAGAATACCGATGCGGATGTACTCGTTTTCGAGCCAGACGATCTTGTAGGTCTTGTCCACCTTCTTGCTCGTGAGCAAGTCATAAATCGGGTAGGGATAGATCGGGGCCTGGGCGCCTTGCGACAGCCGCCCGAAATAGAACATCGGGTTCGGCTCAGGCGTGTCCGCCTCGTAGGTGGGAATGACCACGTTTTCCTCCCGGACTGTGACCGGCACGACGGCCGCCGCAAGCGGGGCCGTCCCAGGCAGCAAGCCCGCAGCCAGGAGTAGCAACGACGGCACGGCCAGGCTGAATTTGATTCTCAGTGAAGTGCGGATTTCGGAAGATATGTTCTGAACGGATTTCATGCCGTCGAAATTGGACTCTTCCACGGGCAGCGTCAAGCTTGCAATGGCCAGGATGGGCGACCTCTCGCCCGTCCTGCAAGTCCTCGTGGATTGCCCGGTCCGAGTTTTAATAATGAGCTCAGTAAATGCTAATTCTCCTGGAGTTCGAGGCGCAGGTAGTCCCATACAACGCCGCTTTGGAGGTCGCCGCCCGGAACCGTGAACGTCATTTCATTTATAAAATAGCGAATTCATGTCGCCATTGCGCTTGTCAATGACGGCTTTGACGATGCCGTTGTCGAGCGTCCAGGCGCGGCCATTGTCGGTCACGGTGACGGCGGCGTTGACCGCAGGTTTGGCAACCACAGGCGGGCCATCGGCGGCGCGGAGAGACGTCGCGGCCTGGGCCACGGAAAGAAAAGCAGCCGCGAGCAAGCCGCGCGGGGCGAAGGGTCGTGTCTTCATGTGGAAAATCGCGGAACGGTTATTGCGCCAGTACGCGCACAGGGCCGAGGAGTCCGGAATTGGGGGCTGGAGGGGTTGGTCCGCCCCGCCGTGCGCCAGGCGGCGGACTGCCCGCATTGGCGCGCGGGCCGCCGGCGGCGGAAGGGGCGGGGGGCGCTCCGGCTGGCGGACTTGGCGCGCCCGCCGCGCCACGGCGGGCGCCCGCGCCACCCGCGCCGCGATCTACAGGGGGCGCGGCCGCCCGCACTTGAACCTCCAGGGCGTTGGCGCCGTTCTTGATCAACTGGGTCACATCCCAAACATAGGGGGGCCAGGAGCGCGCCTCCAGTGGCGCGCCGTTGAGTTGCACCAGGGCATCTTCATGCACGGTGCCGAGGTCGAGATAGGCGCGCTGGCCTGGCGGCAACGCCGCCGCCAGGGTGAATTCCTGCTTATATATTGCCGTGCCGTTAAACGACGCGTCCCCCAGCTCCTCCCAGGACTTCAGCGGGGTGGTCCATTGCTTTTCACCAAGTTTGACAGACCAGGGGCCATCCAGGAGGGCAATGGCCTTGCCGTTGGAGGACATCGAGACTGACGCTCCGGCTTGGGGCGGAAGGGCGCCAATGACGATGAACCGCGTCTCCTGAGATTCGAGCGCGAGCGGCACGGCCACACTGCCGGACGCCGGCGCGATGCCAGCCAGCGGATGAATCGTCCCGGTGGTGGCGTCCCAGACTTGAACCTGCCCGGCGCCGAGAAGGGTCGCGGTGCGCGACTGGGCGCGGTTGGATTCGTTGAAGAAGAGATATATTTCGCCGTCCTTGAGGCTGCGGTGCATATACTTGACTGATGAACACGGGGCGTCGAGCTTGACGTCCGGCGGCGGGAGCGCGGCGAGGACCCGGCTGGTGATCTCGACCGTTGGTTCCAGGATGGCGAAGCTCAGATCCGGCGCGGGATCGGGATGCAGGAAAGTCCGATCCACGACCATGGACGGGGTGCGGCCGACGAAAACGACCTTGCCGCCTCCGGCGGCGAAATTGCGCAACCGCCGCAACACGCTGCTTTGGATCACCGTCGAGGCCGGGACAATCACGGCGCGATAAGTTTGGCCGCTGAGGTTCTTCAATCCGCCTCCTTCGAGTGAGCAGACCGAGGCCAGCGAATCATGGTCAATATGGTCGAAGTCAATCTGATGTTCCATCAAGTCGGTCACGAGTTTGACCTGGACGTCGTCCGCCTCCTTGTCGGCCAGCCAGAAGCTGTCGGTGGGGTGGTAGAGCGCAACCTGGGCCGCGGGCCTGCCGATGGCCATAAGATACTGGGATCGAGTCACGTACCAGCCGAAGGCGGCAATCGGATTTTGCATTGCCCCGCCGGCGTCGGGAGAAGCGGAGTTAAGGCGGCGAATATTCATGTAGTTGAGGCCGCGCACCAGTTGGTAATCGAAGACGAACTTCCCGTTTTGCCCCGGCTCGCCACCCTCCTCGGACCAAGCCTGGGGCCGGCCGAACAGGTGGGCGGCGGAGCCGGCAATTTTGGGGAAATCCGCCACGATGCCCGGGCCGATCTGGTTGAGATTATCCACGCCGGGGACACCGACGTACCGCATGTCGCGCCAGAAGGAGCCTTCGTTCTTGGTCATGTCCTCGCCGCCGCCTCCGCTCAACATCGTTTCCTCGTGGTTGAGGTGAAGCATGTAGACCATGTTGTGCGCCTCGCACCAGGCTTCCATCGGCCTGTAGAAGTTGTCGCGGAACATGCCGCTCCACACATCCCAATAATCGGCCTTGGCGCGCCGGGCATCCGGCGTCAACGGGTTGACGAAAAATTGGGCGATATAAGGGGTCAGGTCATAGCCTTTTTGCTTTTGGAAGGTCTCCAGGAGTTTCGGGGTCCAGGGCATGAACCCTGTGTAATCGGTTTCGTCGCCGCGGAAGCCGAAAATTGTTTTGCCAAACTCGCCGCCCGCCACTTTCCCGTAGGTTTCTTGAACGAGTTTGAGATAGGTGGCGGTGGCTTCCGGATCGAGGTAATCAATCAGCGAATAAAGGCTGTCCTTGTCTCGGGTGCCATCCTCGCGCTGGCCGTAGCGGGTCGGCGAACTGCGGTAGAGGTGCCGGACAAATGTGATCTCCCACGCCTCCGTGTCCGGCGCGGTCCATTGGAACTGGCCGCCGGCGGGCAGCGGCAACACCGTCTGCCGCGGCGCTTGCCCGCCCCCGCCTCCTCGCCCGCGCCCACCCGCGGCGGGGCCGGCCTGGATGGCGCGCGTCCCGGGTGGCAGGGGAATGCGGAGGGTCTGCCCGCAGACAAGGCTGTAGCGCGGGTCGCCGGGACTCCCCTGAAAACTCACTTCCCAGGTGAGGAAACGATCACCGCCGCTGACGGTGCTGCCCGGCGCGGTCCATTGGAACTGGCCGTCAGCGGGAAGGGGCAGCGCCGTGGCCGGCGGCGTGGCCGGCGCCGCCGGGGGCGCCGCCGCTCCTGCGCGCGGGCTGGCCAGGATGCCCAGCGCCCCGGCAGGAAGCGGGATATTGAGAGTTTGGCCGGCGGCAACGGTGTAGTGCGCGTCGGCGATGATGCCTTGCATTCCCAACTGCGGATACTCCTTGCTAATCCTGCCCCCGGCTAATCCATCGGGATAACCATCGTCGCCGTCAATCCAGATTTTCAGGCCGCGTTTCTTGCATTCTTCCACGGCGAACTTGAAAAGGTCGAGATACTCCGGCGAAAGGTATTTGGGCGTCCTGCCGCCGCTGTTGATCATGTAGCCGCCGCCGCCATTGGCGCTGACCTGCTCAATGTCGGCCAGGATGCGCTCCTTGCTCGGAGGCCATCCCAGCGCCCAGTGGATGGCGCCATATTCCTTGGGCGGATTGGCAAACAAGGCGGCCGCTCCGGCCACTGTGGGCATGGAGATCTCCTGCCACGGTTGGGCGGCGTCCAGCCGCAGCGAAAAGAAAGCCAGCAGGGCGAATCGCGAAAATGTTATCATTTGTGTTTTCATTTGTGTTTGATCTTGGATGTTCATGGGAGCAGACCTTTGATGCGCAATGTCACTGCATGTTCGCTGGGAGCTTTCTCCGGCAGCTTCACTGTGAGTCCATCGGCGGTTTGCGACCAGTCCAGTTTTCCACCGTAACCGAGCAACGAAACCTCGGCGGCTTTCCGGCCGGCGGCCTGCGGCGAATTGCTCGCAAGCGCCTTTATCACGGCCTCCGGCGATTCCGGCCAACCCATCACAAACGCGTAGAGCGTTTCCCCCTTCGTCGTGAATCGCACATCCTGCGCCGTCAACGGCTTGTTGCCGCTGTCGCGCGCACCGGCGGATCGCGTGGCGCCCGGCGACGTGTCCGGAATGGCGGGCAACAGCTTGAAGGCGCTGGTGTCTCGGACGGCGCCCTCCAGGCTGGGTCCTTCGCCGCAGATCTGCCAGGGGCGGGTGCCGTGGATGCCTTCGCTGTTGACCGCCATCCACGCCGTGATTTCAGAGAGAATTCCCATCTCCGTCGCATCCAGCGTCCCGTCCGATTTCAGCGGGAAATTCAGCAGCAAGGTGCCATTGCGGCTCACGGTGTTGACCAGCAGGTCAATGCACTCTTTCGGCGTCCGATAGCGGGCGTCCCGGTCGTAGTGCCAGTTGGCGATGCAGGTGTCGGTCTGGAAGGGGTTGGGCCAGATGCCCTCTGCGATTCCCCGTTCAAAGTCGAGCACGGCCGTGCCTGTCTGGCAGTCCTCCATGCCCTTGGAGGTATAGACCGCCTCCACCTTGCCGCCGTGCCACGCCGCGCTCCGATTATACAAATGCGCCACCAGTTTTAGCCCGTACTGCTCAAACCGGATCACCCCGTCGTGGTACATGAGGTCCGGCTGCAACTGGTCAATCAGGTCCTGGAGCCGCAGCAGATATTGCCGCTTCCACGACTCCGGCACCTTGCTGACATCGCCCGCCTGCGCCGCCGGTATGTGCTTCTCGTGGTAAAGGTCGGCGTACTGCGGGTCGTTCCCATCGTAAGGCGCGCCGGCCAACGGGCCGGTGCGGTCGCTGCCAAAGCAGGTCGCCATCCATTCGTAGCTGGCGTGCAGGTGCTGGCTGACCCCAAAGCGCAGGCCCTGCTTCAACGCCGCCTCCTTGAACATCTGCGCAATGTTCTTCTTCGGTCCCGTAGCGACCGAGTTCCACCGCGGCTGATGCTGGGAGTTCCAGAGGTCGAAGTTGTCGTGATGCACCCCCATGCTGACGAAGAACTTCGCCCCGGCCTTCCGATATAATCCCAGCAAATAGTCCGGGTCGAAGTTCTCGGCCTTCCAAGTCGGAATCACGTCCTTGTAGCCGAACTTGGTCGGATGGCCGTAGGTTTTGACATGGTAGTTGTACTGCCGGTTCCCCTGAATGTACATGTTCCGGGCGTACCAATCCCCCATCTCGGGGGCTGACTGCGGCCCCCAGTGCGCCCAGATGCCGAACTTCGCGTCGCGAAACCACTCCGGACACTGGTACTGCTTGAGCGATTCCCGGGTCGGTTGGAATGGGCCGGGCGCGATCGAGTCGGTGGACGCGGTGGCGGCTGGCGATGGAACTGCTGCGCGGGCGCGTGATTGCCACAAAGGCGCGCTCACACCGGCGGCAATGCCGAACGCCGATGTTTTCAGGAATTTACGCCGTGTGAAGGGAGTTTTCACGGGAAGGATTATCGGGACGATTGTTGCGGCTTCGCGTGCCAGACCGGGTGACGAACGCCGGTGCCTTCAAAAAATGGAGCCGAGAGAATACCGTCTTCATGGATGTGGGAAGTATGTGTGCCAGAATTTGAAAAGCAAGTTACTCCTGGATGAAAAACGTGGACCTGACCGGCGGTAGCTCTTGAAATCGTCGTCGGCGATGACGACTTCATTGTCCTGTGGTCGTCGGGCGAAAAGCGGATCATTCTTTCGGGGTGATTTTCAGAGCAATGCCGTAATCGTCCGTTTTGGTTCTCTGCGCCGGAAGCATCACCGTCAACCCGTTTTCGCCGCGGGCAATTTCCAGTTTTCCGGCAGAACCCAGCAGTTGAACGCTGCCAATCTCGCCGGGATAATGAGCCGACTTGGACGCCAGGGCCTTGATGCTCACTTTGCCGCCTTCCGGCCTGCCCATAATCACCGCATAGAGAATGTCGCCTTTCGTGGTGAAACGAAGGTCGCTGGCGGTCAAGTTCGGGCCGAGGCCGCGCGGCGGGTTGCCAGCGGTGTCTTTGGCGGCGGCGTCGTTTTTGACCGAGGGGCCTTCGCCGTAAATCACCCACGGGCGCGTGTCGTAAATGCACTCGCTGTTGACGGCCATCCAACCGGTCATGTCGTCGAGAACGGCGATGGCCTTGTCGTCCAACTCGCCGTGACCGGGCAACGGGATCGAAAGCAGGAGCGTGCCGTTTTTGCTGACCACATCCACGAGCAGATGAATCCAAGCCACGGATTTTGTGTAGCCCTTGTTGTAATCGGCGATGCTGTAATGCCACGGCCCGACGGTGCTGCCCTTGTTCCATGGGATGCGCAACAGGTCCAGCGTCATGTTGCGTTCGAGGTTATTGACGATGCCCTGTTGCTCGGCCACGGTATTCCCGTTGGAAACGATGACCGATTCCAGTTTCCCGTTGTGCCATTCTTGATTGGCGTTGTAGAAATGCGCGGCGAGATTCAGCCCCGTGTCGCCGAGAGGCAGCTTGGTGTCGTCGAAAAAAATTAAATCGGGATGATAGCTGTCAATCAGGTCCTTGATGCGCTTGAAAAACTTGGTCACATAAGCCGCGTCCTCTTTCGCGCCGATGGCGTGGTTCTGCGCATACAGCTCTTGCGGGTCCAGGCCCTCCCACCACAAACCCTGGCCGTCGGCTTTGCTCAGCTTGCCGTCATAAGGAACGCCGGCCAGCGGCCCGGTTTTGTCCGTGCCCTGCGCGTCTTCGTACCAGTTCCAAGCGCGCGCGCCGTGAACGCTCACGCCGAGCTTCAGGCCGGCTTCGGCGGCGAGCTTGGCCCAAGTGCCGACGATGTCTTTTTTCGGGCCGATATTGACGGAATTCCACGGCTGGAATTTGGAATTGAAATTGTCGAAGTTATCGTGGTGATTGGCCATCGAAACCAGGAACTTCGCCCCGGCGCCCTTGAAGCGCTTCAGCAGCGCGGCTGGGTCCCACTTCTCCGCCTTCCATTCGTGGATGACATCCTTGAAGCCGAATTTCGACGGATGCCCGTATTTTTGAACGTGAAATTGATACTGCGGCCGGCCCTGGTCATACATGTACTTGGCGTACCAGTCGCCGTCGCCCGGCTGGCATTGCGGTCCCCAGTGCATCCAAATGCCGAACTTGGCGTCGCGATACCACGCCGGCAATTTGTAGTTCTGCTCCAACGACTCCCAGGTCGGCTGGAACGGGCCGGGCGCAATCGCGTAGGCGGTGGCGGCTGGCGATCCACCGGCTGCCAGCGCGCGGGACAGCCATGCCGGCGCGCTCAAACCGGCCCCGGTGGCGAGCGTGGATGTCTTGAGGAAACTACGGCGCGTCAATGGAGTTTTCATACGGGATTTATTAGCATGGTTGAGGGTCATACTGTCTGGCATCACCACTTGTCCGTCCGGAACGGCGCCGCAGGCAGGCCATCCCCGTTGTATAGATTGCAACCCTCGGCATAATTCTCCCAGGCATACCGAACCGCAGCGGGTTCCGCGACGTCCGGGCTTGAGACAACCACAGTGCCCTGGTCAATCCGGGCGGTCGCCGGGACGAACTTGCCGCCCTTGCCGGCGATGGTGAAAGTCTTTATTGGCATATTCAAGAGATTATCGCATACGATTTGGCATTGCGAGTACCACATTGCGTGGGTGCCAGAATATCGTTACCGGGTAATGGAGGGGAAGGTAAAAGAGGAGGCGGAGTCGAGTGTACGGGAGCAGAGCCGCAGATGAATTGCGAGGTGCCGGAGCGGAACGTGGCGTTGAGCCAGAAGGGAGTTGAAATCTGGTTGGGCGCTTTTGAGCGCGTTGATGAACTCCTGCCCGGAAAATCCCAAGGCGTCCGCAGTTGGAGGCGTCTCGATTCGTCCGGTGTCGTAAGCGTAGCGAAGGGAGAGGGGTGGTTCAAAAAAAATCAGGCGAGCGACTCCTGCCAGCGAGACCGCAGGGAAGGAGGCAAGTGGCTGAACATGATCTCGACATTCTCTTCGAAGGCGGTCTCAGGCGCGGCTTGCTGGCAATAGCGGTGGTCCACCTCGCAGGCATGGCGGCGCAGTTGTTCGACGAGCGCGGCGCTCAAGCCGGCGCGGGCGAAGGAGTCAATGAGCATATCGAGCAAGGGAATAAACTTGGAGTCGTCGAGAAGGTTTGCGTTGCCGCGCTCCGCGATCTCAGCAGCGATTTTCAGCAGCTTTTCCCGGACTTCAGTTCCTGCTATTGATCTTTTGTCGGCGTTCATTTTTTCGTGGTTCGGCGCGGCTTCTTCGATTTGGGTTTGTTGGCTTCCAAACGCACGGGCCTTTGTACTGGTGCAAGTTCTGATTCGTTCATAGGCCCCACCACTCTGCGAGGACGCGGTCAATCGCCTCCCGCACCAGCGCGCGGGCATCAAGCCGCTCGGTGCCGCGCATCAGAAGCTCATCATAGTCTGTGTGCTCATGTCGGATGTGAGCAATCACGGCGAGGTCCACCGCTGACGCATCCAGCGCGCGTCCGGCGGCGGAGCGGCCCACCCGGCCACTGCTGCGGCGGCCTGCGTGCTCGGCAATTCGGCGGGCTTCATCGGTCGGACAGCCGGGGTGTCGCCGCAAGATCGCCTGGGCCAGCGCGGCCACAAATTCGCGGTCTTCCTCCTGCCTCGCGAGCGCCGCGTGGCCACGGGCAGCGGCCCGCGCGGGTGCGTCTGCCGCGCATTCCTCCTCGGCTTTGGCCAGGGCTTCCTCGGTCACCAGCAGACCTTGCCGCTCGTATCGTTTGCGTTTTCGGTTGAATCGCACCACCACCGCCGCGAGCCAACTGTGCTTGCGCGCCCGCCGCGACAACGCCCTGTCGCCGGCGGGAAGAAACACCAAGTGGTCCAGGTCGGCGCAGGTGAGACAAAGAGGCTGGCCTTTCTCCATCAACAGAAAATCTCCTGGGAGCAGCTCCGCGCCGCACTCGTTGCAGTTGCCCTCGTGGCCCACTTTCTCGAATACCACCAACTCGGGCGGCCGGTTTAATTTGGCGGCAAGCCGGGCGGTCTTCTTCTCCGGCAACTCCGCCGGCGTGTAGTGCGTGCGATAAAACTTCTCCCATTCCGCATCGCCGTCTTCGGTGACACGCAATGGTTCGACGCCGCCCGGCCCACGGCGCGTGTGGGCGGCTTCGATTGGGCGCAAGCCGCGTTGTTTGACCCACTCTTGGAAATGGCGGATGGCCTTTTGAAACTTCTCCGGTCCGGCCTGAATCCACGGTTGAAGCACCGGGTAATGCTCGTTGCCTTTGCGCCAGCTCCCGACGTGGCACGGGTGGAGCAATCCCATTTCCTGGAACAGTTCCAGCGGGCCGACGCTGCCGCTTCGTTTCAACGCCGCCTCGGCCGCGCGCTCGACGCGCTCCTGGAAGTTGCTGTAGTGGAGGCCAGCCATTTGGCGTGTTTCCTTTAGGTGCTCACCTCGCAAAATCCTTTGCCGCGCGCCCAACCACTCATTTCTTTGCGGCTTTTGCTTTGGGCGTTCGTGACCATTTCGCCCATCGTGCCTTGGCGGCGGCGACAAGTCGGGCACGGATGGCCGGACTCAATCGCCGATGGGCCTTTCGTTTCGCTGAAGGTTTCCGCGTCGGTGCCGGGGTTGGAGCTGGAACTGGACTCGGGGTCGCGGCGGGAAGCTCAACCGCAGGCCCGGGAACCGCGGATGCCGGGGCCAGTTCGATGCCAAAAACATCGGCCACCTCGGAATCACTCATGGCAGGAGCCGCGCCTGCCTTGCCGGCGGTCTGGCGCACCGCTTCGGCGGCGGAAGCTTTGCTGATTAGATCGGCGGGATCCACGCCCCGGAGCAGAAAAAGCAGCGCGGGGTTTTGATCGAGCTTGGCGCCCACGGCATAAAGCGATGCGGCCACATGCTTGCACAAGTCAGCCCAGTCCGGGCAGGAACAATCGAGGTCAATTTCCTTGGGCGCCGGAAACAGGCCCCGCTCATGCCGGGTCACGATTTGCATCACGGCCGAGGAGAGCTTGCCCTGAAGCAATTCAATCAGGGAATCAATCTTCCCCGCGCATTCGGTCTGGATGGATTTCCACAGAGTTGGCGGCAGGGGTTTGATTTTGATCTCAATCTTGTAGAGTTCGGACCCGGAGACCAACGCGGTCACGTTTCCTTTGCTGATCTGCAAATCCACCACCGAGCCGTTGCGCACGTAGGTGCGTCCGCGAGGGAGGCGGTTTTCATAATCGCTGTAAGCCTCGAGGTTGTCGCACCACGCCTTGCCCCAAAACGTCGTGGCAATTTTTCGGCCGTCCAGCACCACCGGCGAGGCGGCCCGTCCGGTTTTCTTGGCCAGTTTTGACAATTCGCGCGCGGCTTTGGCCCGTCGCTCGGCCACGGACACGTAAGGCCGCCATCCAAAATATCCCCAACTCATGGTATTTTTTATGTTATGTTCATTCGCCAAGACGCCTAATCTTCGGCGGTGGCTTTTATATCCAGCGCCACAAAGCGAAGCAACTCGGAATTGTTCATTTCTGTCAGCAATCGCTCTCCGCCTTCGCCCAGCACGTCTTCGGCCAGGGCGCTCTTGCTGGCGATCACTTCGTGAATCCGCTCCTCCAAGGTGCCGCGGCAGGTGAATTTATGGACCATGACGTTGCGCTTCTGCCCAATGCGGAAGGCCCGGTCCGTCGCCTGGTTTTCGACGGCCGGGTTCCACCAGCGGTCAAAATGGATCACATGGGTGGCGGCGGTGAGATTGAGGCCCGTGCCGCCGGCTTTGAGCGAAAGCACAAAAAAGGGCGGACCACCGTCCCGTTGAAAGGCATCCACCAACTCCTTGCGCTTGCCAACGGGAACGCCGCCGTGAAGGATAAGGCCGGCCTGGCCGAAGACTCCCGCCAGGTGCCGCGCCAGCGGAGCGGTCATTTCGCGGTATTGGGTGAATACCAGCACCTTTTCCTGGCGCGAGGCAATTTCCTCGCACAATTCCCGCAAGCGATTAAACTTGCCGCTTTCCGCCGGCGCATACACCCCATCGCCCAGCCATTGCGAAGGGTGATTGCAGATTTGTTTGAAGCGGGTGAGAAACGCCAGAATAATGCCCCGGCGTTGAATGCCCTCGACTTCCGGCGCCTCCAATCGTTCCGCCAGATCCGCCACGGCTTGCTGATACAGCGCGGCTTGGCGGCGCGTCAATGGACAGAACGCCGTCATTTCCGTCTTGTCGGGCAAGTCGGTGATGATGCGTTTGTCCGTCTTTAGCCGCCGCAGTATGTAGGGCCGCACCAGACGGCGCAACGGGGTAAATTGGTTCTGGTCGGTTTGCGAACGGCTCTTGAGGAACGCCGCGAACTCCCTGGCGCCACCCAGCAGGCCGGGACAGAGAAAGTCGAAGAGCGACCACAAATCCGAAAGCCGGTTTTCAATCGGCGTGCCGCTCAATGCAATCCGATGCCGGCAGCGCAATTCTCTCACGGCGCGGCTCTGGCGCGCGCCCGGATTCTTTATTGCCTGCGCCTCGTCCAGAACGGCCAGCCTCCAGTTCACTTCCTTCAGCCAGGCCAATCGAATGGCCATCGAGTAACTCGTGATGACAAGGTCCACGCGCTCCAGTGATTTCGCCGGATCCTTTGCCGTCTTGGCGAGTTCCTCGTTGGGAGTTTCCGCCGGATGGGCGTAGAACACCGACAGCGAGGGCGCAAACTTCTGAATCTCGGCTTTCCAGTTGGCAATGAGCGAGGCTGGCACAATCAGCAGGCTCGCCCCGTTTTCGCTGGCGGCAGGCTGTGGTTGGGTCCGCCGGCGCTTGAGCACCAGCAGGAGGCATAGAACTTGAATGGTCTTGCCGAGGCCCATGTCATCCGCGAGGCAGGCCCCCAGTCCCAGCCGATTCATGAACCAGAGCCAATGCGCGCCCTGGCGCTGATATGGCCGCAATGTCGCCTGCAAATCCTGGCCCGGGTCCGACTCGGCGGAAACCTCCGGCTGCTGCATCTCCTCCAACAACTTCTTCAGAGCGTCTCCAGCCACGACGCTCGACCACGCCGCGCGCACCGCTTCCGCCTCCGGTTCGCCAGCTTGACTGCCATTGAAGCCGGAGAGAAGGCGCAGGCCTTCGAGCAATGGCATCCCGCCCGGGCCACCGGCGGCCTGCACCTTTTTCCAGTGATCCATGACCTCCTGGAGCTTGTCCCGATCCACTTCGACCCACTTGCCCTTGAGCAATACCAATCCGCTGGCCGATTGCAGGATGGTTTTCCGTTCCGATTCCGTCAGCGGCTCGCCCTCCAGCGACATTTGCACTTTGAAATCCAGCAGACTGTCAGCGCCCAGCAGGCTTCCCGTGGCTTCGCCAATCCGCACCGTCACCTGCGGCCGGGGTGGCCGGCCCGCCTTCCACCAATCCGGAATCCGAACCACCAGGCCGCTTTGCTCGAAAAACGGAAT
>Ga0326728_10002646_pt1 | contig 58758 bp, 55 predicted proteins | sample MB3enrmetagenome_FD_207602 | JGI IMG/M metagenome (GOLD analysis project Ga0326728, IMG submission 207602) | Lab enriched peat soil microbial communities from McLean, Ithaca, NY, United States - MB31MN | ecosystem: Environmental > Terrestrial > Soil > Wetlands > Peat | place: USA: New York... | reverse complement strand
TAGTCGATAGGGGTATTTAAGTGCTCCGGAGGTACGCAGCCACCGGACAGTCCTCCTACCTGAACGGCTTTGAACTTCTTCCCGTCGGGAATGCCACCGCCCATATCGAAGACGATTTCGCCCACGGTGGTGCCCATAGGCACTTCAACCAGGCCAACGTTATTGACCTTGCCAGCCAGGGACAGAAGCTTGGTGCCTTTGGACGACTCTGTACCTAGTTCCGCATAAGCCTCGCCGCCGAGTAACATAATCCGAGGGAGGTTAATGTAAGTCTCTATGTTGTTAACGAGCGTTGGCTTCTTCCACAATCCCAATGCGACCAGAGACGGGGGCCGGGGCGTATCGCGGTCTCCTTCGGTCGCACCCATCCATGCTGTCTTCTCGCCACATGCGGCCGCAGCATCCCCCTGATGCATCTCTATGTCGAAATCAAACCCTGAGCCGAGAATGTTTTTGCCAAGAAGTCCATGGGCGCGAGCTTGGTCAATGGCGAGCCTCATTTTCTCCGTCGCCAGGGAGTAATCTGCGCGACAATAGAGATAGCCCTGATGAGCACCAATCGCCTTTGCTGCGATGATCATCCCTTCGAGCACGGCATGAGGGTCTGATTCCATCACGCTGCGACTCACGAAAGCACCTGGATCGGCTTCATCTGCGGTGCAAAGGACATACCTGATATCTTCTCTTGAGTTGGCGCAGAATTCCAGCATGATGCCCGTGGGAAAACCGCCGTCACCCCGTCCCCGAAGACCCGAGGTCTTGACCTCGGAAATAATCTCCGAAGGGGTCATCTCCAGCATGGCCTTGGCTGCCGCGAGATAGCCGTCACGCCGGATATAGTCATCGATCCGGTCAGGATCGATCAAGCCCTTATTATGGAGAACCAGGGGTTGCTGAAGGGCGAAAAATTTAAGCTGTAAGACGTGGGGGATGACTCCTTCTAAATCCGACTGAGAGGGCATGGGTTCTCCATTCACCGCCTTGCCCCGCGCGAGGGCAAGGTCGGCTTGAGCCTTACCAGCTAGAATGTGCTCTTCAAAGATTCGACGGGCTTTCTGCTCGTCAACCCGCTGATAAATCACCGGCTCCTGACCCAGCAGCTCCACGGTGACCAACGGCTCCCGGCTGCAGAGCCCGATACAGCCTGATCGATTGACCGCGATATCCGACCGGCCGCAGCTCGACACCTCTTGGAGCAGTCGATCCATAATGTTCTGGGCACCTGAAGCCAGTCCACAGGTATTCATGTGAACCGTTATTCTTCCCACGCAGCCGTCCTTGCGGAGCTCTTTTTCCTTTGCGACTTTCTGCTTGATGGCCCTTAAATCCTCGGGTGTCATCTTTTTGACGGCCATGTCGTTCTCCTCAACTTTGTGAAGACCCATTCCCGTGATATCTCTTTTACCCGCTCCGCCTGATCCGGAGGTTCGCCGATAGACTCAAATTCTTTCAGAAAGAAAATTCCGAAAGGATGAAAGAAAAACAGTCCCCTTTCCACAGGTTTGCGTTGACCGGAGCACTTCCAAATTAACATTTTAGAAAGCATATCTCAAGCCGAATTCACAATAATACGAGAGAGAAAAAACATAACTCATCAGGGCTGCCTACCTCTCAATGTCTCGATATTTTCCGGCAAATCTGGTATGATTTTTCACGAGGGAGCATAGGGGGTACGGATGGATACGAAAGAGACGGACGAAATGAGGCAGAAATACCCGGAGAAATTTGTGTCAGAAGAAAGAATATTTAGTCATATCCATCGAGGGGACAGAATATTCGTTGGGACAGGGTGCGGTGAGCCCCAGTATCTTATCCAAGCCCTCATCCGTTATGTCGAGTCTCATCCCACCGCTTTTTATGATGCAGAGGTCTTCCACGTATGGACCCTTGGCCTTGCTCCTTATGCGGAGGAAAGATTCAAATCAAATTTCCGGCATAACTCTTTCTTCATTTCGAACAATACGAGGAAGGCGGTCAATAAGGGAGTTGCCGATTATACCCCCATCTTTTTATCGAAGGTTCCAGACTTAATCCGTCGCGGTCTTGTGCCCATCGATGCGGCCCTCATCCAAACCTCCCCACCCGATGATCATGGCTACATGAGTCTGGGGGTGAGTGTGGATATTGTCAAGGCGGCCACAGAGAAGGCTTCACTGGTGATCGCTCAGGTTAATTCAAATATGCCGCGCGTTCACGGAGACGGGTTCATTCACATCGAAGATGTGAATTTCATCGTCTCCCATGACGAGCCATTATTGGAGTATGTCTCTGGGGCGGATAGCGATATTTCCCAGCAGATCGGAAAGTATGTTTCCCGTCTCATCAGGGATGGGGAGACCATTCAGGTGGGATACGGAAGCATCCCCAACGCCATTCTTTCGAATCTTTATGAGAAAAAACATTTAGGCGTCCACACGGAACTTCTGACGGACGGCATCGTGACATTGATGAAGAAGCGTGTGATCGACAATACACGGAAAAGCATCCATCCGGGGAAGACCGTTGCCGCATTCTGCATGGGCAAGAAGGAGACGTATGAATACATCCATGATAACCCCGCGATCGAATTTAGGACGATCGACTACACGAACAATCCCCTGGTCATCGCCCAGCATCATCGCATGACGGCGATCAATACGGCTCTGGAGATTGACCTGACAGGCCAGGCCACGGCAGAATCCATAGGGAAGTTGTTTTATAGTGGCGTCGGAGGCCAGGCTGACTTTATGAGAGGCGCTGTTCTGTCGCCCTATGGCAAGACCATCCTCGCCATGCGATCCACGGCGAAGAGTGGGGCTCTCTCAAGGATCGTCCCTTTTCTGAAGGAAGGGGCGGGTGTAACACTTCATCGTGGCGATGTTCAGTATGTGGTGACCGAATATGGGATTGCCTACCTACAGGGGAAGAATGTCCGAGAACGCGCCATGGAATTGATCGCCATCTCCCATCCAAAATTCAGACCCTGGCTGATCGAAGAAGCGAAAAAACTCAACCTCATTTACAGGGACCAGGCGTTCATCCCGGGAAAGAAGGGGGAATATCCTGAGGCCTTGGAAACCCATAGAACGACAAAGCTGGGTGTTGAGATCCTTCTGCGGCCGGTGAAGATGAGCGATGAGCCTTTGCTCAAAGACTTTTTCTATTCTCTCTCAGACAAAAGCCTCCACCGTCGGTTCATCTCGGTCAGGGAGGATATGCCGCACGAGCGCCTTCAGGCATTCGTGGCCATTGACTACACGGAGGAGATGGTCATCCTCGCCGTCATTGAAAAGGAAGAAAAGGAAGTGATCGTAGGGGTCGGACAGTTCGGGATCTACCAGACCCTTCATACCGCAGAGGTTGCCTTTGCAGTGAGGGACGATTATCAGAACAAAGGAATCGGAACGGAGCTGCTTTCTTACCTTACCCTTCTGGCGAAGAAACAGGGACTCCTTGGTTTTTATGCAGAGGTATTGGCTGAAAACAGACCGATGCTCCATCTCTTTGAGAAGATGGGATTCGACATCAAGAAGAGGCGAGAGGAAGGGGTCGACGAGCTGGAGATGGCGTTCCGATGAGACGAAAATAAAAGCCATTTCAAATGTCGGAGTCCAAGCCTGCCTGCAGCAGGCAGCTGAAATCCAAAGGCGGAACCGGAAAACGTGCGTTCTTTCCTTTTCTTGTTCAAGGAGAAAATATTTTGACATTTGGAATAAGGATTCTACTCTGCTAATAGATCTGATCCGGGAAGGTGTTGACCTTGAAATCTTTCTCCAACATCTTATACATTTTCGGGCTTTCCCATTCCTCATCGAAGACGTCGGCGAAAATGCCATCATAGATGGCCCAACTCCTTCCTCGAACCGTTTTCTCCATCCCTTTTCTGCGAAAGGGGGTGGAATCATCCAGTTTTTCGTGAAGCAGCCCTCCCGGCTGGAATTCCTTGTGGATTCTTTCCATCATCTTGCCGCCTCTGAAGTAGGTAAATCCATGTCTCTCCCACAAGATGGCATTGTGATAAAAAAAGGCCCCCAAGGTGATGGTCTTCAGCCCCAACGGCTCCATAAAGGCTTTCAGACAGTTTACGAATTCTTTTACCAAACGTAATCCGTGCCTGACCATTCCAGGAGCGAGCCCAGCCTCCATGGCCCGAACCTCTTCAGGGATGTTTCTCGACCGTGTGCCGAGCAGGGTATCCCTCCCCAACTCGTCGATATCAACATTAAACCTCTCTGATAAAGGATCGTTGATGATCAGAAAGTCGAGATAAAGGCTTTGCATGAAGGCCTCCAGGGAGACCTGGCACGAGAAGATGCAATCTTTGTCCTCCGATCTGTATTTCACTTCGATGCATGCGAAATTTTCGTCAGGAGGAAATACCCCTGTGACGACCCTTTCCCCGAAGTCATTGGTTAACGTCTGGCGGTCAATTTGAAACATCTGAAAAACAGGTTCGGGAACAAGGCGGAGATAATTCGAATTCCGCTCCTCTTTAGGAAGTCGGTTGAGCTTCGCTATCGAGAAAGTCATCGTCGAGTTGTTTGGAATAGTCCGGAAGGATAGCCTGCCCCCGGCCTTGATTTACCGAAGGCAGGCCAATGAACCATTTGATTGCAGAAACACTTCCTATTTACAATCTTTCTCCAGCAAGCTGGATCACGACACTCGGATCGGTAAGGGTGGATGTGTCGCCCAACTCCTCAATCTTGCCCTCTGCTATCTTCCTCAATATCCTCCTCATGATCTTTCCGCTCCGGGTCTTGGGAAGGGCATCCGCAAATTGGAGCTTGTCCGGTGTCGCGATCGGGCCGATCACCTTTCTCACATGGGCCAGAAGCTCTTTCCGTAAGTCTTCACTCCCCTTGAGGCCCGCCTTCAGTGTGACAAAAGCGTAAATCCCCTGGCCTTTCACCTCGTGGGCAATGCCAATGACGGCCGCCTCAGCCACGGAGCGGTGAGACACGAGGGCGCTTTCCACCTCCGCTGTTCCGATCCGATGGCCTGAAACGTTGATGACATCGTCGATCCTGCCCATGAGCCAGTAGTACCCATCCTTGTCCTTCTTTGCCCCATCGCCCGTAAAGTAGTTGCCGGGAAAGACAGTGAAATAGGTCTCCTTAAACCTCTTGCGGTCCGGATCGTTCCAGAACCCTCGTAACATACCCGGCCACGGTTTCGCAATGACCAGAGAGCCGCCTTCTTCCGCCTCACACTCACTTCCGTCCTCTCTGAGGATCTTCGGAACGACGCCGGGGAAAGGAAAAGTGGCCGACCCCGGTTTCAACGGAGTGATCGGCAGAGGACTGATCAGAAACCCACCTGTCTCTGTCTGCCACCAGGTATCCATAATGGGGCACCTCTCCTGACCCACATTCGTGTAGTACCACTTCCATGCCTCTGGATTGATGGGCTCACCCACTGAACCGAGAAGCCTCAGGCTGGAGATACCTCTTCGTTTCACCCATGCCTCCCCTTCCCGCATCAATGCCCGGATGGCTGTGGGTGCGGTGTAAAAGATGCTTACCTTATACCTCTCTACAATCTCCCAGAATCTGTCGGGGTTGGGATACGTTGGAACACCTTCAAACATCAGGGTCGTCGTCCCGAGCGCGAAGGGGCCATAGACAACATAGCTGTGACCGGTCACCCATCCAATATCTGCCGTGCAAAAGAAAACATCCTCTTCTTTAATATCGAAGACCCACTTCAGGGTCTGATACACAAAGAGGAGATATCCTCCTGTGGTGTGAATGACTCCCTTGGGTTTGCCTGTACTTCCACTGGTGTAGAGGATGAAAAGAACGTCTTCTGCGTCCATTAACACGGGCTCACAGGAAGGTTTGATGTCCTCTTTTGCCATCTCCTCGTTCCACCATACATCCCTTTCTTTGGTAAAGGGGACATCGATCCCCAGTCTCTTGACGACAATCACTTTTTCAACGCCGGGACAATCTTTCAGCGCCTCATCGGCGTTGATCTTGTTTTGAACGATCCTGCCGTTTCTGTAATATCCGTCCGCAGTAATCAGGACCCGAGAACCGCAGTCGTTTATCCTGTCCCGGAGGGCCTCGGAGCTGAACCCTCCGAACACCACGCTGTGGACAGCCCCAATTCTTGCGCATGCAAGCATGGCAATGGGAAGCTCGGGAATCATGGGCAGGTAGATGGACACCCGGTCGCCTTTCTTCACTCCAAACTTTTTCAGGACGTTTGCAAATTTGCAAACATGGTAGTGAAGCTGCTGATACGTAAAAAACCTGTTCTCTTCCAGAGGCTCTCCCTGCCATATCAAAGCAACCTTGTTGCTCCTCCAGGTGTTGAGGTGCCTGTCGAGGCAGTTATAACTCGCATTGAGCTTCCCCCCGGCGAACCACTTGATTTCAGGTTTGTTAAAGTCCCACTCCAGAACCTTATCCCATTTCTTGCTCCAGTCGAGTTGCTCTGCAAGTTCCCCCCAAAATTTTTCCGGATCCTTAAGAGATCTCTGATACAATTCTCTGTAGTCTTCCATCCGCTTAATGGAAGCCTTCATCTTAACGGCATCCGAAGGTTCGAAAATTAATTTGTCTTCCGACATAGAAACGCTCCTTTTTTCTGTCATACTTAAAACCCTCCTCTCAAATCTTGCACTTAAGGTTGCTCGTTTGACTATGTTAAATTAATCACAAGCCCAAATATGCCGAAAAAGAATGCTTTTGTCAAGGATTACCCAAAACTTTTTTGACCTCTTTATAGAACTTCCAGAAAACCCCAGGCTTTCAAGCCTGGGGATGAATGGTGCCCGGAGCGAAGCGGAGTAATCCGGCGAAGCCGGGGAGCCTGGAAGAAACCCTGGCCTTCAGGCCAGGGAGTTTCATTCACACTAACCCCTATGATTGAGACAAGCTCAAGAAGTGATGGCCAAAAGAGCGGTGATCAAAACCCCATATTTATGCCAAGGGAGTTGAAGAATTAACTTACCGGTTGAGTCAGGCAGCTCAATCGGCGACGTTATGACACAGACGTCTTTAAGCTCTGGTTCTTTGAACAGCTTACATGAAATTTTTTCTTGACAAAAGAGAGGCAATTTTGTTATTTGGTGCGAGATTAGAAACTTTTCACAATAGGGGGGCATATGCTGATTGAATATCTTGCCATTTTCATCTATGTTGCCATCGCTGTTATCTTTGCCCTCTTCGCCATTGTCGCTTCTGCTCTCTTAGGCCAGAGGAAACCTTCCGCGCTTAAACAAGCCCCTTACGAATGTGGCATGACGACCTTTGGCTCAAGCTTTAAAAGGGTTCCCATTAAGTACTACATCATCGCCATGCTTTTCCTGCTCTTTGACATTGAAGTGGTTTTTCTCTACCCCTGGGCAGTGGTCTTTAAAGAGTTCAAGATATTTGCATTCATCTCGATGGCTGTCTTCCTCGGCATCTTGGTCATCGCGTATATCTACATCTGGAAAAAAGGAGCCTTGGAATGGGAATAGAAACTTACCTTGAAAAAACCCCTTTTATGCCCGCCTTGGACTATATCGTCAACTGGGGGCGTAAGTATTCGATCTGGCCGGTGACCTTTGGCTTGGCCTGCTGCGCCCTGGAGATGATAGTTACCAGTTCGGGGACGTGGGATATTGCTCGGTTTGGCTCGGAGGTTTTCAGGCCCTCTCCCCGTCAATCGGATCTGATGATTGTGGCAGGGACCTTAACCAAGAAGATGGCCCCCATGGTCAAACGTATCTATGAGCAGATGCCAGAACCCAAATGGGTCATCGCTTATGGAGCCTGTGCGTGCTCAGGGGGAGTCTTCAAAACGTACAGTGTGGTGCAGGGAGTGGATCAAATACTACCCGTGGACTTCTATGTCCCAGGTTGTCCACCCAGACCTGAATCTTTGCTCACAGCGATTGTGAAACTCCAGAAGAAGATCGAGAAAGAGACGCTTGCGAATCGAAAGAACGTTCGCAGCACCATTGAACTGAAATAAGGATAAGAGGAAAAGCAATGGCTGAAGTCAATCTCGCGGTCAAGAAGTTACAAGAAAAATTCCCGACCTCCGTCTCGGAGGTAAAGACATTTCGGGATGAGGTCAACGTCACCGTTCAGAAGAAAGACATTTTTGAGATCTGTAAATTTCTCTATTCCGACCCGGATCTCCAGTACCAGATGCTGACCGACCTCTGCGGGGTAGATTTCTTTCCGGAGTCCCCCCGTTTTGAAGTGGTTTATCTTCTTTACTCGATGACGAAACAGCAGAGGTTGAGGCTGAAAGTAAAGGTTGGTAATTCTGAATCCGTTTCGAGTGTGGAGTCCATTTGGAAAGCAGCCGACTGGTTGGAAAGGGAGGTCTATGACCTCTTCGGGATTTCCTTTGACAACCATCCCGATTTGAGGAGAATTCTCCTCTGGGATGGGTATGAAGGCCATCCCTTGAGAAAGGATTTTCCGGTCGAGGGACCGGATTTTGACAAACCCTTCGTTCCCGAGGTTTGAAATGGCAGAGACACGGTTAATGACCATCAACATGGGACCTCAGCACCCGGCCACTCACGGGGTGTTGAGGGTCGTGTTGGAATTGGATGGAGAGGTGATCGTTAAAGCAACCCCTCATATCGGCCATCTTCATCGTGGGGTTGAGAAATTGGCTGAAACTAAAACGTATCATCAAGTCATTCCTCTCACCGACCGTTTGGATTATACCAATGCGATGGGGAATAACCTGGGCTATGTTTTAGCCGTGGAAAAACTACTGGGCGTGGAAATCCCCAAACGGGCTCAGTATCTTAGAGTGATGATGGCTGAGCTTCAGAGGATTGCGGCCCATCTCATCTGGTTGGGAACGCACGCGTTGGACATCGGTGCCATGACCCTCCTCTTTTACAACTTCCGTGAAAGAGAAGACGTTCTGAGAATTTTTGAGGAAGTGGCAGGAGGGAGACTTACCCCCACCTATATGAGAATCGGCGGGGTTTCAAAAGACCTTCCGGAAGGGGTGACAGAGAAAATAAAGGGATTCGTCCAGGCCTTTCCTGATCATATCAAAGAGTATGAAACACTCCTGACGAAGAATGTGATCTGGTTGAAGCGGACGAAAGGCGTTGGGATCATTTCTAAAGAGGATGCGATCAACTGGGGGATGACGGGGCCAAGCCTGCGGGGTTCGGGGGTCAAGTACGATGTGAGGAAGGCCTTTCCCTATTCGAGTTATGATGAGTTCAATTTCGATATCCCCATCGGCTCAACGGGGGATGTCTACGATCGGTACATCGTCCGGTTGAGGGAAATGGAATGGTCGAATGCCATTGTGAAACAGGCATTGGAGCGGCTGCCCAAGGGACCTATTATCGCAAACGATCCAAGGATCACCCTTCCACCCAAAGAGGATGTAACAAGAGATATCGCTTCATTAATCCGACAGTTCAAAATCGTCTCCGAAGGCTTCCAACCGCCAAAAGGAGAGGTCTATGTGAGCGTGGAGGCTTCTAAGGGAGAGTTGGGATACTACCTCGTCAGCGACGGATCGAATAAGCCTTTGCGAATGAGGATTCGACCCCCATCTTTCCTCAATCTCAGTGCCCTTCCCAAAATGATTGAGGGAAGTTTGATCGCTGATGTGATTTCGGCCATTGGCAGCATTGACATCGTTCTGGGCGAAATAGATCGTTAATAAGAAAAAAAGTGTCAGTGATAGTGGTGGGTGATAGTGAAAGTCACCGCCACCATCACGAATTACGGAGTTACCATGACGGACATTCTTTTCAGCAGTTGGGGCGGAGTGGTCACCGATAATCGAGGGAAACCTGAAGCAGAGAGGCAACCCGTCTCCGCTCTCAATCTACCCCTGGAATTTGGTAAAGAGAGAAAGGTCAGAGCCTTCATTGGTTGGGAAGGGATCGTCATCAGGGACAGCGAAGTCAATATGGTCGATTTGATTCGGGCTTACCTGGAGGCGGTCCAGGATGAATCCTGCGGGAAGTGTACACCCTGCCGGGTGGGGACTCGGATCATGGCCACCATTGTGAACCGGATTGCCGATGGCCAGGGCAAGGTTGACGACTTGAAACAATTAAAATACCTGGGGGAGATGATCCTCAAGAGTTCCAAATGCAACCTCGGGCAGACAGGCCCGAAGCCGGTATTGGATGCGATCGATCATTTTGAAGACCAGTTCTCCGGTGCGATCCAATTGCGGAAAAAGATCCCTCGCCAGGAATACAAAGTCAAGGTGACTGCACCCTGTGAAAGCGCTTGCCCTTCTCATCTCCCTATCACCCGTTATATTGAGTTGATCAAAGAAGGGAGATTCGAAGAATCCCTGGCTGCTATTCGAGGAGCGACCTGCCTGGCCGGAATCCTGGGAAGGGTCTGCGTCCGCCCCTGTGAGGATAACTGCCGTCGAGGAAACGTGGATGAATGTATCTCCATTAAATGGCTGAAGCGGTTTGTCGCGGATTATGAAATAGAGAAGAGGAAGGGTCCTTCGATTCAAAAACCGGAAATACGATCAGAGAAGGTGGCCGTCCTTGGCGCGGGTCCGGCGGGCCTCTCCTGCGCCTACTATCTTGCTCTGAAAGGCTACCCTGTGACCATCTTTGAGAGACTGAACGAGCCGGGTGGCATGGCTGCGGTGGGAATTCCTGATTACCGCCTTCCCAGGAATATCGTGAGATATGAAGCAGGGATTGTCGAAAAGCTGGGTGTCGAGATTCGGTACAACACTCAGATAGGAAAGGATATCACTCTCTCTCAGATATTTGCACAAGGGTATAAGGCCGTTTTTATCGGAGCGGGCGCCCAGACCAATACACCCATGGGCGTCGAAGGGGAAGATAAGGGATATAAAGGATTCATCCCTGGGGTTTACTACCTCTTGGAAATCAACCAGGGGAGAGACCCCTATCCCGAGGGGAAAAGGGTGGTGGTGGTGGGCGGTGGAAATGTAGCTATTGACTGCGTCCGATCTTCTTTCCGCATCGGCAAACCGGATGTAAACCTGGTTTATCGTCGGACAAAAAAAGAGATGCCTGCAGATCGGGTAGAGATCCATGATGCGGAGGAAGAAGGTGTGAAATTTCATTACCTCTGCAATCCGGTCCGGATCGTTGAGAAAGAAGGAAAGGTCGTAGGAGTGGAATGCATCCGGATGGAATTGGGTGAGCCGGATGAATCAGGAAGAAGACGGCCTGTTCCCCTGAAGGGGTCTGAGTTTTTCATCGAGACAGATATTTTGATTCCAGCGATTGGTCAGGCCATTGATCTCTCGTTCCTTGAGGAGAAGGACGGGGTGAAGACAACGAGACGATCCACGATCGCCGTCCAAGAAGGGACGTTCATGACCAGCCGGCCCGGGATCTTCTCCGCCGGGGATTGTGTGACCGGACCGGATGTCCTGGTACGCGCTGCGGGTCATGGAAAAAAAGCCGCTGACAAGATTGACCTTTTCCTTCGTGGAATGGAAGTGAAGGAATCCGAGGAGGAACTCCTGGAGACCCTGGTGGAGAAGATCAAGGTTTATAACAAGAATGAAAAGGTTGGAATCTCCGGGGGGCAGAAGAGGGCGACGTTGAGCATGCTTCCTCCTGATTCGAGAAAATGGATCTTCGATGAGGTGGAGGAAGGATTTTCCATCCCGGTGGCTCAAAAGGAGGCAGAGCGCTGTCTCCGGTGTGTCAGGGTTGGGCTCTTTGCTGTTTAAAAAAAATAGATTCTGAAACAAGTTCAGAATACCATTACTATTAAATCCCTTTTTGTCATGCCGAACTTGTTTCGGCATCTCAGTTGTTTTGGAGTCGGAGGACTGAACACAGAATGTTAAAGCTGACCATTGATGGGAAAGAAGTAACGGGAGGGCCGGATCAGACGATCTATGAGGTGGCCAAAGAGAATGGGATCTATATTCCCACCCTGTGTTATCACCCCAGATTGAGTCTGCTCAAATCCTGCCGTATCTGTTTGGTCGATGTCCAGGGTGCGGAGATGCCCATGGCCTCCTGCGCAACGCCCGTGGTGGAGGGCATGGTGGTTCATACCCGCACGGAGCGTGTCGAACAAATGAGATTGGAGGCTTTGAAATTATTACTGGTCAACCATCCTTTGGACTGCCCTGTCTGCGATGCTGGCGGAGAATGCCAGCTTCAGAATCGAACGTATGAATTCGGAATCCAAAAGAACGAGTACCCCCCGGAGAAAAGAGAGTTTCCTTCCATCCCTTACGGGACGCCCTTGATCCGGCAATGGTTTGATCGCTGCGTGATGTGTCTCCGCTGCATCCAGTCCTGTGTGGATGTGCCGGGAGCGGATGTCCTCGAGGTGGCAGAGCATGGATTCCCCTCCCATGTGAAGGCGGTTCGGAAGGAGAACTGTATCTCCTGCGGAGAGTGTCTCCACATGTGTCCGGTCGGTGCGTTAACAGAGAATTTCAGCCCCATCAAAGGAAGAACTTGGCAACTGGAAAGAATACAGACCACCTGCACTTTCTGCGGGTGCGGCTGTCAGCTCGAGCTGAACACTCTGGCTGATCGGAAAGTGGTCAAGGTGACGACAAAGGGCGAGGCCGGAGTCAATCACGGAAGCCTCTGCGTGAAAGGAAGATTCGGTTTTGATTTTATCCATCATCCGGAGAGGCTTCAAAAACCGCTTGTAAAAAAATCTGGAGTTTTTATAGAGGCCTCCTGGGAAGAAGCTCTGGGTGTGGTCGCAACAAGCCTTCAGGAAATAAAAAAGAAGTACGGTGCCGAGAGCATTGGAGGAATTTCTTCCTCCAGGGCAACCAATGAAGAAAATTTTCTTTTTCAGAAATGGATGAGGGCCTGCATCGGAACGAACCATATCGACAATGGGGCCCGGTTGTCCAACGGATCTTCTCTCTACGGGATGATGGCCTCCACAGGATGCGGAGCGATGACTCATGCGATGGATGAAATAACCAAAGCTGACCTCATCCTTGTCGTCGGTGCGGATGCGTATGATGATAACCTCATTTTTAGCAATAAAATGAGAGAGGCGATCCGAAAGAACAACGCCAAGATTATCCTGGTCGATCCTCGGAAGACCCAATGGGGAAAATGGGCCGACATTTGGCTGAGGCCTCTGCCGGGAACGGATATCTCCTGGATCAATGGTCTGGTTCGGCTCCTCATCGAAAAGGATGTCCATTCTAAGGAGTTTATCGGGGCAAAGACAGAGGGTTTTGAGAGCCTGCGGTCCTCTGTGGAGAAATTTTCTGTCGAGGCCGTCAAGAATACTACGGGGATCTCTCCGGCAGATTTAGAGGGCGTCGCCACTCTGTATGGCTCGGCGAGAAAGAGAGCGATCGTCTTTGGCTCCGGTGTCACTCAGCATGCCAACGGGACGGAGATCGTAAAAGCCCTTTGCAATCTGGCCCTCCTGACCGGAGAGACAGACGAAGGAGGAGGCGTCTATCCCCTGCTCGCTCAGAATAATGTCCAGGGCGCTTTCGATATGGGTTCTCTTTCTGAATTCCTCCCCGGTTATCAAAGGGTGGAAGACGAAATGGGGCGCAAAAAGTTTGAGGAAATCTGGGGGAGGGATATTCCGGAAAAACCGGGTTTCACCTATATGGAGATGTTCGATAAGATTGTTGAAGGGAAGATCAAAGCCCTCTATATCCTCGGTGAAGATCCCTTCATCCATCTTCCCAACTTGGAGAAACTCAAGAAAGGACTCGGTCAATTAGAACTATTAGTGGTTCAAGATCTTTTCATGACCCACATTGGGAGTCATGCCCATGTCGTTTTACCCGGGGTGAGTTTTGCCGAGAAGGACGGGACCTTCACCAGCATGGAGAGAAGAATTCAAAGGGTGAGGAAGGCCATCTCACCGGTCGGGGATTCCAGACCCGACTGGAAAATCCTTTGCGATCTTTCCACGATGATGGGTTATCCAATGGGATATCAGAAGCCTGCTGAAATTATGGAAGAGATCGCCTCTCTGGTACCCATTTATGCGGAGGTCACTTATCCCAGCCTGGAAAAAGAAGGAATTCAGTGGTCTTCAATGAACGGACGGAAACGGAGGTTCTTCCCCGTAGAATACAAAGGGCCAGTAGAGCGGCCGGATGATAAATATCCCTTATGGATCATCCCGAGAGGTTTCCATTACCATTACGGAATTGGGACGACGACGAAGAGAGCCGCAGGGTTGGCCAAGGTCTTTCCCGATTCCTGCATTGAAGTCCACCCGGAGAATGCCACGAAGGCAGGGTTGGAGGACGGGGAAAAGGTGAAGGTCGTCTCACCGAGAGGCGAGGTGGAAACGATCTGCAAGATTTCAGGGGCGGTTCCGAAAGGGGTAGCTTATTTTGCCACGACATTTTTCCCTGTTTTTGTAAATAATCTTTTGGTTTCCGGGTTCGACGCAACCAGTCAGCACCCTGAGTACAAAGTCTTTATCGGAAGGATAGAGAAGCGATAGGGGAGAATCAGGATGGAATTATTCTATCTTCTCATCGAGATCATTGTTAAGTGCGTGGTGGTTTTTGCCGGCCTGATGATCGTCGTGGCCTATTTGACCTGGTTGGAACGGAAGGTTTTGGGCCATATTCAGGTTCGTTATGGTCCTAATCGTTGCGGCCCCTTCGGATTGCTCCAGCCCTTTTCGGATGCGGTCAAAGCTTTCTTCAAAGAGGACCTCGTTCCCGGAAAGGCGGACAAGGCTGTTTTCGTCATGGCCCCGATGATCTCGATCATCGCAGCCATCAGCATCTTCGCCGTCATCCCCTTCGGGAACCAGTTTACCATTCCTGGAACGAATTGGGTGGTCAAACTGCGGATTGCCGATGTGGACGTAGCGCTTCTCTATATCTTCGGCGTCGCTTCCCTTGGAGAATTTGGGATCATCTTAGGAGGCTGGTCTTCCGGGAATAAGTATGGATTGACCGGCTCTCTTCGGGCCGCGGCTCAGATGATCAGTTATGAAGTGGCCCTTGGCATTGCGGTCATCGGAGTCCTCATCCTTTCACAAAGTCTGAGGTTGACGGAGATCGTTCGTCTCCAGGGAGGAGGGTTCTGGAATTGGAATATTTGGTATCAGCCGGTGGCGTTTGTCCTTTATCTGATTTGCGGCCTCGCAGAGATCAACCGGACTCCTTTTGACATGCCCGAAGCGGAAGCCGAGCTGGCCTGCGGATTCAACATCGAATACAGCAGTATGAAATTCGCCCTCTTCTTCATGGCCGAGTATGCGCATATGGTGACGATGGGTGCTGTCGCTGTAACGCTCTTCATGGGAGGATGGCAGCCTATTATTCCTCAACTCGGTTTCATCCCCGGAGTGGTCTGGTTTTGTGGGAAGCTCTTTGTCTTCCTCTTCTTCTTCATCTGGCAGAGAGGAACGTTCCCAAGGCTTCGCTATGACCAGATTATGAAGCTTGGCTGGAAGATTCTCATCCCCTTAGCCCTGATTAATCTTGTCATAACCGGGTTGGTCGTTTCACTGAAAGGTTAAATCCCGCCCCTCACCCCGCCCTCTCCCCAGTGGGGAGAGGGCGGGGTGAGGGGAAGCGGGGGCTTTCTAACGGGGTAAATAAAGAGGTCAGAGATGATCATTCCATTGCTAAAGGGTCTAAAGGTAACGTTAAGATATTTCTTCTCCAAGCCCATCACGGTCCAGTATCCGGAAGAAAAGATACCTCCTGCCCCGCGCTGGAGGGGCATTCAATATTTTGAAAAGGATGAGCGTGGGAAAACCAAGTGTGTGGCCTGCGGCCTCTGTATGATCGTCTGTCCTTCTCAATGTATCTACATCGAGACGGCTGAGGATGAAGAGGGGAAACGGTATCCCTTGACCTATGAACTTGATGCCGGCCGATGTATTTTCTGTGGTTTTTGCGAAGAGGCGTGTCCCGTTAAGGCGATCTTTATGGGAAAAAACTATGAGTGGGTGGAAGGGGATCGAAAAGGCTATATCATGACCACCGAGAAACTTTTAGAAGAGAAGAAGGTTAATCCCTAATTCGATGAAACGCATAGCGCATGGAGCATAGCGCAGAGCGTAAGAACTGTTTAATTCATTCGGAGCAAGACAATGGCTGAGAATGTCGTCACAATATTTCAATGGTTGATCTTTTTAGGAGTGGCGTTTACCTCCATCATCGCCTCCCTGTTGGTCGTCACTCGAAAGAACCCGATTCACAGCGCCCTTTTTTTGGTGTTGACCTTGCTCTGTGCGACGGTGCTTTATCTCTTGCTGTATAGTCAATTCATCGCCATCATCCAGGTGGTGGTTTACGCCGGTGGCATCGTGATGTTGATCGTGTTTGTCATCATGCTCTTGGATCTGGAGCAAGAGCTTCGGTCCGGTTTAAAAGTTTTTTATTCGAAAATAATCGGCGGCATGCTGATGGTCCTTTTTCTTTTCGGGATAATTTATTCGGTCGTGGCGAAATCTCCCACTGGGAAGATGGGTTCCTATACGCCGGATAAGGTAAGTGCCAATGTGAAGGTTGTCGGCGAGATGCTTTTCACTCAATATCTTTTTCCCTTTGAGATTGTCTCTGTCCTTCTTGTGGCCGCCGTCGTCGGAGCGGTCATCTTGAGTAAGAAGAGGACATAGGTCAAAAGCATTGAAAAATGAAAATTGCAAAATACAAAATGAAAAATTTGAAAGATTTTGCACTTTGCAATTTATAATTTGCATTTTGCATTGAGGAGTAATTTATGACGATTCCACCGGTTCCCCCTGAATGTTACCTGGTCTTGAGCGGAATGCTCTTCACAATCGGAGTGATCGGAGCTCTGAGCCGACGAAATGCGATTGTGGTCTTCATGTGCATCGAGTTGATGCTCAATGCGGTGAATCTTTCGTTCATCACCCTGTCCCGTTTTCTCCAATCCCTGGACGGGGTTCTCTTCGCCTTCTTCGTGATAGCCGTGGCGGCTGCCGAGGCCGCCGTTGGGCTGGCGATCTTTGTCATGATTTATCGCTCAAGAGAAACGATCAATGTGGATGAAATTAATCTGTTGAAGTGGTGAGTTAATATTGGAAGGGTTTAAGGGGTCAAGGATTCAAGGGGCCGAGTGAAAACTTTAGAAACCCCAGAACCCATGAACCCTCGAATCCTGGAATCCTGTAGAGCGTTAGCGTAAAAGGAGTCTTTCATGTTCGATTATGTTTGGTTGATCCCTGTGTTTCCGGCGATCGGTTTTCTGATCAACGGGCTCTTCGGCAGAAGTTTGGGGAAGAAGGTGGTCAGCTGGGTGGGACCTTCAGTGATTGGTCTGTCCTTTCTCACCTCCATCCTCATCTTCTTCGAATTGATCGGAAAACCAGCCACAGAACGCCACTTTGAGAAAGTGATTTTTGATTGGGTGGTTTCGGGCTCATTCCAAACAGTGATCGGCTACCAGATCGATCCACTCTCCATCCTGATGGCCCTGGTAGTTACCGGGGTCAGTTTCTTCATCCACATCTACTCGGTCGGGTACATGCATGATGATCAGGGATACGCTCGGTACTTCACCTATCTGAACCTCTTCGTCTTCATGATGCTCAACCTGGTTTTGGCCAACAACTTTTTGTTGATGTTTGTGGGATGGGAGGGTGTTGGCCTCTGTTCCTATCTCTTGATCGGTTTCTGGTACGAAAAGGATTCTGCCTCCAATGCGGGGAAAAAGGCTTTTGTCGTCAACCGAGTGGGTGACTTCGGTTTCATTCTCGGTATGTTCTTGCTTTTCATCCATTTTGGGACATTGCACTTCGCCGATATTTTCGGCCCGCTTCAAAAAAATCCCCACATGCTGGATACTGCTACAGCGACTACCATCACCATTTTGCTTTTCGTCGGTGCCTGTGGAAAATCGGCACAGATTCCTATCTATGTCTGGCTTCCGGACGCCATGGAAGGTCCGACACCGGTGAGTTCCCTTATCCACGCAGCCACCATGGTGACCGCTGGGGTTTATATGGTCGCCCGATGTAATGTGCTTTACAGCTTGGCGCCCATCTCCATGACGGTGGTGGCGATCATTGGTGTGGCCACTGCCATCTTTACGGCCTCGATTGGGTTCTGCCAGAACGATATCAAAAAGGTCTTAGCCTATTCTACGATTAGCCAGTTAGGGTATATGTTCTTAGGCGTGGGGGTGGGGGCTTACAGCGCTGGAATATTCCATCTGATGACTCATGCCTTTTTCAAAGGACTTCTCTTTCTCGGCGCCGGAAGCGTCATGCATGCCCTGAGCGGTGAATTGGATATGAGAAAGATGGGAGCTCTCAGGAAAAAGATACCTTACACCTTCTGGACCTTCTTCATTGCCACGCTGGCCATCGCCGGGATTCCTGGGCTCTCTGGGTTTTTTAGCAAGGACGAGATCCTCTGGCAAGCTTTTTCCAGTCCTCACGGTTACTGGCTGCTATGGGCTGTGGCAGCATTGGCTGCAGGAATGACGGCCTTCTATATGTTCAGAGCATTGTTTATGACTTTCTTTGGTCAGTCCAGAGTCGATGAGCATGTGGCGCATCATGTCCATGAATCACCCAAGATTATGACCGTTCCTTTAATGGTTCTTGCTGCGCTCTCGGTCATTGGAGGCTATATAGGTGTTCCCCATATTCTGGGAGGAGCCAATCATATCCATGAATTCCTCGCTCCTGTATTAGGAGCTGGGCCTGAGCCAGCCAAGGCCCATGCTGGGATCACACTCATCTCACAAGTGTGGGCATCTGGAGGAGAGGTGGGAGGCCATGGGGCTTCTTTAGAGCTCCTCATGATGGTGGTCTCTGTGGTCATTGCCCTCATTGGGATTGGGATCGCTTATCTTTTCTATGTGAAGAATCCAGCCCTTCCTAAACTGGTGGCAGAGAGGTGGAGCGGACTCTACAAAGTGGTCTTTAACAAATATTATGTCGATGAGCTCTATGAAATCCTCTTCATCAACTCCCTCAAAAAGTTTGGTACGGGGCTCTGGAAAGGGTTTGATGACTTGGTCATCGATGGTTCGATCAACGGCGTTGCTTATCTGATTGGTGCGCTCTCGAGAGCAATGAGAAAGATGCAGACTGGCTTGGTTCAAAATTACGCCTTTTCAATGGTCATTGGTGGAATCGTCCTCGTAGGCTATTATATCGTGCGGGCTATTTTTTATTGAATAACCGAATAGGCCGAATGAGAACGAATTGATCGAATATCTCTTAGATTCTTTGTTCGTCTAATTCGTTGTCGTTCGAATCATTCGATGTGTGAAAAAAAGGAGTCGGTTTCATGACTATACTGGGAATTCCCATCCTGTCGCTGTTGATCTTCTTTCCAATCCTGGGTGCATTGGTTCTCCTCTTCATCAACAAAGAGAATAAGACAGCCATCCGGTGGGTTGCGCTCCTCTTCGCGTTCGTCGAATTTTTTCTCTCATTGCCTCTCTTCTTTGCCTTCGATCCCAAAACAGCGGGGATGCAATTCCTGGAGGATTATTGGTGGATTCAGAGCTATGGGATCAGCTACAAATTAGGCATCGACGGAATTAGTCTCCTCCTGGTTCTCCTGACCACCTTTTTGACCATCCTATGCATCCTGTGCTCCTGGACGGCGATCACCTTCCGGGTGAAAGAATTCATGATTTCTTTCCTCTTCCTTGAGACCGGGATGATTGGCGCCCTGGTGGCTCTCGATCTGATCCTTTTCTACGTCTTTTGGGAGGTGATGCTCATCCCGATGTATCTGCTCATCGGTGTCTGGGGTGATCCCAAGAGACGGATTTATGCAGCGGTCAAATTCTTCCTCTTTACCATGGCAGGAAGCGTACTGATGCTCGTGGCGATTTTGACCCTCTATTTCCTCAACCAGAGGGCAACCGGCGTCTCCACCTTTGACGTGCTCGAACTCTACAAGCTGGGATTGCCCGTCGGCACGCAGTATTGGCTGTTCGCCGCCTTTGCCCTGGCCTTTGCCATCAAGGTTCCGATGTTCCCCTTTCATACCTGGTTACCCGATGCCCATACTGAGGCGCCGACTGCCGGAAGCGTGATCCTGGCAGGCGTCTTGCTGAAGATGGGAACCTACGGGTTCATTCGGTTTGCCATACCGCTGTTTCCGAAAGCAGCGTTTGATCTTCTGCCGTTGGTCTCTATCCTTGCGATCATAGGAATTATCTATGGCGCATTGGTCTCGATGGTGCAGCCCGATCTGAAGCGACTGGTTGCCTTCTCAAGCGTGAGCCATTTGGGATACGTCATGCTCGGAATGTTCGCGTTCAATATGCAGGGAATCCAAGGCTCTATCTATCAGATGCTCAACCATGGGATCAGCACGGGCTCCCTCTTTTTGATCGTTGGGATGATCTACGAACGCCGCCACACCCGTTTGATCTCTGATTTTGGAGGACTGTCGAAAGTGATGCCAATCTACGCTGTCTTCTTCATGATCGTGACCCTCTCGTCCATCGGCCTGCCCGGGACCAATGGGTTTGTGGGAGAATTCCTGATCCTGCTCGGTGCTTTTCAATCTCACGTCGTCTACGGGGTGTTGGCCTCCACGGGCGTCATCTTGGGAGCCGCTTACATGCTGTGGATGTTTCAGAGAGTGATGTTTGGGAAGATCACCCGGCCCGAGAACGAAAAGCTGAAAGACCTTAACGCTCGAGAGATCACGATTCTTGTCCCGATGGTGATCATGATCTTTCTGATGGGGATCTACCCCAAGCTTTTCTTCAGCAAGATGGACGCCAGCGTGGATAAGTTTATAAGGGATTTCAAGGGAAGGGTGGAGATGAAAGTGGACCTTCCTGCGCCAAAAGTGGTAGAAATAAAGAAATAGGGTTCAAGGGGCCAAGGATTCAAGTGATCAAGTGAATTGAAAAAGAAAAATCAATTTAAAATACACTTGAACCCTTTCATCGGAGGATTCGGTTGATGAAACTACCAGAGATTGACCTTTATCTCATTGCACCGGAGATCATCATCACTTCCTTTGGTTTTTTGGTGCTTCTGTTGGATGTCTTTTTACCCAAAGGAGAGAGAAAGGGCTACCTTGGAGTCATCAGCCTTATTGGGATCTTTTTTGCCGGTCTCTATACTTTCCCCCAAATGGGGTCTGTCCGATCCGGTTTTGAAGGGATGTTCATCTCGGATGGATATGCTCTCTTTTTCAAAATGATTTTTCTGATCATTGCCTTTCTGACTGTCCTGATCTCTATTGGCTACATTCATAGGGAAATGATCGAGTTTGGGGAGTATTATGCCCTGATCCTGTTTGCGACACTCGGGATGATGCTGATGGCGGCAGGTTCTCATTTGATCATCATCTTTCTCGGATTGGAAACCATGTCCATTTCGATCTATATCCTGGCTGGGATGATGCGAGAAGATAAAAGGTCAGTGGAAGCGGCCTTGAAATATTTTCTTTTAGGCGCCTTTGCCACAGGGTTTCTCCTTTACGGCATTGCCCTCGTCTACGGTGCCACAGGATCGCTTCAACTGAAGGACATTGCCGTTTATATCGCCTCAAAAAGTTTACTGAGAAGCCCGATGCTTCTGATGAGCCTTGTTTTTCTCACCATCGGTTTTGGGTTCAAGATTGCTTCTGTTCCTTTTCATATGTGGACGCCTGATGTCTATGAAGGAGCTCCAACCTCGATTACCGCTTTCATGGCCACGGGGGTGAAGGCAGCGGCTTTTTCAGCCCTGGTCAGGGTCTTCTTCTCCGCCTTACCGGCCTTCCGTCCTGATTGGACCTCGATCATGTGGGTGATTTGTGTCGCGACCATGACGGTGGGAAACATTGTGGCGATCTCCCAGACCAATATCAAACGGATGCTGGCTTATTCGAGCATCGCCCATGCCGGATACATTTTGATCGCCTTTGTCGCGGGGAATGATTTAGGGACTTCAGGCATCCTTTTCTATCTCATGGCGTATGCCTTTATGAACATCGGTGCTTTTACCGTGGTCATTCTCCTTGGGAAAAAGGGGGAAGAAAATACTCTGATCAGTGATTATGCAGGGATTGGGTTCAAGTATCCCCTCCTGGCTGCTTCCATGACGATCTTTCTTCTCTCCATGGCAGGTATTCCCCCTCTGGGAGGGTTTATGGCCAAATTCTATATCTTCAGCGCTGCAGTGAAATCGAAATTTTATTGGCTGGCCATCCTTGGGGTCCTGAACAGCGCAGTATCGGTTTATTATTATCTCCGGGTCACCGTGCTCATGTATTTCAGGGAATCCGAGCGGGAGATCACTGGCCTCCAATTCTCATTTGCTTCTGTGCTCGCATTGATCTTGGCAGTAATCGGGACCCTCTATCTGGGGCTCTTTCCGTCCAACGTGCTATCCTTAGCCCAGAAGTCCATCGCCGGGTTAATGTAAACTCTCGCCCTCTAAATTTCTGCAGAAAAGACGTAACATATGCCTGCCTAGCGAAGGCTTACGAACTCAAGAATTTCGACAACAGACGCTGTCTTCGTCTCATGCTATAATCGTCATCGGCGATAGGAATAAAATAAAGGGCACACTCTGAAATGACGTGTGCCCTTTTATAAAAAACGGGAATGATCTCCCGGTTATTTTGTTTTAATGGCCCTTTTCATAAGGAGCTTTTTCCTTCATCCCCGTGGTCTTTGGTGCGCTAACACTGACCATATCAGCCACCGATTTGTTCCCTTCTTCGGGGTAAAGCTTCTCCAACCCGCCCCTCTGTGTCCGGAGAGAGGAAAATTTTTTCGGTAAGTCTCGTATCTGGGGGCAAAAACTGGGGGTGGGCAAGTGGCAAAAGGATTCGTGATTCTCTTTTTTTGATCAGTGGAACCGGTTATAATCTCTTTTGCAAAGTTCAGACTGTTTGATATAACGTAGCAAGAAATCAAATTTCAAGGATGTGGTGCGATGGCAGAGAAGGATATGAACGGGGAGCCCAGTTTTGAAGAGCTTTTGAAGGCCAGTTCTGAAGCTCCCGGTCGCAGGCTTTTCCCCGGGGATAAGGTTTCAGGGAAGGTGTTGAAAATCAGCAAGGATACGATCTTTATTGACCTAGGAGGCAAGAGCGAGGGCATCGCGGATCTTCAGGAATTCCTGGACAAGGAGGGCAATCTCACCGTCGAGCAGGGGGATTGGGTTGAAATGAGAGTGGCATCGACGCGGGATGGAATCCATCTCACGAAGGGAATGAAAGTTCAGGGCAAGGATGCCCTCGACATGCTCCGGGAGGCAAAAGAAAGCCAGATCCCTGTGGAAGGAAGAGTCACTGGCGTCGTGAAAGGAGGCTTTGAGGTCAATCTCTCTGGTATTCGTGCCTTTTGCCCTATCGGCCAGATCGACCTTGCGTTCTGCGAAAAACCTGAGGAGCATGTTGCAGCGAAATATCCGTTTCGCATCGTGGAGATCAAAGAAAGAGGGAAGAATATTATCGTCTCCAGACGCGGGCTCCTGGAGGAAGAACGTGAGAGAAAGTCAAAAGAGACTTTAACGAGACTCAAGCCTGGCCTTGAATGTGAAGGGAGGGTGACGAAACTGACGGACTTTGGCGCCTTCGTTGATATCGGAGGCATCGAGGGGATGGCCCATATCTCCGAAATATCTCATGCGAGGATCAGGCATCCATCAGAGGTTCTGAAACCTGGCCAGCAAGTGAAAGTGAAGGTGATGAAGTTTGAGACGGATAAGGACGGCCGGTCCAAAATTTCCCTCTCCATCAAGGCCCTGGAGCCTGACGCATGGGAGAAGGGCCTTGGATTTGAAGAAGGGGAGATCGTTCATGGGAAGGTCTCCAGGCTCACCGACTTCGGCGCCTTTGTCGAAGTAGCGCCGGGGTTGGATGGCCTTGTCCACATTTCAGAGATCAGCTACGACCATATCTCTCACCCGAGCAGATTGCTTCACGAAGGAGATGCAGTGGATGTGCTGGTTATAGGAATAGATCGCCAGACGCATCGCATCTCGCTATCGATTAAAGAGGCGACGGTCAAGAAGAGAATGGAAGAGGAGGGTTTGGATAAGGCGCGCCTTGAGGTGGGACAAGTCCTGAGAGGGATTGTTGAAGACAGTAAACCCTACGGTATCTTCGTTCGCCTTCCACAGCTCGGCCCAAAGGTGAGGGGTTTGCTTCCTGTGGAGGAGATGAAGGATTCCAGAAAGGGAGATGTTAAAAAGAAGTTTCCCAAAGGGCAAGAGATCCAGGTGGAGATCATCTCCATCGATGCACAGGGAAAAATTCGACTATCCCAAAGAGTGATGGAGGAGAGAGAAGACCGAGAGTCCTACAGAAAGTTTCTGGAGAAGGACGAGAAAAACGGGAAGCTGGGGACTCTGGGAGATATTTTCAATAATTTGAAGCCGAAGTAAAGGAACTAATACAAGTGAAGAGAATACTTTTGCCTTGTCATTGCGATCAACCCCACCTCAGCGGGGAGCGCGGCAATACGCCCTAGTCAATTACGAGATTGCTTCGTCACTTCCTGCCTACCGCAGGCCCTGCACCTAGCATCGTACAGGGCAGGCATGCGCGCTGCTCCTCACAATGGCAATTTGCGTTTGTGTTAGGATTTGAGCCTGTGAAGAAAACGAATGCGGCAAGGTTGTTAGATCGTTTAAAAATTGACTACAAACTTGTGGAGTATGAGATCGACGAGACGGACCTGAGCGCTGGAAGTGTCGCAAAGAAAGTGAACCTGCCGCCGGAGCAGGTATTTAAAACACTAGTCGCCCGGGGTGACAAGACAGGGGTGCTCATGGCTTGCATTCCAGGGAATTCGGAGCTCGATTTGAAAGCGATGGCTGCGGTCAGTGGAGATAAAAAGGTGGAAATGGTCCATGTAAAGGAGATTCAGCAAATCACGGGTTATATCCGCGGAGGCGTCTCGCCGATTGGGGCAAAAAAACACTATCCCGTCTTCCTGGATGAGAGTGCCGTGACGTTTCCGTTTATCTCGATCAGCGCAGGGGTTCGGGGTTCCCAGATTTTTGTTTCGCCGGGGAATTTAATCGAGGCGCTGGATGTAAAGCTATGCAAGATCGCCCGAAGCCAACCCCGTTAGAAATTCGAGGAGGGCATCAAGTCCCGCCTGAATTATTCTGAGACCTAACCCCCTGCAGCGCAGCGGGGCATCATGTCTAACGGGGCGAATAAGGGTTGACATGAAGGGGATGTCCTGGGTTATGATACAGCTTGTTTAGTATCCATGGAAAGAATAAATAAAAAGAAAGGAGCTTCAATGAGATTAAAACTGATCGTCGTCTTAGGGATTCTGTTCTTTGTCAGCCAGGTGAGTGCGGAGGAAAAGCTGGTGCTCAAAAATCAGAAAGAAAAAGTCAGTTATTGCATCGGCTTGAATATTGGGAGGAAATTAGGGGACGACCTAAAAAAACAGTCGATCGATATTGACCCGAACCTTATCACGAAAGGGATTCAGGATGCCCTTGTGGGAGCGAAGCCTTTATTGACCGATCAGGAGATCCAGGAAACCATGCTGGCTTTTCAGAAGGAAATGATGGCGAAATGGGAGGAGGTCGGCAAAAAAAACAAGGCAGATGGAGAGGCTTTCCTTGCTGAGAACAAGAAAAAGGGAGGGGTTAAAACCTTGCCAGATGGTTTGGAGTATAAAGTGATAAACGCGGGGACCGGTAAGAAACCGAAAGCAGACGATACGGTCACAGTGAATTATCGGGGTACCTTGATTAACGGTACGGAGTTTGACAGCTCTTATAAACGTGGACAACCTGCGACCTTTCCAGTTTCCGGTGGCATGATTAAGGGTTGGAGCGAGGCTTTGCAGCTCATGCAGGAGGGTGCGAAATGGGAGCTCTTTATTCCTTCGAATCTCGCCTACGGCGAGCGTGGAATGGGCGGTATCATCGGGCCCAATGCGACCCTCATTTTCGAAGTTGAACTGGTCTCGATTAAAGAGAAGACACAAGAAAACAAACCAGAAAGCAAACAAGAGAAAAAGTAAGATAATTCGGGCAATTCAAAACGGAGTGCCTACCGGAAGCTGGCCACAGGGATTGTTTGTAAAAAAGAGATGAGGAGCCAATTGAGGCGGATCATTCCGATCCTTCTTCTGCTGATATTCTTGTCTCCGGTCTCCTCTGCGGTGTCCGGTGAAATCTATAAATGGAAAGATAAGGACGGGAACGTTGTTTTCTCCGATACGCCTCCTCCGCCCGGAGTCAACGCGGAGGTAAAGGAATTTAAGGAAGACACGACAGAAAGACCAAGGGCAAAAGAATATCCCCAAAGGCCGAAAAGTGAAGCTTTCAAAGAGAAAAGGCCCTACGGGGATATCCAGGTCATCATGTACATGACCTCATGGTGTCCTTATTGTGCCAAGGCGAGAAATTATCTTCATTCTCTGGACGTTCATTTGATCGAATACAATATTGAACGAGATAAAAATAGGAAAGAAGAGATGCTGAGCAAGAGCGGTGGCTCGACAGGTGTCCCTTTAATCGATGTTGAAGGGACCATCATCAGAGGATACAATCCCGATGCCCTTAAGGCCGCCGTTGAAAGGAGAAGAGATTTATAGTAGGGGCTTGGTTTATCAGACTCAAAGAATTAGCCCCTACAAGATAATTCCTGCATGTTCGTACTCAGCAGGTCAAGAGCGTTCTTTTGCGACAAGAGGCTCTTGGCGAACTAGCAATTTGCTGAAAATTTCATTTTTCGTAGGCTGCTCAAAAAGGTCCAGATGCAAGGCGCCCAAAATCCTGAGAAGTGAGGCGTACCTCGGGGTACGCCGCAACGACGAAGGATGAGGGGAACGACACAGATGGGCGTTTTTCAGCAGCCTTTTAGAATAATGAAAACCTTCGAGCCCAAGCTCGAAGGTTCTGACCCGGATTAAGCCGGAAGAGTCGCCCCGCCCGGCTTGTACAAAGAGTGGCTTACGCCCTCTCTTTGATACGTTCCATTTCGCCCCCGGCTTCTTTTTCGAATCTCTCCTTGTGGTATATCTGATAGAAGATCGTTCCAACTCCCAGGATGACCACAATGGCTCCAAAGATCATGTTGTTCGTAGGAAAATGAGTTTCTCCGTAACCGAAGACGAATGGTGATATAAACAACCAGATCCCTACCAGCATCTGGAATACTGTCCAGGAATAAAACAGACTTTTCATTCTGTTTCACCTCCTGAAAAACCAAAAGCGCTCTGGCAACTCCTGAGCGCTTTTGGTTTTCTTGACCTAGTTAGCTCACCTGCCTGAAGAGAGCCGCCAGTAAGCTACCTCTTAATGTCTCTAATCAAAAAATAATTGATAAAAACCTCCTTATCAAGCCCAGTAGCATCCGTTACAAAAAATTTGCGACAAATTATTAACCCCCCAATTTTCTTGAAAAAAGCGAGGACTCGTGTTAGTTTTGTTTAAACTATGCGCGAGCCAATGATTGAGATGGTTCATGTATTCAAGACGTATCCAAGCCAGATCTCCGCTCTTTCGGATATCACGCTGGAGATTTCATCAGGGGAATTCACGTTCGTCGCCGGTCCCAGTGGTTCCGGGAAAAGCACGCTTCTTCGAATCCTGTGCTGTGCAGAAAAACCAACGGGCGGCGAGGTGGTCGTTGATGGTGTGCAGATCACCCATCCCGGTTTCAAAAAAATCCACCAATTGAGAAGGAGGATGGGAATCGTTTCCCAAGATTTCAAGCTTCTACGTGACCGGACGGTAAAGGAGAATGTCGCTTTCGTTCTGGAAGTAACAGGCCATACCCGAAAGGAGGCAAAAAGCAAAGCCTCGGATATGTTGAGGCGAATCGGGCTTGAAGAAAGGGAGGAAGACCCGATCCTCGCCCTCTCAGCCGGCGAACAGCAGCGAGTGGCCATCGCGCGGGCCGTGGTCAATTCGCCGTCGTTAATTCTCGCCGATGAGCCCACAGGGAACTTGGATGCCAAGACGACCTTGGATGTGATGGAGATTTTCAGCGATCTCAACCATCAAGGAACCACCATCGTGTTTGCAACTCAATTCACGGGACTCATCAAACGTTTTCCATATCGTGTGATTCATATTTCAAATGGACAGGTCTCGAATGGGAAAAAAGCGGCTTCCAACGAGGTTCGAGAGGTGAAAGCAGGGGAATGACTTTTTTCCTTCGATATGTGATGAGGCGGGCCTTTCAAAATATGATGGGAAACTTATTCCCCAATCTCATCACCATCGGCATCATTGCCGTCTCCATGCTCATCTTTTCGACCTTTACTCTGTTCGCCTTCAATTTGACCAACTTCCTCAGGATCTGGGAAGACAAAATTGAGGTCATTGCGTATTTGAAGCGGGGGACCCCTTCCAGTGAAGTGGAGCCCCTCTTAGACCGGACTCGACTCCTCGAAGGGGTGGAGATCGTAAGGTATGTATCGCCCTATGATGCAATGACCTTCATGGAGACGAAATTGGGCGGGCAGAAGAACCTCCTCCAGGGGATTCAGCCGGCACTCCTACCGCCTTCTTTTGAGATTCAACTGAAGAAGGACTATCGGAATCCTGCAAGGATTAACGAGGTGGTCGGGCATCTGAGAGAAACGGCGCAGTTTGAGGAGATTCAATACGGACAGGAGTGGGTGGATGCCTTTTCCGCGCTGGTCCATACCCTGCGTCTCACTCAGTGGATACTGGGAGGGCTTCTCCTCATCGCGATCGTGTTCATCACCTCTAACACCCTCCAATTGACCATCTCCTCCCGACGGGAGGAGATCGAAGTCATGCACTGGGTGGGAGCAGGCCCTAGTTTTATCCGCGTTCCTTTCTACGTCGAAGGACTCATCCAAGGTCTCCTTGGAGGAGGACTGGCGATTCTTTTTCTATTTTTACTGCATCAAGGGCTTTTTCTCCATATCCCCCCATCAATGCAGGCGTGGCTTGCAAGAGTTCCCGTTCTTTTTTTGCCGCCGGAGACCATCGCTTGGATATTATTGGGGGGAACGGTTCTTGGTTTTTTTGGAAGCTTCGTCGCTTCGATAAGGGTTCTGAGATATAAATGAAAGAGGCTTTGAGTAGAAGATGGATATGGATCGGATGTTTTTTGACAGGATGGATGTTTTTCTTCGGGACCCCGGAACCGAGAGCCGCCCAAACCGACCAGATCGATAAGGACATCACTGAGAAAAAGAAGGATCTCAAAGACGTTAAAAAAGAAATTCACTTAACCAAGGAGAAGGAGAAAAGAGCTCGGGGAAAAGAATCCTCCATCCTGGGAGCCCTCCATCTCCTGGAAGTGGAGCTTTACCAGAAGGAAAAGGAATTAAAACGGATGGAGACGCAGCTGGACCAGACCCAGGAGAGGCTCCAACAGACAAAGCACCAGACCGTGGTACTCAGCAAGGCAATGGATTCCACCAAAGAAGAGCTCCTCTCCAGACTGATCGCCCTTTATAAGATGGGAAGGGTTCCCGTGGAGGGCCTTCTTCTCACCTCAGACTCCTACCCCGACCTCTTGAGGCTTGACAAATACTTAAGGGTGATTATCGATTACGATGCTCGCCTGGTGGAGACTTATCGGTATCAAGTGCTTTTGAAAGAGCGATATCAAGAGGAGCTGATGCAGGATCAGATCCAATGGCAGCGAAATATTTCTGAGATCGAGGAGAAGAAAAAGGAGATCACAAAAGTCAGTGAGGAGAAACGGGCATTGCTTAAGTCCATTCAAAACCAAAAGGTAGTCTACCAGAAGGTCCTCTCGGAATTAGAAGAGAGAGCGAAGGAGCTTCAAAGCCTCGTCGCTAAACTGGAACGGGAGAAGAGTCTTCTGGCATACGGGAAATCGAAACATGAGACCCTCAAGGGGAAGCTGACCCCGCCTGTCCAGGGAAAAGTGATCAGCTTGTTTAAGGAAAAGGGACAGAATGGGATAGAAATCAAAGCTCCGATGGGAGCTGAGATTCGAGCAATCCTCTCCGGGAAAGTTCTCTATGCCGATTGGTTCAAGGGGTTTGGGAATATCGTGATCATCGATCATGGGGATCAGACCATCACCGTTTCCGGGTACTGCTCAGCGTTATTGAAGAAACCCGGGGACGGTGTCCTCCAAGGGGAGGCGATCGCCTTGATCGGAAGCGCGGGATCGTTGAAAGGTCCTTGTCTCTATTTCGAAATTCGCCGTCATGGAAAGCCGCAGGACCCGATGGAATGGCTCTCTCACTGAGATCGAACCATTTCGTTGCTGAAAGAGAATAAGAAAGGGAAGAAGAGATTATAAAGGAGGACGATATGTCTCAATGGAAAAGGATAGGAAATGTTAGGATTGTTTTGGTGGTCTTCGCGGTCTTCCTCGTTGGAGTCCTCATCGGGTCGGGACATTCTCAGAAGGTCTCGGCCCTTTCCAATAGTACGTATGAGGACCTAAAGGTTTTCACGGAGGTCCTCGGCCTCGTTCAGAAAGATTATGTCGAGGAGACGAATTCAAAGGATCTGATCTACGGGGCGATCAAAGGGATGCTGGAAACCCTGGACCCCCATTCCGCTTTTATGCCACCCAATATGTATAAGGAAATGCAGGAGGAGACAAAAGGCCGGTTTGAAGGATTGGGAATCGAAATTACCATAAAGGACTCCGTCCTAACCGTGGTCTCTCCTATCGAGGGTACGCCCGCTTACAAGGCGGGGATCCTGGCAGGAGATCAGATTGTTAAGATCGACGGAGAGTCGACCAAAAATTTCACCCTCATGGATAGCGTGAAACGATTGCGGGGCCCGAGGGGAACCAAAGTGACGATTAGCATCCTACGGGAAGGCTTTACCAAACCTAAAGATTTCACGTTGGTCCGGGAGGTCATTCCCCTCCGAAGCGTTCGCCACGAATTGTTAGAGAAAGATTATGGGTATATTCGAATTTCCCAATTTCAAGAAAAAACGGATGATGAATTTGAGAAAGCGATCAAGGCATTGCAGGAAGAGAGCAAGGGAACCCTAAGAGGCTTGATCCTCGACCTTCGGAACAACCCTGGCGGTCTCTTGGATCAGGCCGTCAAGATATCAGATCGATTCATCGACTCCGGTCTGATTGTCTCCGTGGAAGGGAGAAAAGAGGACCAGAAGATGAAGTTTTATGCTCACCCTGACGGGAATCTTGAGCATTATCCGCTGGTCGTCTTGGTCAACGGCGGGAGCGCCAGCGGCGCGGAGATCGTGGCAGGCGCGATTCAGGACCAGGGTCGTGGCATCATCGTTGGAACTCAGACCTTTGGAAAAGGATCGGTTCAAACGATCATTCCGTTGAAGGATGGATCGGGGTTGAGGTTGACCACGGCAAGATACTACACCCCGAAAGGCCGTTCCATTCAGGCCAAAGGGATTGTGCCGGATATCATCGTCAAACCTTCGGGGTCTGAAGAAGAGAAGGAAGCCCTTACCCCCAAACTCCCCACAGAAAGGGATTTGGAGAGGCATCTGACAGATGTGGAAAAGGGGGTTTCCAAGGAGAAAGAAAAGTCCAAGAAAGAAGAGGTCAAGGAAAAGAAACCGGCCGACAATCAGCTGGAGCGGGCGCTTGAGCTCCTCAAAAGCTGGGAAATTTTTAATAAGGTAGCCAAAGAGAACAAGTAGTCAGTCAACAGGGAACACCTGCCTGTCCGGTAGGGAATGGCTTGGAACCGTTCCCTACAAGATATCATGCGAGGGTTTTGCGGGGTTCAATGGCTAAACGACACCGGCGAGAAGGATCGAAGAGGTGGATGGGCTATGTTTTCTCTTTTTTCCTCGGTGCGCTGCTGGGCCTCGGCGGCTACGTCTACCTGACACGAGAAAAAGCTCTCTCGCCGGAGGATTTCTCTCAGAAAGTCTTTCTGGCCGACCAGATTATTCAGAGCCAGCTGTACGAGGTCGGCATTCAGAAAAAGAACATTCTTCTTCATCAGACATCATTAAAGAAAGAAGGGGGCCTGGTCTGGAAACAGTCTTCCTTGAAGGTCCGGGTTCTCCCTTCCCTTTCCTTCTCCCTGGTCGAAGGAAATTTGAGGCGAAGCCTTTCTGCACTCGGGAGACCCGTTTCGATTCAGTCCTCCCAAAAACCGGAATCTCTCCATTTGGAGGTCACGGTTTTGGGTCGAGTCACTCATCAGCTTACATTCGTCTGCTCGCTTCCATCTTCTCTGGGAATGGGTCTTCACCCGAAGATCGCTATTGTCATTGACGACCTCGGGGGCGAAAATAAGATTTCCCAAGAACTCCTTCGTTGGGATCTCCCGGTCACCTTTTCCATTCTTCCTTTCACTCCTTATTCAAAAACCCTTGCCGGGGAGGCTCACCGGAAGGGGAAGGAAATCATCCTCCATCTTCCTATGGAGCCTCGTGGCTATCCGCAGGTCCGTCCGGGTGAGGGAGTTCTCCTTGAAGAGATGGATGAAACGAATTTGCTTCGCCAACTCTCCAAAGATATTGAGGCAGTTCCTTACATCAAAGGGGTGAGCAATCATATGGGATCTCGATTGATGGAAGATCCTGAGAAGATAAAGATTGTCTTGTCAGAATTAAAAAGACGAGGGCTCTTCTTCTTGGACAGCCGGACGACTCCCCAAACCATCGGTCTCCAGGTTGCCCAATCCGTGGGCTTGAAAGCTATGGAAAGGAGCATTTTCATCGACAATTCATCGGCCGACGAAGATATCAAACAGCAACTGGAGCGGCTGATCCAGATCTCCCTCTCCAAGGGAAAGGCGATCGGGATTGGCCACCCCCATCCTTCAACGATCAAGTCCCTCAAAGAGATGATTCCTAAGATGAAGGAGATGGGAATCGAACTTGTCCCGCTCTCTGGGGTAATGGATTAAAAAAACTGGAATGGGTCTTTAGAATCTCATCTCGAGGGAGAGGTTTAAGTTCTTTACGACCTTTTTGATCTATCCTTAAAACCCTCGCCGGCCCTTTCTTCACTTTGCCGATGACTCCGAGGGGAATAGAATTTTTTCTGAAGGTCTTTTGAAGCGGCAAAAGGTCCGACGGAGGCACGGCTAAAAGCAATGCACCCGAAGCGATGGTGCCGAGAGGGTCCATTCCAAATTCCCGACAGAGGATGCGCGACTCTTTATAGATCAAGACTTTTTCTAAATCGACTTCTATCTCTGTATCCGAAGCCCATGCCATCTCGATCATCCCATTGATCAACCCTCCTTCTGTCGGGTCGTGCATCGCGTGGACGGAAGAGACTCCACAAGCAATCTGCGACGGACGAAGGACTTCGATCCCCGGATCAAAGATGAATCTCTTTGCCTTTCGAATCACCGAAGGAGAAACGCCCCTTTTCAAAAGAGCAGCCTCCTTTTCCCTTGCCATGATCGAGGTTCCTTCAATACAAACTCCCTTCACCAGGAGAAGGAGGTCTCCGGGCCTTGCGCCACCGGTGGTCACCAGCTTATCTTTTTTAACCTCTCCAATCATATGGCCAGACAGGATCATTTTCTTGATTCCGGGTGTGATCTCTGTATGTCCGCCGACGAGGGAAACTTTAAATCGGTGACAGGCATCGCGGATCTGCCTGAAGACCCTTTCGATGCCCTTTAGATCCAAACCTTCGGGGAAGAGAAGGGTGGCTGAAAACCATTTGGGAATTGCTCCCATCGTCGCAATGTCATTCAGGTTGACCACCACTCCATAGTATCCGATCTTATCTGTTGTAAAGGTAATGGGGTCTGAAGTGACTACCCAATAACGATCGGTTTTTCTTCCCGGATCGATCACTGCGGCATCTTCGCCAATTTCCGGACCGATAACGACCCGGGGGTCGAGAACCGTGTTTCTTTCTAAGAGTTCTTTCAGAATACCGATCTCCAGTTTTCCGATCTTCTGGAACCTTGTCATCCGTTTCAACATCTTGCCTCCAACGGCATTAAACCAGATTTTGTCAGGAGGTGCAAGCCCTGTTTCGGCAGGAGGGATCAACCGTAAGCTGTATTTGGCAGGGATTTTTTGACCGGTAGGTCCCCACAAGCCCCGCCGTGTAGGCGGGGTTAAGGGGCACAATATGAACGAAATTTCCTTTCCGGGAAGCCCCGCCCCATGGGCGGGGAGCTTCACAAGCTCAGGGCTTAATGAGCACATCGATCTGGGGGGCATTCTTGTCAATCTTCGTGCCTACCGACGTGGAACAATGAACACAGAGATACTCATACTCCTCCCCTTCGGGTAAGACTAAGAGCAATCTCCTTCTCACCGGGACTGCCACCTTGCACCTCGGGCAGTAAAGAGAAGTTGCTTCGAACTGTTCAAAACTGGGCTTCTGCATATAAATAAGTATAAAAAAAGATAAGTCCGTAGACAAGCATTTTTCATCCTTTTTCGAGGTCTCTCGGAAGATTCGATAGAAACACACCTCCTTCGAAGCGCTTACGGAAAAGGAGCTAAAATTCCAATGGAACATGAGTTTAGAAGGTGATATAAAGAATAAACCATGGAGGGAAACGTTTTTTCTCGATGCCTTTCTTTGATCCTCGTCCTCCTTGTCGCCCTTGTTTTCACAGCCGAAGGAGGAGAGGGTGATCTCTTTTCAAAAATAAGGATCGATCCGATCAAGGGCGATAAAAAGGCTCCGGATTTTTCTTTGAGAGACTTAAATGGTAATAAAGTTGAAATAAAACAATTGAAAGGGAAGATTATCCTTCTCAATTTTTGGGCCACTTGGTGCGGTCCCTGTAAAGAAGAGATGCCCAGCCTGGAGGTTCTGCACCAGCGGTTTAAAGAGAGAGATTTTGTTTTACTGAGCATTTCTGTCGACTACGAACGTTTGGAACGCGTTCAGGAATTTATTAATAAACATCATTACGCCTTCCCTGTCTTGCTCGATCCGCAGGGTGAGACCCTTGACCTTTTTGAAGTAAAAGGAGTTCCAACTACCTTCTTGATCGATAAGACAGGGAGAATGATTGGAAAAGCCACAGGTCCCAGGGACTGGAAAAGTCCAGAGGTCTTCTGCCTTATAAATCTTCTGACCGAAAAATAAAGAACTAAATTTTCTTGACAATTTTTATAAAGGATAGGAATCCGTCTGTCCCGTACATGTTTGTGTCCGGAGGGAAGTCACGCAGGGAGCGTAAAATTGGATTGCGGATCTTTATTCTGCTGTCCGATGATTGTTGATGAGATTTTGTCGGACTGTGCTCAAGTTGCTGGGCCCGGAAGGTCTAATTCTTTCAGGCAGAATCCTTGAATTATACATGGCAATGAGCATATTAATAAGTAAAGGCGTTACCCCTATCTCTTGAGGGGGAGGGATGGGTGGACGGAAAGGGGTGTGATTAACTTTACCGATGGCTATACTAAAGTCCCTCTTGCTTTTCACAACCGAGTTGAAATAGAAGAGTACGTTCAACAAGAAGGAAACGCCGCTCCTGCTCAGAGAGCGGTCACAGCTAAGGAAGAGATCAGGACGGATATTTATGGCCGGGATAAGACCTGGTGGAGGGGAAAAGTGCGCCCTTGGAAAGACCAGCTGAAAGAGGCGAGTGGAAATTATGAAAAAAAACAGAAGGAATATATGGAGCAGGCAGAAGGGTTGAGTCCCTATAAATTCGGAGAGATGAGCTTAACCCAGTATCAGATGCTGTCTTGAAGTCTGGAGACTTTTATCCAAACTTGATGTTTTTGTTGCCTGTGGGTTATTTGAATTTGGTTATTGGACATTGACTGGAATTTATGATCTGGTAATTGGAATCTAATTCAATGAGTTCATATAATGAGTTAAGGGGTATCCATGGAATCTAAGGATCAAGGAAAAGAGTTGGAACGAATAGATATTCCCATCACGGGAATGTCGTGTGCCAGTTGCGCGTTAAAGATTGAAAAAGGATTGGCCGGCGTTGAAGGAGTTTCCGAAGCGACAGTCAACTTTGCCGCGGAGAAAGCCATGGTGGTTTTTCATCCTGCCCAGACGGATATCTCGCAATTAATCGATAAGGTGAAAGACCTGGGATATGGGGCAAAAGTGGAGAAGATGATTCTCCCCATCCAGGGAATGACCTGCGCTTCCTGTGTAAATAAAGTGGAGAAGGCATTGAGTTCCGTAAAGGGAGTGGTCAGGGCAGGCGTTAATTTCGCCACGGAACGCGCGTCGGTTGAATATATACCTGAAGAGGTGTCAGTCAGGGAACTTAAGAAGGTTGTCGAAGAAGCAGGTTATCACGTTCTCGAGGTGAAAGAAGAAGATATCGTTGAAAAGGAAAGGCTTGCCAGGGAAGCGGAGCTCTCCAAATTAAAGATGAAGTTTGTCGTTGGCGCGATTTTGCTTGCTCCCATTCTCATTCTAATGTACGGTGCCCCGCTTCTGGAGAGATGGATCGGTCTGGCGAGGGAGACGAACTTCTTCCTCCAATTTTTGTTGGCGACTCCTGTTCAATTCTGGTCGGGCTGGCAGTTCTATATCGGGTTCTGGAAGGCGACCAAACATAAGACCAGCGATATGAACACATTGATCGCCGTGGGGACCTCTGCGGCTTACCTCTATAGTCTCATCGTCACTTTTGTCCCTCACCGGATCATGGTCAAGGGACTGATGATGGATGTCTATTTCGATACCTCTGCGGCCATTATTGTCCTCATTCTTCTTGGCAGATTCTTGGAGGCGAGGGCAAAAGGGAAGACTTCAGAGGCGATTAAAAAGTTGATCGGTCTTCAGCCTAAGACTGCCAGAGTCATCCGAAATGGAAACGAAGTGGATATTCCGGTTGAGGAGGTGGCCGTAGGCGAAATGGTTGTTGTCCGCCCCGGCGAGAAAATTCCTGTGGATGGAATCGCCAGAGAAGGCTATTCCTCCGTCGATGAATCGATGGTGACGGGTGAATCCTTGCCGGTTGATAAGAAGAGTGGCGATTCTGTTATCGGCGGGACGATCAATAAGAGCGGGACGTTTAAATTTGAAGCGACGAAGGTTGGAAAGGATACGGTCCTGGCCCAGATTGTGCGGCTGGTTCAAGAGGCCCAGGGATCGAAACCTCCGATTGCCCGGATGGTCGATGTGATTGCAAGCTATTTTGTTCCGGTGGTCATCTCCATCGCGATCGTCACATTCGTCGTCTGGTATTTCTTCGGTCCTCATCCGGCGCTCACTTATGCCTTTCTCAACTTCGTAGCTGTGCTGATCATCGCCTGTCCCTGCGCTTTGGGATTGGCGACCCCCACCTCCATCATGGTGGGGACGGGCAAGGGCGCAGAAAACGGAATTTTGATTCGAGGGGCAGAGGCCTTGGAGACAGCGCATCAGCTGAATACCATCGTATTGGATAAGACTGGAACTTTGACCAAAGGAGAACCATCTGTAACGGATATCGTTGAATCGGGTAGGTTTGGTAAGAGAGAGATTCTAACTCTGGCGGCCTCTGCTGAAAAGGGTTCGGAGCATCCTCTGGGCGAGGCGATTGTGAAAAAGGCAATGGAGGAGAATTTAAATCTTTTGGATCCGAAAGACTTTCAGGCCATTGCAGGGCATGGGATTGAGGCGACGGTCGATTCGAAAAGAGTCCTCTTTGGAAATTTAAGGCTGATGGAAGAAAAAAAAGTGAGCATAAACGGTTTATTCGATAAAGCACTTCAGCTTTCCAACGAAGGAAAAACTTCTATGTTTTTGGCTGTGGAAGGAGAAGTGGCAGGGATTATTGCCGTAGCAGACACGTTGAAAGAGAATTCAAAGAAGGCCGTAGAAGCGCTTCACCAGATGGGGTTGGAAGTGGTGATGCTTACCGGAGATAACCAGCGAACCGCAAAAGCCATTGCGAATCAGGTCGGGGTCGACCGGGTCTTGGCAGAGGTTCTTCCGGAGATGAAGGCCGAAGAGATCAGGCGGCTTCAGTCGGAAGGCAAAAAAGTTGGGATGGTGGGGGACGGTATCAATGATGCCCCTGCCTTGGCACAAGCGGATGTGGGCATTGCGATTGGAACAGGAACCGATGTGGCGATGGAGTCCTCGGATATCACGCTGATCGGTGGCGATTTAAGAGGGGTCGTGACGGCCATTGCTCTGAGTAAGGCGACCATTCGGAATATCAAACAGAACCTGTTTTGGGCTTTTGCTTACAATACGATCCTCATTCCTGTAGCCGCGGGTGTTCTTTTTCCATTTTTTGGCATCCTTCTAAACCCCATCTTCGCCGCAGGTGCTATGGCGGTTTCGTCGGTCACCGTCGTCTCAAACGCCCTGAGACTTCGGAGGTTTAAACCTCCTGTGAACTAAGACAATCATCCCCCTCCGTCCTCTTTCGTAAAGGGGGGTTTAGGTGGATTTGGAAAGGAGAAAAAAATGGCTCGATTTTTTGACGATAACTCATTGGCCATCGGCAATACCCCGATGGTTAGAATCAACAGGATGGCCCAGGGACTAAAGGCCACGATCCTTGCCAAGGTCGAAGGTCGCAATCCCTCCTATTCCGTGAAGTGCAGGATAGGGGCGAATATGATCTGGGCTGCTGAGAAGCAAGGGCTGCTCAAGCCCGGAATGGAGATCATTGAGCCGACCAGCGGAAATACCGGCATTGCGTTGGCCTTTGTGGCTGCTGCAAAGGGATATAAACTCAACGTGACCATGCCTGAGACCATGTCAATGGAAAGGCGGAAAGTACTCGCCATTTTTGGCACCAACATCATCCTGACACCAGGGGCCAAAGGAATGAAAGGGGCGATCGAAGAGGCGGAACGAATTTTGTCTGCGGGTTCTAACTACTATATGCCTCAGCAGTTTAAGAATCCCGCCAATCCGGAGATTCATTTCAAGACGACAGGTCCTGAAATCTGGGAGCAGACCAACGGCAAGATAGATGTCCTTGTTTCAGGAGTGGGCACAGGAGGAACCATCACGGGTGTATCCCGGTATATTAAGGGAGAAAAGAAGAAAAAGATAATAAGCGTTGCTGTGGAGCCGGTAGAGAGTCCGGTGATTACACAGCGCCTTGCAGGGGAGGAGCTTAAGCCCGGCCCCCACAAAATCCAGGGGATCGGTGCCGGGTTCATTCCTGATACCTTGGATTTGTCTATGGTGGATCGCGTGGAGCAGGTGACGAGCGAGGAGGCGATCGAGCATGCGAGGAGGCTGGCCCGCGAGGAAGGAATCCTTTCTGGGGTGAGCTGTGGTGCGGCAATGGCCGTCGCTCTGAGACTCGGAAGAAGCAGGGAGTTTAGCGGGAAGATGATCGTAGCGATCCTTCCCGATTCAGGTGAGCGCTATCTCAGCGGGCCGCTCTTTGAAGGAATTTTTGATGAGGCCGGTCTCCCAAGGATATAGAATAAAATCTCGGCAGATCCCGTCTAAGACAATATCCATTTGAGTTAAGCAGTGGAGGTTACCATGGAAGAGATGAAGAGATACGCTTTCACCGGGATTTTGGACACCTCTTATGAAGATGCCATCTCAAGGGTCACGGCCGCTTTAAAGGAGGAAGGCTTCGGGGTCCTTACGGAGATCGATGTGAAAGAAATCTTAAAGAAGAAGTTAGGCGTCGATTTCAGGAAATATGTCATTCTTGGTGCTTGTCATCCCCCGTATGCTTATCGGACCCTTCAGACTGATCTGGATGTGGGGCTGCTTCTGCCGTGCAACATGGTTGTCTATGAGACGGATGACCAAAAAACGTATGTTTCCGCTATCAACCCAGTAGCCGCTTTGCGAGTGATTAAGAACAGAGAGCTACGGAAAATCGCGGAGGAAGTTTCTGAGAAGTTGAGAAGAGTTGTTGACAAAATCGCCCAAAGCCGGTAGGTAAAAGACCTGAAAATCCTCCATCGGGATGAGTGGAGGCTAAAGCTTTGAGTCGCGCGAAAGGAGGATGCAAGAATGGTTTACGGTAGAGGACTTGTTTCAAAAAGGTTTTTGATTTCATTTTTTATTTCCCTCGCTATCCTATTCAACGCAGGGCAAGTTTTTCCGGCTGCCTTGACCGAAGAGGAAAGAAATAATATTGCTGTCTATGAGAAGATGGCAGACGGGGTTGTCAATGTAACCAGCACTGCCATCCAGATGGATTTTTTCTTCAACGCCTATCCCACCCAGGGATCCGGGTCGGGCTCCATCATCAACGCCAAGGGCTATATCTTGACCAACTATCATGTCGTAGCCGATGCTCAAAAATTGGAGGTGACCCTGGCGGATGGATCGAAGTGGCCGGCTAAACTGATCGGTTCAGATCCGGACAATGACCTGGCAGTGATCAAGATTGATGCTCCAAGAGAGAGGCTGAAGGTTATTCCGATGGGAGATTCGAAGAATTTAAGGATCGGGCAAAAGGTGCTCGCTATCGGCAACCCTTTTGGCCTGCAAAGGACGCTGACGACAGGAATCGTGAGCTCACTCGGCAGGACCATCCGGTCCGAAGCTGGGACGCTCATAGAGGATGTGATTCAGACCGATGCTGCTATTAACCCGGGAAACTCCGGAGGTCCTCTTCTCAACTCCGACGGGGAAATCATCGGCATCAATAGTGCCATTATCAGCCCATCCGGCGGAAGTGTAGGAATTGGCTTTGCCATTCCCGTTAACACCGCAAAACGAGTGGTCCCGGACCTCCTTTCAAAAGGTTATGTAACCTATCCATGGATTGGAGCAAACATTCAGTCCCTTATTCCCGAGATAGCCAAGTACCGGAACCTCAAGATAGAGCGAGGAGCGATGATCGCGGAAGTGACAAAGGGCGGCCCTGCGGATAAGGCAGGTCTGCAAGGGGGCAATCAGAAGATTCAAGTCGGCAATATGATTGTGCTCGTGGGCGGAGATATCGTGGTCAAGGCGGATCAGCATGATGTGAAAACGAATGATGAGTTGATCCATTACATCCGGGAGAAGAAGCCGGGAGATACCATTCTCCTCAAAGTCTATCGAAATGGAAACTTCGTTGATGTGAAGGTGACTCTCGGAGAAAGACCGAGAAGAAAATAAAAATCCTGAAGGGAGTCATTGAATTCCGCGAAAGAGTGATTATTTTTGGATCGAAAGAGAAGTGGCAATGCGAATAAGGCTGTATTCGGCGTTGTTTCTATCCGGTGTTCTTTTTTCTTGCGTTCCAGTCGTTTCCGAAGAGATCAGGGACGGGGTTGATACTTTTCTGACTTTTAAAGAAGTAGCTCAAAATCCAAATATTTATCAGGGGAAAATGGTTCTGTGGGGCGGAGAGATTATTCAAACCCTTCCTGAAAAGGACGGAAGCAATCTTATCGAAGTCCTCGAATGGCCTTTGAGTTGGACCGGAAGACCCCGAAGGACGGTGTCCTTCCAGGGGGAATTCTTGGTTCTCTTGAAGAAACCGTCAGATGTCTCCTTCTATAGAAGGGGAGTAAAGATCACGGTAGCCGGAGAAATTCAGGGATCGATTCAGGGTAAAAAAATAGAATCTGTAAGCAATCCTACTTACCGCTATCCTCTTCTCCTAAGCAAAAAGATTCATCTCTGGAAATACCACCTCTATCCATATTCAAGTGTTCCGGATGAACGTGGTACCTGGGAATATCGCGAGTACGGAGGAATTTTGCATTATTAATCGCATGCCGGCCCTCTTTCCGGGTTTGCCTTCAACCCGTTGAAGGCTCTTGATGCTTATTGCAGCTGGACGTAATCAAGAGGTAGCAAGAAGAAGGGAGGATTTAGAATGACCAAATGGGAATACCTCTATTTTACCGACGCCGACAAGGAGACTTCGACACTACATCCCCCTGCACATAAAGAAAAACTCAACGAACTTGGAAGAGAGGGATGGGAATTGGTGAGCGTCGTCTTTGACCAAACGGGAAAAGTCCAAAAGTTATACTTCAAAAGGAGAAAAAGACTGGCTCCTGACGATCACTCGACGATTCTCACGCAATTCTTGCTTCCAAAATCGTTCGGGACACAGCCGGCGCAGACGGGATCATTTTCCCAGTTGCCGTCTTTAAGAAAGCGGTATTCATATCTTCCTGGCTTCAAGGATACGATGGTCTTCCATATTCCTTTCTTGTCTTTCTTCATCGGGTTCGCGCCTGAATCCCAATGATTAAAGTCCCCTGCCAAGTAGACCTTCCGTGCGTCGGGTGCGAGGAATTCGAATTGAACTTTCTTTGTTTTATCCTTCCCTGCCATTCCTCTGCCTCCTTGAGTTTAAGAATTTTAGAACTGTTCCATTAGGATATTGAGCTTGTCTTGAAAAGTAAATAGGGTGAATTCCGTATTTTTTACAAGAAAGTGCTGTAGTTTCGGTGCCCACTCTTTTGCGCAGAAGTGAAGATTTGACATGGGATCTGATGAGCAATAGATAAGGGATACTCCGAACTCCGAGCCACCCACCCTCCTCCTTTATTTAGAGATTCTTATGACGGTCCCTCATTGTATCATGTAATTTCTTAATGGGTTCAGGATGAATCGGTCATCTCTCCGATTTCCGCCGATTCCCCGGCGATCACTGCCGCCCCGTAGGCGCCCACCATCTGTGGGTCTTTGGGGACTTTTATCTCGCGCACAAGTGCCTCATCCAACAGATATTTAAGGCAAGGGTTTCTTGCCACACCTCCTGCAAAAACGATGTCGGGTGTCGTTGAAACCCGCTTCAAGAGTGAAAGGGTTCGGTTTAAGATTGCCACATGAATACCATACGCAATGTCTTCTCTTTTCTGTCTCTTAGCCAGCAGGGATGTCACCTCGGATTGAGCGAATACCGTGCACATGCTGTTAATCTGAAGGTTCCCCTCACCTTTTAATGCTTCCGTACCGAACTCATCCAGCTCGTAGCCCAGTGTCTTAGCAATGACTTCCAAAAACATACCTGTTCCCGCGGCGCACCGATCGTTCATCTCGAATTTGAAAACCCTTCCCTTTTCATCCAAGGCGATTGCCTTCGTATCCTGGCCTCCAATATCCAGAATCGTTCGGCAGCCCGGGAAAATTTCTTTCGCTCCCCGGGCAAAAGCCTTGATCTCCGTCACCGTGGGGACATCGAAATGGGCCTCAAAGAAATGCCTTCCGTAACCCGTAGCCAGTATCCGGCCAAAAGAGGTCTGGGCCATGAGCCTCTCACATTGTTCAAGAGGATCATGAGTCGTGTCGGCGATGGAGGAGGTGATGATTTCGCCGTCCTCAACGACGACCAATTTAATGGTTCTTGAACCGATGTCGATCCCTGCAGTTCGCACGTTAGCCCTTTACCATTTCGAGGAAGGCTTCGACGCGGGTTTTCAGCTGCCCCACATCCTCCATGCCATAATCCGATTCGATCTTGAGAACCGGAATACTTTTCTGTTGAAGAGCCTTTTCGACCTTGTAGGACTCCACCGAATAAGGCGTACAGAACTGAATGCTGTAATGGATCACCCCGTTCGCCTTAGAATCCCGGGCGAGGTCGAGAATATGTTCTATTCTTTCCTCATTCGGAGTAAAACAGGCGCAATCGATCTTCATATACCGATCCACAATGGCGTCGATCATCTCACCCAAGGTCTTTCCATCCTCTCGCACTAAGTCCCGTGTGCTTCGTTCCCCGACGCAGGACTCTTCAGCCACGACAATGGCTCCGCTCGTCTCAACAACATAGGGGATTTTCCAGTTGGGAAGGGCCATGGGAGATCCTGAAACCAGGATTCGTGGCGTACCATTCTTCGTGACCCCCATCCCGTTTCTGACACGCTCCTCAAGTTCATCACAGAGGGTATGGATGTTTCTGGTGAATCGAATGGGATCATCATAGAAAGCGATTTGATTGACCAGCAGGGCGTCCAGCCCAGAGATAGGGGGAGGAACGGCTCTTCTGATTTGACTCAGTCGTTGAAGGGCTCTGCGTTTCTCATTAACGATCTTAATCCCCTGTCTTAGGTTCTCCGGGGTGACCTTTCGACCTGTAACCTCCTGCAGTCTGTCCTTGAATTGAAGTATCTCCCCTTTCCAGAGAGCCCGGTCTCGCTCGGTTTTCATCTGGGGAATTTCCATAACATAGGTCTCTTTGTAATCGTTTAGGATCTCATAGGCTTTCTTCTTTCCGTCACAGGTGGTTTCTCCCACGACAAGATCGCTCGCCTGGATATAGGGACATAGGCCTGCGAGCTTAAATCCCATAAAGGATTTGATCAATGCGCAGGTGTTTCGGGGAAGGACTTTCTCAGCCTCATCGATACCGATCTCCGCCCCTGCGCAGAGACCTACACATGTTCCTCCAACCGCCAAGATCAATTCCTCAGGGACATAGACACAGAATGTTCCAATCACCTTGTTCCCTTTCCTTTTCTCCTCCATCAATTCCTCTATGCGAAGCCCATGAGCTTCTGAGATCACAAAGTCAAGATATTGCATTGCCTTGGGTCGATTTTCCTGTAACATATAGATGTCTTTGTAAGCATTTCCCAAAACCGCCAAAAGCTGGTCATGGCCCTCTAAATTTAGTCCCAGATCTTTCCACATCGGTCGATAATCTTTCTTTTCCATGTTTTCTCCTTTCATAACAACGCAAAGACGTTTTGTTTTTTTAATACTTGAGGAAGTGACCCCCTGCCCACCCGCGGGCAGACAAACATGCCATTAAATCTGGATGGCGATCGAGGGATGGGAGAGATTGGATTTGGGTTAGGAAGAAGGGCTCATTCAGGCTATCAACAAGGTTTTGAGATAGGTGGTTTAAGAAGATGAGAGCCTTCTGTCCAACCAACCCATTCTTTTCCCGGCCCCTTTAACGGTGTCAGCCCAAACCTATGGGCATCCCAACACCCATTTCATGGGCGGTATCGAAAAATCCAAGCGCGGTTCATTAGCTCTCACCTCCTTCCTTCCACCACGGACAAAAATCAGGTTCAAATAAAAAATAATTAATTGGAAAATGCCCATATGTCAAATCGGAAATTTCGATGATGCTCCACAGCACTATTTGTTTTTCCTATTAAGGAATCTGTTTCAGGCTTCTGGAAAAAACATGGCCTATGATTAGGTGAATGAGGGCCAGGAGGTGATTTGAAGCGGCTTCAGCAAGAATAAGAGATAGCGATAGAGGCTAAGTGATTCCTGGTGTGATTGAAATAGATCATTGCTTAGTGTTGATCTTTATCCCTTTCCAACGCGTCTTGCGAGGAAAGCCCGGATCCTTTATCTCTATATTCTTCTATGGCCAGCTTCAGAGCGTGGGCAGCCAGTTTGAAACAAGGGATTTTCTCTTCGGGCAGCTGAGAAAGAATCTCTTCCAAGATTTCTTCAGATATCTTTAGAGCCTCATCCAAAGTAGATCCTTTAACCCTTTCCGTGAGGATCGAACTCGCCGCGATCGCTGCCCCGCAGCCAAAGGTCTTGAATGTCACTTCTGAGATCTTGTTCCCATGGCATTTGATGAACATCTGCATGATGTCGCCGCAGGAAACATTGCAGGCTGTGCCTACTCCATCAGGATTTAAGATCTCACCCACATTCTTGGGATCTCGAAAATGTTCCAGCAAATATGCCGGGTACTTTGCCATTTCTTCAACCTGGAAAAAAACCGCTTCTTCAGATCAGCTCAATCTCTTCAAGATAGATGGCCTCTTTTCGGATGCGAAAGGCTTTCACCATCGGCTCATCCTTTTCTTTCAGAGAGATAATGATCGAGGGCATTTCTGGGTCAACAGTCTTTTGAACATCCATTTCAGAAGGGAAGGGGATGGTATGGGGATGGGAGTGATAGATGGCGACCATATCCATCGAATTTTTCTCCATCTCCTCAAAGGTATTCAACTGCTCCTGAGGATCCATCAGGAATTGAACGGAGCTATTTTCCATATTCTTGATTTCGAAACATTCCTGAACAGTTGTATCTTTCCCTCCAAGAATCCCACAACACTCAACAGGGTCTTCTCTCCGCGCATGGTCAATCATCTTCTGATAAATTTTCCTTGGAATCCGAATCATCTGTCGCCTCTAGGACGTTGTAGTGAGAAGATTGATATCAGAGTAAAACACATGGTAACTTGATTAGCATGATCAATGTAGATTTCTGAGATTTCTTTGTCGGTCTCGTCTGATATTTCATGCGGTGCTTGACTCATGCCTCATCTGCCTCGAACTTCGGTTAACCTAAAGTTCTTATGGAATTTTGGGGTGGTGTCTCGTCCTTCCCCGATTCAACCTTGGGAAACCCGATGTCACATGTGCTGTGAAGAATCTGACGGTGTGGATGGCGGGTCTCTACATGATCCGAGTCCACCAACGAGACCGTTCCTGCGCCTCTACAGCGGCTAAACACATAGCCGCAGGAGAGCCCAAACCTCCAGTCCCTATGATAAAGACCTTGGCATGCGCACGCTCTTTCTGGCCTTTTCCCCCGATTCCCATTCGCGGGTCGGAAAAGGAGTTGATTTTATATACCACAATGTGGTATGCTTTATCAAAATATTTTTCTGCTCTTCGGCAAGGAGGATAGGCCCATGGACGATCAAGAGTTCTCCTCATTTCGCCAGAAACTTGAAAAGACGCAGAAGCAGATGGCAGAGCTTCTGGGAACTTCTCTCAAGACCATTCAGAGTTTCGAACAGGGATGGCGAAAGGTTCCCGTGCACGTTGAGCGTCAAATGTTTTTCTTACTGAATTTGAAGGAGGGAAAAGCGAAAGATGCCCGGCCCTGCTGGGAAATCCAGAACTGTTCCGTAGAGGCTCGTCAAGGTTGTCCGGCATGGGAATTCAATGCGGGCAATCTCTGCTGGTTTATCAACGGGACCATCTGTCTCGGAAAACCTCAAAATAACTGGGGCCATAAGATGAAGGTTTGTAGAAAATGTGAAGTCTTTACGAAGAATTTTGGCACGACGGCATTAAGAAGGATTTCCAAGAAGGACACGCAAGGGTCTTGAGAAGGCGGAATTTTTTAAAAAAAAGACTTGACAAAATTTGTTGATGTGTTAAATTAGCATGTACCACAATGTGGGAGTTGATCTAAGGCATTTACTTTTCTGAGGCGAATGAGAATGATAAAACGACTGCCAAAAATACCAGATTCCGAGCAGAGAAATGGAAATTTAGTAATGATGATGTGCTGCATGTCCATGTGTCGTCGTCTTGGCAAGGGAGGGGCGCCCATGTAAGCACATTTTGATAAATATTGCGGCACCCAAAGGCCCGCTGCCACGAGAGAGTGGCAGCGGGCCTTTTTATTTTCGTAATCACTTCAACCGAAAAAACAAACCGATAAGGAGGGAAGGAAAATGTCACAAAGAGGATTTGAAACATTAGCGCTTCATGCGGGCCAGGAAAGTCCTGACCCCGCTACAGGAGCAAGGGCTGTGCCCATCTATCAGACCACATCCTATGTATTCAAGAGTACAGACCATGCAGCAAGTCTTTTTGCCCTCAAAGAATTTGGAAACATTTACACACGGATCATGAACCCCACGAACGATGTTTTTGAAAGGAGGGTGGCTACCCTTGAAGGCGGGACCGGAGCGCTGGGAGTGTCCTCAGGACAGGCCGCTCAAGCTCTCGGCCTTTTGGCCATCACTCAGGTAGGGGATGAAATTGTTTCAGCAAATAACCTTTACGGTGGAACATACCAGCAGTTCCATTATACCTTTCCCAAACTGGGGAGAAATGTGAAGTTTGTTGAATCCACTAAGCCAGAGGAGTTTAAAAAGGCGATTACGAAGAAGACAAGAGCGATCTATGCCGAAACCATAGGTAATCCGAAATTGGATGTGCCTGATTTTCAAACCATTGCGGAGATTGCCCACGGTGCCGGCGTCCCTTTTGTCGTCGACAATACTGTTGGCGTTGGATTGGTTAAACCGATTGATTACGGAGTAGATATCACCGTTCTTTCAGCCACAAAGTATATCGGTGGACATGGAACATCGATCGGAGGAGTGATCGTCGATTCCGGCAAGTTCGATTGGAGCAACGGGAAGTTCCCCGAATTTACCGAACCGGACCCGAGCTACCACGGGCTTAAATTCTGGGATACTTTTGGAAACTTCCCGGGGTTAGGAAATGTGGCATTTATTATCAAGGCGAGAGTCCAGTGGCAGCGGGATTTGGGGGCAGCCCTGAGTTCCTTCAATGCCTTTCTTTTCCTTCAAGGGTTAGAGACACTACCCTTGAGGGTGAAGAAACATTCTGAAAATGCGCTTAAGGTCGCCCAATTTTTGAAGAGGCATCCTTTGGTCGCTTGGGTGAATTATCCCGGATTGGAAGAACATCCGAGTCATCAGTTAGCAGTCAAGTATCTAAAGGGCAATTTTGGGGGTCTGGTGGGTTTCGGGATAAAAGGCGGATTGGAGGCAGGAAAAAGGTTTATTGAATCGGTGAAAATCCTTTCCCATCTTGCCAATATCGGAGATGCGAAGAGTCTTGTCATTCATCCTGCCTCGACAACCCATCAGCAATTAACCCGGGAAGAGCAAAAGGAAACAGGGGTAACAGAGGATTTTATCAGGCTCTCCATCGGTTTGGAGGATGTGGAGGATATCAAAGAAGACATTGATCAGGCGTTGAAGAAGGCAGCAGGATAATTTTTTCAAAAAACCATCAATTACAATTAAGAAAGGAGAATGACATGGCGAAATATTTTGACGACAACTCATTTTCAATCGGCAATACCCCACTGGTTAAGATCAACAGAATGGCGCAAGGACTAAAAGCCACTATCCTTGGCAAGATTGAGGGTCGTAACCCTTCCTATTCGGTGAAATGCAGGATCGGCGCGAGTATGATCTGGGCTGCAGAAAAGCAAGGGCTGCTCAAGCCCGGAATGGAGATCATTGAGCCGACCAGCGGAAATACGGGTATCGCCCTGGCCTTTGTGGCTGCCGCAAGAGGGTATAAATTGAACGTGACCATGCCTGAGACGATGTCGATGGAAAGGCGGAAAGTGCTCGCCGTTTTTGGTACCAACATCATCCTGACACCAGGGGCCAAAGGAATGAAAGGGGCGGTGGAGGAAGCAGAGCGGATTGCAGCCTCAAGTCCCAATTACTATATACCTCAGCAGTTTAAGAATCCTGCCAATCCGGAAATCCATTTCAAGACGACGGGGCCGGAGATTTGGGAACAGACAAATGGCGGGATTGATGTGCTTGTCTCGGGAGTGGGCACAGGGGGGACAATTACAGGTGTGTCAAGATATATTAAGGGAGAAAAGAAGAAAAAGATCATCAGCGTAGCTGTCGAACCCGTGGAGAGCCCTGTGCTTACCCAACGTCTTGCCGGGCAGGAGCTCAAGCCCGGGCCTCACAAGATTCAAGGGATTGGGGCCGGGTTCATTCCGGACACGCTGGACCTGTCCGTGGTGGATCGCGTGGAGCAGGTTACGAGTGAAGAGGCGATTGAGCATGCGAGGAGGTTGGCCCGCGAGGAAGGGATCCTCTCTGGCGTTAGCTCTGGTGCGGCAATCGCCGTCACCCTAAGGCTTGCAAAGAGTGACGAATTCAAAGGAAAGACAATTGTTACTATTCTGCCTGATGCCGGGGAGCGATATCTGACGGGGCCGCTTTTTGAAGGCATCTTTGATGAAACCGGTCTTCCAAGAATATGATCTTTACTAAAGGCTTTCTTCTGGAAGTGGCTACCCGACGCGAGGATAGCGAGAAGGAAAGAGTTATTTAGTGAGGTGAAGAGAAATGTCAGAGATTAATCTATCCACTAAGCAAATCAAAGGGGCCACACAACCATCCAATCAAAATCCGAACGACTCCGGAAAGGGCGTCGCCTTACAAAGAACTCAGAGCGTAGGGATGGTCAAAACAAACTATTTTCATATTGCACTTCCCCCCAACAAACTCGTCCTGGAAAACGGAGAAAAGATCGGGCCCATCACCATCGCCTATGAAACCTACGGTAAGCTGAATCAACAGCGGTCCAATGCTGTTTTAATTCTTCATGCCCTTTCAGGCGATGCCCATGCTGCAGGCTTTCACAAAGGAGATGAAAAACCGGGGTGGTGGGATGATATGATCGGCCCCGGTAAAGCGTTCGATACAGACAAGTACTTCGTGATCTGCTCAAATGTCCTTGGAGGTTGCAAAGGCACAACCGGTCCATCTTCGATCAATCCAAGAACAGGGAAGCCCTATGGTCTCGATTTTCCGATCATCAGTATCCCGGATATGGTCAACGTGCAGAAGCACTTGATCGATCATTTGGAAATTGGCCGGCTGCTTTCGGTTGCAGGAGGATCAATGGGCGGCATGCAAGCCTTGGAGTGGCTGACTGCTTATCCGGAACGACTGAGGAGCGCCATCGTCATTGCCACGGCGCCAAAGCATTCACCCCAGCAAATTGCATTCCATGAGGTCGGACGACAAGCGATTATGTCGGACCCCCTTTGGAAAGACGGTCATTACTGCGGCGGGCATTCACCAGCTAAGGGGCTCTCCGTCGCTCGTATGATCGGCCATATCACCTATATGAGTGAGATCTCGATGGCTGAGAAATTCAGAAGGCGCCCCGGAGAGGAGAGGCTGCATAAATTCAGTGTGGGCTCCGAGGTGGAGGATTACCTCACCAACAGAGGGAATCATTTTGTAAAAAGATTCGATGCCAATTCCTATCTCTATATCACCCGGGCGATCGACTCCTTCGATGCTTCGAAAGGGAAGAATCTTTATGAAGCATTTAAGGAGACAAAAGCAAGAATTTTGGTTCTGGCCTTCAAATCAGATTGGCTCTATCCGGCATCTCAATCTAAAGAAATTGTGAAGGCATGCAAATGGGCAGGGATAGATACGACCTATTGCGAGATCGACTCCACCTACGGACATGATGCCTTTCTTCTTGAGGTTGAGGAGGAGACACACCTCGTTAAGCACTTCTTGCAAAAGGTCATGCTTGAAAACGGAGGGACGGGTGAATACAGGATAACAGAATATGCCATCTAATCCTTCCTTAGACCACAAGGCGATTCTTGAATGGATTCATCCGCGTTCATCCGTTTTAGATCTTGGTTGCGGCGATGGAGAACTGTTGGCTTTGCTTGTTAAAGAAAGGCACGTGAAGGCTCAGGGGATCGAGATTGACGAGCAAGCCATCTATCACTGTGTTGCCAAGGGGTTGAGTGTATTTCATGAGGATATTGATAAGGGGTTATCCGATTATGCAGATCAGTCGTTTGACTATGTGATACTCAATCAAAGTTTTCAGCAGGTTAAGAAACCCGATATTGTGTTAAGGGAGGCCTTGAGGGTAGGGAGAGAGGTTATCGTCGGGCTCCCTAACTTTGCACACTATCAGGCACGGCTGCAGATATTTTTCAGGGGAAGGACTCCGGTGACGCTGTCTTTACCTTATGAATGGCATGATACCCCCAACCTCCATTTCTTAAGCATTTCAGACTTTATCGAGTATTGCCGTAAGAGAAAAATTAAAATAGAAAAGGAAGCCTTTTCTGGAAAAAAAAGAAGAGTGAAGATATTGCCAAATCTCTTCGCGCTGACCGGAATATTTCTTGTGACAAATGGGAAAGGGGCTTAGGGGGTTGCCAGCCTGCCTTCTCTGCGATTGTCTGTGTTAAGGAGATACAAAAGCGAAGGGCATCGTTAAAAAGGGATTACTTAAGACAGAGAATTGGCCGGCTTCGTTCCAGATTGTTCGAGTTCCACGTTCTTTTGAGCTTTCTTCACACGAATTGTCAAGTATCTCACATCTGTTAAAATGTTTTGTAATTCATGCAAATTAATATTAAATTATGTTACATTGATTTTTGGAAGTTTAATCATTTTATTTGGATTGACAACTATTAAGCTTCACATTATCTGTAATTTCTGCGAGTAATAGGTTTTTCGTGCAGCCTTCATGCTCGCCAATAGGCTGCTAAGAAAGTCTGGACAGCCAGTAGTATAAAATCTTTCTTAATGATGATTGATCGTTATTCAAGGCAGATTCTTTTTCCTGGGATAGGGGAAGAAGGACAAAGAAAATTGGGCGATAGCTGTGCCGTAATTATTGGCTGTGGAGCCCTGGGGTCAATCATTGCGACTATTTTGGTTCGTGCCGGTGTAGGCAAGGTTAGGATTATCGATAGGGATTTCATTGAGTATCACAACCTGGCCCGACAAGTCCTGTTTGACGAGAATGATGTAAAGAACCAACTGCCAAAGGCGATCGCTGCCGAGAGGCATTTGAAAGAAATTAACTCCTCGATTGAGATCGAAGGAATCGTTGCGGATGTAAATTATGCGAACATTGAGAAGTTTATTAGTAACGCAGATGTCATTCTGGATGGACTGGATAATCTTGAGACTCGGGGTCTCATAAATGATGCCTCCCTAAAGCATAAAATCCCATGGGTTTACGGCGGAGCTGTTTCATCAACAGGGATGACAATGAACATCATTCCAGGAGAAACACCTTGCTTGCGATGTCTTCGACCAGATGTGTCCCAAGGAGCGATGATGCTCACCTGTGAAACAGCAGGGGTCATTAGTCCAGCTCCTTTCATCATTGGTTCACTCCAGTCTGCTGAGGCAATAAAGATACTGGTGGGGTCGAAGGATATTAATCGGGGTCTGATCATGATCAATGTTTGGCGAAGTGAATTTAGCCATCTTGAAATTGGCCGTCATCCGGACTGCCCAAGCTGCCAAGGTAAATTTGAGTTTTTAGAAGCAAGCTTTGGGACAAAGACCACCTCCCTTTGCGGGCAAAATGCGGTTCAAGTTTTAAACCCTAACATGAGGGAGATTTCCCTGAAAACACTAGCCAAGCACCTCAAGCCGGTAGGAAAAGTAAGTTACAACGAGTTTATGCTTCGTTTTATAATAGGCAATCAAGAAATGGTCATCTTTCCTGATGGCCGCGCTATCGTGAAAAATACGAATGATGAGTCACTGGCAAGAGGACTTTATGCAAAATATATCGGGGTCTAAGGGGGCTTCATGATCTACCTGGACAATGCAGCAACCTCGTGGCCTAAGCCAGAGAGTGTCTATCAGGCCATGGGCGAGTTCCTAAGAACAAAAGGGGGTAACCCCGGTAGAGGTAGCCATAGCTTAGCTTTTGCTGGCATGGAAGCAGTTGAAGAAACGAGAATACTGGTAGCACGTTTTATTAATGCCCCTAAGAAAGAGCAGGTGATATTTACTTTCAATTGTACCGATAGCCTGAATTTGGGGCTAAAGGGACTACTTCGGCAGGGAGACCACGTGATTACCAGTTGCATCGAACACAACTCTGTTGCACGGCCTCTCAACAAACTTGCCCATCAAGGTGTCAAAGTCACTAAAATACCTCCCTCGAGCGAGACCGGAGTGGTGGCCGCCCAAGATATTGAGGAGGCGATTACTAAAGATACCAAACTATTGGTGATTACCCATGCCTCTAACGTGACAGGGATCATCCAACCGATTGAAGCATACGGGGCGATTATTAGAAAACATGGATTGATTTTGATGGTAGATGCAGCGCAGACCGCTGGCCAATGCCCCATTGATGTTCAGTCGGGAAACGTTGACCTGCTGGCCTGCTCCGGGCACAAAGGGCTATTTGGACCTCCAGGCACGGGTGTGCTCTATTTAGGGGAGCGAGTTGAACTTGATTCATTAAGAGAGGGTGGCACTGGGTCGCAATCGGAGATCGAGGAGCAGCCTACAGCTCTGCCTTATAGATTTGAAAGCGGAACCGTGAATAGCGTTGGTATCAGCGCGCTTGGTGCTGGGTTAAAATATATCTTCGCTGAAGGTCTGGATAAGATTCGTAAGCACGAACGATACTTAACAGAAAGGCTCATGGATGGTTTGTTGGATATTCCAGGAGTGATCGTTTATTCTTTTAAAGACAGGGCTAATCATGCACACGTGGTCTCATTCAACATCGAAGGATATGAGCCTGGAGAGGTAGGCGCCATCCTTGATCAAAGATTTGATATCAAGGTTAGATCAGGGCTTCATTGCGCACCGGCCGCTCACAGAATATTGGGCACCTATCCATTGGGTACTGTTCGCTTAAGTCCTGGATACTTTAATACTGTTGAAGACATCGATAAGACACTTCAGGCTTTGCAGCAGATTGCGAGGGCAACCCCTTGAGGTAGTGGTTTAAGTCAGCAATTCACTTTTGGCAAAAATCCAGATTGCGGCCTTTACGCATCCTTGGTGAAAAAGGAGTAAGGTATGTCGGTTAATGTCCACATTCACACCACTCATCGACAATTAACCAACGGGTTAAAGATGGTCGCCGTGGAAGGAAGGACAGTCGGTGAATGTTTGAACCATCTCATCAACCAGTTCCCTGGAATGCGGGAAGCGCTCTTTGCCAAAAAAGATAAATTGCTTAACACTGTCGAAATTCTGTTGAACCATATTAGCGCTTACCCAAATGAGCTTGTTAAATCCGTTAAGGATGGCGACGAAATTCACCTCGTGGTGATGCTTGCCGGAGGATAAGACTTTCCTATTAGATGACCCATATACATGGTTGTCGACTGGCTACCACTTCGCCAACACGAGCAGCCGCCCCAATGCCTGCCTTTCTTAATTCTGTTGTGAGTTGATCTGCCTTATCCGAAGGAATAGAGAGCAAAAGTCCTCCGGATGTTTGAGGATCAAAGAACAATTCTTCTTCCTCCCCGGAGAGTTCTCTGGTTTTCTTAAACAACCCCTCGGCCAATTTCTTGTTGGCCTTGTTGCTTCCTGTCGTCACGCCTCTGCGATACATAGAAAGTGCATTGGGATAGAAAGGAAGTTTTTCATAGAGTAGATTGATTTGGACGTGACTTCCCTTTGCCATCTCCAGGGAATGGCCAACGATTCCAAAGCCCGTGATGTCGGTGCATGCATGGACGTCAAAATTCAAGGCAATCTCGATCGCCTTTTTGTTGAGAGAGGCTACTTCGGGGAGAATGACTTCCAAATCACGCAAAGGCAGCATCTTGGAACGGCAGGCATTGAACAGGACGCCCGTGCCCAGAGGTTTGGTGAGGATCAAGGCATCCCCTTCTTTGGCACCGCAATTGGTTAGGATACGGTCAGGATGAACGACGCCTGTCACTGCCAGGCCATACTTGGGCTCATTGTCATCAACGGAGTGGCCGCCTGCAATCGATGCACGAGACTCAGAAACCTTGTCATATCCGCCCCGTAATATTTCTCTGAGAAGACTCGCCTCCAGTTTTTTGGTGGGAAACATGACAAGATTTAAGGCGGTGAGAGGTCTCCCTCCCATAGCGTAAATATCCGATAACGCATTCGCAGCGGCAATCTGTCCAAACCAGTAAGGGTCGTCAACGGGCGGTGTTATAAAGTCCACTGTACTGATGAAGGCCATTTCATCCGACAAGCGATAGACTGCTGCGTCATCACAAGTCTCAAATCCCACCAGTAGGTTGGGGTCCTGCGCCGGATGAAGTGACTTGAGCGCATCCGACAGATCTGTCGGACCAATTTTTGCCGCTCAGCCACACGTCCGGGAGAGACCCGTCAGTGTCTTCTTTTTTCTGAAGAAAGACATATCACACCTCCCAATCCGTGGGTTTACAGAAACGTTTTCCTCGGGACTTTCAGATCCAGACCACCCACGCGTCCTGGATGTTTTTCATGAGCCAGTCCCCTCCGGCCAATTCAACCCAATCATACTTGTCACTGCCTGTGGCTCCAAAATAATCGGCACAGGGTGGACAAACTCCGAACCACCCACCCGTATCTTTTATTTTTTTCATAATTTCAAGGGCGTTTCCGAATTTCTTATAGACTGGAGAATCTATCCTTTCGGTCTTCTTCTTGTTGGCCAGATCCGCTCCTTCCAGTGTCATCCAGACATGCACCTTTCCCCATCCCTTATCGGCTACCGTTTGAGCCATGAGGAGACCGAATATCGCTCTGTTAGGATCATTACCACCGTGGGTGATTACAATAATATATTTCCCTTTTCTGTCTCCTTGTGCAAGCGATTCGCCTCCCATCATCGACGCGAGACCTGCAATTCCAAGTCCTGCCCCAAGCACTTTAAGAAAGTCGCGTTTGCTCGCCCCTTCGTTGTTCTCCAGCATCTTCTCTTCATCTTTCTCTTTCATCTGTATTTCCTCCTTTCGAGAGTCCTTTTTGGGTTTCAGCTCAAAAATTAGAAGGGATAATTCCTCGTATGTCAAATTGGAAAATTCGATATTGGTTACCCCAATGATCAAGAATTCTTATAACGTTTAAGCAGGCGCCCGGAAGGGATATTGAAGGGACCGGACGATTTGCGGTTCATTGGCTTTGATCTTAGAATGATTCTTAAAGAACCTTTTTTCTGGCAAATCGATGGAAGAACAATTCTATATCCAATGGCATATCACCAACCTTTGCAATCTTCGTTGCCAGCACTGCTATCAAACCGATTTCTCAAAGAGGAACGATCTGGATTGGGTAGGGCTTGAGAAGGTATGTGATAATCTCCTCGATACAATGAGGGACTGGGGCAAAACCGCTTTTATTCATCTTACAGGCGGGGAGCCCCTAATAAAACCTGATCTCTTTCCCCTCCTGGTTCGTTTAGACCAGCATCCGATTGTTGAAGAGCTGGGAATCATCACCAATGGTCTGACCATCGATCGAGAGACGATGAGAAGATTGTCCGGGTTTTCAAAATTGAAGAAGATGAAAATTTCTCTGGACGGAGGGGATGCAGAGACGAATGATTCTATTCGTCAAAAGGGGGCTTTCGATAAAGTCATACAAAATCTTCCTCTGATCAAAGAGACAGGAAGGTTTGAAATTCTGTTCATGTTCACAATCATGAAAAGTAATTTCAGAAGCCTCCCGTCCTTTCTTAAACTCTGTCAGGGCAGAAATATTGATGGATTGATCATTGAGCGGTTTATTCCTTTGGGCAGGGGCAGAAAGGTTACGGATGAGGTACTTAGCAGGGAAGAGTGGAAGGAAATGATAGGCATGCTTTCAGATTTTATCTCAACCGAAGAAGAGAATTCCTTTTTTCCTTATCAGGCCTTTCAGATTAGTTTTAGTGGAGGAGAGCCTGAACTCTTGGGGGCTCCCTGTGTCATAGGAGTGGATGGTCTCTGCATCATGCCGGAGGGAAGTGTATTTCCTTGTCGAAGATTTCCCGTTTCCATAGGAAACCTTTTGGAGACTCCCCTGAGTGAGATATGGGAAAAATCAGAGATCTTAGAGAGGTTGAGGAAGAAAGAAAACCTCAAAGGTAAATGCGGAAGCTGTGGAATCAACGACTGCCGTGGTTGTCGAAGCTTAGCCCTCGCCTTAACGGGTGACTATCTTGAAGAAGACCTTCATTGTTGGTACGATTCTTCATTTCGACACGGAGAATGTGATTGAAGATTACTGGACGCCACGCATCACCGGCGGGGTTTAATGCCCCGCCTGAAGTTTCTAACAGGGTTTACTATATCATAATCTGGATACTCTCCCAACTATAACTCTTTGTTTAAAAACATTGTTTAAGCGCTTGATTTATGGTACATTTCACCTAAATTCGAAGGAGGTTAACCTTTTATGGATATTCAGGAGATTTTGAAAAAGATTGAAAAAACCGAGACCCCGAAAGTGAACAAAGTGGCGGTGGCCTACTCCGGAGGTCTGGATTCTTCTCTTGCCATCGAATTGCTCAGAAGAAAATATCATGCCAAGAAGATCCTCCCCATTACCATTGATGTTGGGCAGGGAGAGGAAGAAGTGCTCGAGAGTAGGAGGAAAGCCAAGGCTCTCAAAATCAAGCCTCTGTTTTTCGATCTTCGAAAGGAATTTACCGAAGTCTGGATTGCGCGGGCCATTCAGGCCAACTCAGATTATCTAGGTTACCCTGTCTCCACCTCTATGACCCGACAGATTGTGGCACGGAAGGTAGCAGAGGTCGCCCGGGAAGAGGGATGTGACGCCATCCTCGAGGGATCCAGTGGAAAAGGGAATGATCAATATCGCATGCACAATGTCTTCAAAATGTTCGCCCCCGAGCTGAAAATCCTCGTGCCGGTGCGGGATTTTGATTTGACGCGATTGGAAGAAGAGGTGTTGTGCCGGGCATGGAATGTTCCAGTGACCGAGATGATCACCGGCGGGGACGATAAGACGATGTGGTGCCGATCCATCGCCAGCGGTGCGATCGACCTGAACCAGGCCCTTTCGGATAATATATGGATGTGGTATCGGCCCGTCGAAAAATCCCCTAATGAACCATCTTTTGTCACCCTGGAGTTCGAAAAGGGAATTCCCACCAAATTGAATGATAAACGGAAACCCCTTGGAGAAATCATCCCGGCCCTCAACGCCATTGGCGGCACGCATTCCATCGGCAGGATTGACATGTTTGAAGACGGGATCATGGATCTCAAGAGCCGCGAGATCTATGAGGCCCCGGCCGCGACGATCATCCTTAAGCTCCATCGGGACCTGGAACAGTTCTGTCTCACCAAGGATGAGATTCAGTTCAAGAGAGGGATCGATCAGAAGTGGGCCTACCTGATCTACCATGGGATGGCTTACCATCCGTTGCGATACGATCTGGATGCCTTTATCGAGACCTCTCAAAAGGTGGTCAACGGGAAATATAAAGTCAAACTCTTTAAAGGGAATATTGAGATCGCCAATCGAGAATCGAAGACGAGTCTTTTCTCACCGGAGATCCGTTCCATTAAGGCCACGGGCTTTGATCAGAGACGCTGCGCGGATGCAGCTTTCGTCCGCGGCCTTCCCTTTGAAATTTTGGCAAAGCGGAAGACGAAATAGAATGTTAAGCACCGAATTCCAAGCTCTGTACGAAATCCCCTCAACCCCCCTTTTCTAAAGGGGGGTGAGAGGGGATTTATGATTCTCATGGTTCACGGGTGACGTAGCCATCATGAAACATTATTTAAGATTTGGAAATTGTGATTTGGAATTTGAAAAGGTTCGGGAATATCAAAGACTATCTATTTCTAATTTTTGATGAGGGTATGCTATTCTTAGTTGAAATTTAAAAAGTGGCTCCTAAAATGGTGGTAGATTCTTAATCCTCGAGAGAAAGAAAATCCACCAAGAAAGGAGCCAACGATGAAGAAGATATTACGGATTG
>Ga0326728_10002645_pt1 | contig 58764 bp, 41 predicted proteins | sample MB3enrmetagenome_FD_207602 | JGI IMG/M metagenome (GOLD analysis project Ga0326728, IMG submission 207602) | Lab enriched peat soil microbial communities from McLean, Ithaca, NY, United States - MB31MN | ecosystem: Environmental > Terrestrial > Soil > Wetlands > Peat | place: USA: New York... | reverse complement strand
CTGGCGGTGAACCCTGTCGGAGAGCCGGATGCGGCAAATCCGCACGTCCGGTTCGATGAGCGGGGATGGGAAACGGGGCGACGCCCGAGTCGCTACCGCGCCTACCCTCGACTCTACTGAAAACAAAAGGTCTGTTTTCAGCAGCCAAGGACTAAGCTTGTATGTTATAGAAAACAAAGATAGTTACTCGTAGTAAACGCGAATGATACTGAAAAAACAGGTAGTTAGTTGATAGTAGGTGGTAGACCATAGGTGGTATGTGGTAGGTGGGGACGAGCAGGTTCCAGGGGCAGGTGGGGAAGGGACTGCGGCTAACTGTTGACTATCCCGCCCTGGCGAGTGGACCTTGTGGGTAAATGGTTAGCGGCGGGGCGAAGGAATTGGGATGGAACAGAGCAGCGTGCCCGCGCGCAGGGCCGCCTACTTTTTCGCCAGCTTCTTTTCCAGTTGGCGTGCTTGGGCGTTCAGCTCGCTCAACTGCCGGAGGTCATCGTCGGCGAGGGAAACGGCGTTTTGGATGCGGGTGAGTGCCGTGTCGCTGAAGGCGCTGGAGTTTGTATCGTGGCTCGAGCCCAGCATGCCGCTCATGGCCCGGAATTGGCTGGTGATGTCACGGTAACGGCGCATGATGGAAGTCAAATAAGCATCGCGGCGGCTATCCAGGTCTTGCAAGTTGGCTATCGCGCGCGCGAATTCGGCGCCGCGTGCGGAGGCCGCGCTGTTATCGCTCCTCAACTTGGCGTTGTCCGCTTCCAGAGTGGCGAGACGTTGGCGGGAAGCTTGTGACTCGGCCTGGGCGGATTCGAGTTCCTGTTTCAAGGCGTCGAGCTGGCTCTGCCAATCCTCTTGCTCTTTTTGATGGCGTTCGTTGGCGCTGGCGAGTGCCTTCTCATGTTCGTCGTTGGAATTCAAGAGTTGCGCCTGGAGCCCCATGACATTGGCCTGCGCTTCGCTCAGCTCGCGGTTGAGCTGCTCGATGGCCGCATTGCGCTTGGCGAGTGCGGCCTGATAATCGCCCGGCGGAGTCGGGCTCTCGGCTTCGGCAGGAGTCTTCTGAAGCTCGCGTTGGCGGAGAGCTTCCTGTAGCTCACGTAGAGATTGCAGGTCTGCGGCCCGCTGCCGCTGGAGGGCAGCGAGTCGCCGGGACTGGCGAAGAATCATACCCACCGAGGCAACGAGCGCAACGCCAAGAGTCAGCACGAGAGCGATTCGTAGACGTCCCAGCCGCATCATCTTATCCTTCCTTCGGGTGAAAGTGCGTGCGCCACGAGATCCGCAGGTCCCCATCGCCGCACGGAGCACTCAAGTGAATCTGCATGTTGTTGTGAATCTTGCTGGGGACCGCCAGGGTAAGCCTCCAGGCGCTCGAAATTCGCGCAAACATACCGGAGATCGCTTCCGGGATCTCTGCCACCGAGCGGCAAACATCACTCCTGCCGCCCGTGGCGTCGGAGAGAGTTTCCAGGCCATTCTGATACGCTACGTTGAGCCGGTCCCGCCGGTTATTGAGATGAACCACAAACAGGGGCGCCTGAAGCGAGGCGCTATCCTCGACCAGTTTGGAAATCTTCTCCGTAATCAGCGCCTCGGGAAAGCGCCGGCTGAGATCGTGTGGATCGCTCCCGTTAATGACGGGGTTCGTGTAGTCCTCGCGGTAACTGTAGATGCTGCCATCGGTGATATACAGGACCGAGACGCGCACCGGGGACTTGCGCATGATGCCATCCGCCAGCGACAGAGCCGAAAGAACGGTTTCGAGCAATCCCGGTTCGCTGCTGTTGGACAGGGAGTGGATTGCGTCGATTAGCGGTTGGCGGTCTACGCCGGGGTCGGCCAGTACATGCAGGCCATCCTGGGTGCGCAGAAGCCCAACCCAGGCGTTCTGGGGCAGCTTGGAGACTTCGGCAATCAGCGCCTGTTTGGCGGCGTCGATGAGCGACAGATCCCCACTCAGGTCCAACACGACCAGGATTACCTGGTCACTGTTTGGACCCAACTGTGCGGTGACGGGCGCCGTTTTGCCGTTGAGCGCAGCTTCGAACTTGGGAGGGAGGGCGCAGTTGTTCGTCTCAATCCAGGCGGGAATCGAGATGCTAGCCGTTTGTGCATGAAGGGTGGCGATCGTGCAAACGGCGAAAAGAACGGCCGGAAGTGTGGAGCAGGGTCGTGGCATCAGAAGCTGAACTTCAGCCCAATCTGGACTACGCGTCCGCCATGGGAGCCGATGATCCTGCCGGCGTCCACATTGGGCGCGCTCGCGGGACCGATGTTAGGATCGGGATAGTTCCAGTTCGCATGATTGAGCATGTCAATCGCAGTAGCGCTGAGCTCCAGTGCGCGGTCGCCGCCCATGGGCATGCGCTTGTTCACGCTGAGGTCCATTGAATTATAGCCGGGGCCCAACAGGTCCGGCTCGGTCCGGGACCCGTTCCCCGGGGTGAAGTCCGCCGGCTGATCGAAGGCGGCCGGGTTATACCAAAGAGACGGCCCCGGATTGGCTACGTGCGGGTCCACGCCGGGCACTACGTTCACGTTGAGTGCGGAAAGAACGCCTCCGGTGTTGTTGAATTCGGGATGAAGTGCCAGCGGCGTCCCGTCATTCCAGTAGGCCGTGCCGCTGACCGACCAGCCTTTGATCAGTGGCCTCCCCCAGCCCAGGAAATGGAACGGGGGCTCGCCGGAGCCGAAGGGCAGCTCATAGATGTAGCTGAGCTGCAGATACTGCGGCGTATTATAAGAGGTAAGCGCCCAGTCGTTGCGCCGGTTGAAGAAGTCCTGGTTCCCGTAGGGGCCCGAGTAATCGTCGAGTTGCTTGGAAAATTCGTAGTAAGCAATGACCGAAAGGCCGAACGACGCGCGCTTCTCGACGCGCACGAAGCCGGAGTTCCGCTGGTAGCGGCCCCACGCGTAGTGACCGTAAAGCTCGAAGCCCTGGAATTGCGGGTAGGGTTGCAGCGTGTTGCGAAACGCCAGGTTGTAAAGCGCATCGCCATAGCTCAGGAAGCTGGGGTTGATCGCGTTGGGATTGGCGGCGCCGTCGCCCACCAGGATATCCCGGCCGGCACTGTAATTAGTCCCCACGGAAACTACCATGGAGAATGGTATCTCGCGCTCCACGGAAAGCGAAGCCGATTGATAGACGGGCTCCCGCCCGCTCAGATCGACGAAGTCCGCCACCGTATTATCGGCCGCTGATGGGCTGAGGTCAGGAAGCGGTGTGGTGAAGGGTGGCATGCCGACTGTCAGGTCGAGGGCTGGGCTCAGTTGAGTGTTCGGCGAAATGAAGGTCTGGCGGGCATAGAATCCCTGTGTGCCCCACTGGCCGTTGTAAACCGGAATCTGCCCGTGCGCGCGGCTGAAGGAGACGCGGGCAACGGTCTTGGCGTCGCCGAGCGGGTTCCAGGTGATGCCCAGGCTCGGGTCGAGATCGATATTGGCGTCGCGCAGCCCGCGAGGGATGCCGTTGAGACCGGCAAACACGAGCGCGCCGGGGAGGTCGTTCGAGGGGTCGATTGCGGACGGATCGACGGTGCTCTGGCGATTGTACTTCTCCACCCGCGGCGTCCGGCGGCTGAGATTGAGGCTGAGGCTGATGGTCAGGTTTTTCGTGAGTTCGTACTTTTCACTCCCGGCGAGGGATTGGTAGGAGTCGCGGAAATAGGATGGCGCCGTGGTGATGGTGCGTTCTGCGTATTGCGGCAGACCGAGAAGGAAGCTTGCGAACGGATCGCCCGTATCGATAATCCCCGGCAGGCTTGTGATATCCGGGGAAAATTGGAAATACCCGACGGGATACGCCGGATTGTACGAATTCACCTGATAGTAATCCGCCTGAAAGGTCAGCCCGAGAGAATGTTTGCCCTTTCGAGTCGAGATTCCATCCCGAACCTCAAACGTGTTGCGAGCGTTACGCGAGTTGGGATAAGCGGCGCCCATCGAGAGGTAGTTGCCGAGGAGTTGATAGATCGGGAAAGGGGACTGAGAAGCATCGCCGGCCTGTGCCGTGTCGGAGACCGCAGTCAAACTGGCCGAGTTGACGGTCTTGGGGTTGGAGGTGAAAACGTAATCGAGCTCCGTACGCCGAGTGGAGAAATGCTGATCCGGCGCGGTCGGGCTTGCGACGTTTGGGAAATATTTTGCGGAGCTAAGAAATCCCCTGGAAAGGGTGCTGACGGAGGTAAGCCGATGCCGCTCGCCAAATTGGTGTTCAAGTTTGGCAATGATTCCGTCTGCGGTGTCGGTCTCCGGGGAGTTGACGAAGTAGTTGTTCTGGAAGAAGGGGCCGATATCCGTATTGGGCAGAGGATAAAGGGACAGGGCTTGTTGAACGTTCGGGACCAAGCGGTCCGCAGGGATGTGGTTTCCGTGAAAGGGAGAGCGCAGGTACTGGAGATTGCTGGTGGAGACCGGCAGGTTCGGATTGTAAGCGGGGTTGGGGGATGTGCTGGCCGGATCGTAGATCGGCAGCAGGTCGCCGGCTTCGTCCACGGTTTGCGAGAAGTCGCCGCTGCGTTGAGCGGCGGTGGGGATGGTGTGCAGCGAGGCACGTGAGATACGCTCGCGGACGCCCTCATAGGACAGCGCGAAGAACGTGTTCTTGGGGTTCTTGAGCAAGCGCGGGATGAGCACAGGGCCGGCGACATTGAAACCGAACTGATTGCGCCGCAACGGGGAGACGCTCTCGCCGTTTTGCTTCACTTCGTGCGGTATGGCATCGAGAATGTCGTTTCGGAAGTTTTCATAGACACGACCGTGCCAGAGCATTTTCCGGCCATGATGCCCTTGCGCAATCGGCGGGCTGCCCGGACGCATGCCCAAATCGCGGGTCAGAGCTTTGAATTCTTCAGCGGCGCGGGTAAGCGGAGGGGGTTGCTGAGGGGGTGAATTGCCGTCTTCCAAGGCGACGGCTGATGCACAGGTGGCGGACAAAGCAAGACTCATCCACAAAAGCGCGTAAACCAGAGTTTCCATCTTCCACTTCCCGACACTTCGAATATATACCTCGGCCTCCCCCCGTAGCAACCCTTGGAGCGCGGCTCACAACTCCGGACGTGTTGTTGGCATTATCGCCTGCGGCGCGAGGGGGGCAGAGCCCTTTGAGCACGTTTTTGCATGTGCAGGAGTGGCGCGTCCCGGGTGGCAGAAGTCTAGCGCTCCGCATAATATCCGTCTCTTGCCTGCACGGTCAGGTCTTTCTGTTTGGTCGTAAGGCGGATCTTGTGATAACCCGCTCCGACGTCCGCTCTGTCGGGGGTGTAGCCCAGGCTGTACTGATTGCGCAGTTCCTCTTGAATCTGGTCGTAGATTTGCTCGATCGGCTGCTTCTTGGAGACTTCAAAGAGACGGGCGCCGGTTTCCTTGGAAATCTGCTCGAGAATTTTCTTGCCATCCGGACGCATTTGTTGGGGGTAACCTCCGCGCCCACCACCGTGCCGACCCATTCCCCCCATGCCGCCCATACCACGGCCACCAAATCCTCCTCCGTAGCCCTGCTCATCTGCGAATAGGACGGAATAGACCAGCGTGTCGGCGCGCTGGGCTGCCTCGACGGCACTGGCCAGAGTTTCCTTGCTGCCGTGATCCACTCCGTCGGAGAGGACAATGAGCGCCTTGCGGCCTTGCTGCTTCTTCATGAGCTCGTTCGACGCCAGGTAGACTGCATCATAGAGCAAAGTGCCCCCGCCCCCGCCACCCGCCCTCCCGCTCGACCCAGGCGAATTGCTTCCGCCCTCCTGGCTGGGCTGCGGCGTCTTAAGCAACTCTAGCGCGGACTGCAACTTCTGGCGCGAAGAAGTGAGGTCCTGTAAGAGTTCTACTTCCCGGTCGAAGTGAATCACGAACGCCGTGTCCTTGTTTACGCGCAGCACTTGATCCAGAAAGGCAGAGCTGGCACTACGCTCCTGGTCGAGAATGCGCCTCTGGCTCATGCTGGTATCCACCAGCAGACCTAGCGTCAGGGGGAGATCGGACTCGCGCGCGAAATAACGAATGGTTTGCGAACGATCGTCTTCTTCTAATATGAAATCATCCTGGGTAAGGTTGCGGACGATTTCTCCCTGCTTAGTGCGCACACTGGCGAGCACATTGACCACTTTGACGTTGACAGTAATGGTCGACGGCTGCTGCTGGCTCTGCAGAGCCCCGCCTGGCAGTAACAGGCAGACCGCCGAGAGCAAAAGGCAGAGTCTCAGCCAGCCACTGGCCCCGACTCCTGAGATGCTACAGCGAGATTCAGTCGACCTTCCGGCTCTTTGCCTTGTCTTGAACATGTATATACTCTGTATCCGGGAATCCGGCTCAGCTTAGCCGGGCGATCTTAAAGCAGACTAATTCTTAATCGTCTTCTTCAAAACATAGTCGAAGAATCTTTCAGTGGTATTGTCATTGGAAGTCCATTCTTCAATCATTGGGGCGCGGATGAAGCGCCGCTGTTCGAGTCAGCTTCTCTCCTTAGAAAAACGAGGTGCACGGTGCCTGAACCTTCAGGGGACTTGACGCTCCGATCAACCTTCAGAGATTTCCCATCTTCGGAAAGTTTCCACTGCTCGTTTATCTGAATCTTGCCGCCTCTCTGGCCGGAGTCTTCGTTTCCCGCCAGGGAGAGCTTCAGCACCTCGCCGTTTTTCGCCCGCTCTGCTTTCGAGGTTGCGTTGGTCTGCTCCGTGTCGCCAAGCTGCGCGGTTGCTTCGCTGCCATCCAGCTTGTAGACCGCGTTTTGGGGATAAAGCTTGTAAGCGGCAACATTTCTTTGCAATGGTCCGTCGGCGCGGGGCCTTCCACCTCCGCCCCCACCGCCCCCGCCGCGTGGCATTCCCATTCCGACGCCTGGTATGCCTATGCCAATGCCGCCCACGCCTCCTCCCATGCCCCCTCTCCTGCCGGGATAGCCCCCCCCTGACGAGCCTCCGGAGTTGCCGCCGGAATTTGGCGTGTTCGGAGTGGCCTGCAAATCGCCCTCGAGCGTTATCTGCACTTTGAGTTGCTGCTCATCTTGGTTTACAACCATGCTGTAATGCTGCAAACCCGCGGGTGGGTTCTTCGTCTCGTCGAAATTCAAAACCCAGTTGCCCGAAAAGTTTGTCGGCTTCGACCGTTCCTTCGCCCGTCCAAACGTTGAACAGAAAGCGAGTGCCAGAAGTACGAGCGAAATTTTCTTCATAGGTTTGGCCTTCACCCAAGACTCGCACTGCTCACCTCCCCACGGCGCCCAGTGCCTTTTGTCAATAGGTGTTCACTTTCAGGTTGGATGGGAAAACCTGAAGCTGAGTTGGCTTCTTGCCTGTTGACTGATTCATTGCCAGCCATTTGTTTGGTTTCGCCAGCCACCTCAATATCGTCGTTTGGTATAAACTCTCTCAATACGACTGGGGCAAAAACTCGGGACGGCCATACGCACGCGTCTGAATCCCGAGAAGAAAAGAGGAGCAGAGATGAACTCCCTCGTTCGGTTCTTTTTCAAGCCCGCGCAAGGTCCAGCGAGCATTCTGCTCATCCGCCTTGCCGTCGGGCTGATTTTCTTTACGCAGGGCATTCTCAAGTACATCGATCCCAACCTGGGTGTGGTTCGTTTTACAAGGATTGGATTTCCGCATCCGTATTTCACGGCGCATTTTGTAGGAACCTTTGAGATTGTGTGCGGCTTAGTGGTGCTGCTCGGCCTGTGGACAAGGGCATCTGCGGTTCCGCTGTTGATAGTGATCACAACCGCGATCGCGACCACAAAGATTCCGGAGCTATTTCGGGCCAACCAGGGCTTCTGGTACATGGTGAGCGACGTGCGTACTGATTTCGCGATGTTTTGTTCGCTCCTGTTCCTGATTTTGGCGGGTGGCGGCACGTGGTCATTGGACGCGCAACACAGCCGGAAAAGCATTTGAGGAGACCCCAACGCAGAACTTGGCGGCGTCGCGGCTTCGGTTTCTTAATGCCAAACAAACGTCACCGTACGCGCAGGTTACGCAATGGTCGCCTGCGTCAGGCACTGATGTGCCACGGCACATTGACGAGGATCATGCGCTGGTTCCCTTTCGCCAGCAAGAGTGCCCTTAGCCATTCCGCGCGTTGATTGTGCAGGAAGTAATGATACCAATGCCGCTCCACGAGCTCGGGAATCAGCACGGCGATCTGCCGGTCCGGATTGTCTCGCTCGAGTTGCAGGATATAGTCCAGGATCGGGTTGAGCACGAAGCGATAGGGCGACTGGAGCATAACCAGCCGCGGTGCTGCCAGACCCGCTCGTCTCGCTGGCTCCTCCACGTTGCGGCGCCAGGACTGGCGAATGTCCCCGGTGTCCTTTTCACATTCGATGTGCAGAGCCAGCACCTCCGAGGATAGATTCAGGGCGAACCGCAGCCCTTTCTGGGCGATCTTATTCCAGGAGAGAATCGGAACGACCACCAGGGGATTGCGCAAGCCGGTCAGATCCAAGGGCAGGGGGTTCGCGACCTCTGCCTCGACCTCACGATAATGCCGCCGGATGGAGATCATCACGATCATCATGACGGGGATGAGCAGCACGGTTACCCAAGCCCCTGCAACGAACTTGGAAACCGTCACCACCACAACGGTCGTCGCCGTGGCCACCGCACCCAGTCCGTTCACGAACATGCTGCGTCTCGCTCTCTCGCCTCTGGTCCTTTTCCAATGAGCCACCATGCCAGTTTGAGAGAGCGTAAACGCCAGGAAAGCACCCACGGCAAAGAGCGGGATCAAGCGGTCCGTGACCCCGCCAAACAAGATGAGCAGCGAGGCACACAGCACCGCGAGCACCCAGATGCCTTGCGAGTACACCAGCCGTCTTCCGCGCGAGGCGAAGCCCTGGGGAAGGTACCCGTCCTCGGCGACGGCGCGGCAGAGTCGCGGAAAGTCCGCAAAGGCGGTGTTGGCGGAGAGCGCCAGCACGAGCAGGATCGAGCCGATGGTGATGTAGTAGAACACGCCGTGCCCTGCTACGGCGGCGGTGAGCTGCGAGAGCACGCTTTGGTAACCCGCAGTTCCGGGGTCGGTGGCGCCGATGTGGTAGGCGCGAACCAGAAAGGCGATTCCCGCCAGCAGCACAATGAGAATTGCAATGATGGACGTCAGCGCTCGCTGTGCAGATTTGACCACCGGCTCCCGGAAGGCCTTCACACCATTGCTAACCGCCTCCACGCCGGTCATCGCCGTACAGCCACTGGAAAAAGCTTTTAGCAAGAGCCAAGCGCTGACCGCGGCCGTTTGCGGATGCAAAGGCGGCGGGGCAATGACGGGCAAGGGATGCCCGCCACCGGCGAGCGTCTTGAACAACCCGAGCGCCAGGGTGACGAGCAAGCTGGCAACAAATAGATAGGTCGGAAGAATAAACACTGCGCCCGTCTCACGGACGCCACGCAGGTTGATGATGGTGATGAGCAGCAAGATCACGAGACAGATCAGCAAGGTGTGCGGCTGGAGCGACGGCACGGCAGAGACGAGCGCGCCTACACCTGCCGAGATTCCGACAGCCGCAGTCAGGACGTAGTCGATCATGAGAGCAGCGGCGGCAAGTAGCCCGGAAAGCTCCCCCAGATTCTGGCGAGCCACCGTGTAGGAGCCGCCGCCGGTCGGGTAAGCTGCGATGGTTTGACGGTAGGAGATATAGACGATCGCCAGCAGGATGATGATGCTGGCCGTGATCGGTACGATGTAGGCAATTCCAATTGCGGCCAGCGGAATAAGCAGCGTGAGTCCCGCCTCCGGCCCGTACGCCGCTGAGCTGAGCGCGTCCAATCCAAAGACGGAAAGGCCCCCTACCGGCCCCAGCTTCTCTCCAGCTTCCTCCGAAGAACGCAGTGGCCTTCCGAAAAGGAGATCGTTTAATGTCATTGCTCACCCTCTAAGACCGGAGTCGCGGTGCGAAATCCCAAGGAAGCATATCTTGCCACAGAAATATTGCAATGTGCGATGAACCGGCAGACCCGGAGTTGATCTTGTCCTCGACGCCGCGCGGGATTTGGCTTAAACTAAGTGTACCTGGGACTTTGAGTTCCTGGCACAATGATCTGGCTTCGACAAATCACACGACGGCCTCAAGACCCTGAGGATTAATGCGGTCCTTACTGATCCACTTCAGACCTTATTCTAATCCCACTCCCTTTGCGATCCCAGAAAGGGTACCCACAAGGGGTGCCCCTACAGGTTTCAGATCGTCTGCGATAGCGATTCTTTTGTTCCTCACGGTCATTCCCGTTGCCCCCGCCCACGCGGAACAGTGGCAAAAGCTCAACGTGCAGGGATACGTCAACGATTTTTCCGGCGTGCTCGATCCGGCGACGGTGGAAGGACTCACGCGACTGTGTACGGAAGTTGATCAAAAAGCGAAGGCTCAGATCGCCGTGGTCACCATCAAGTCCTTGGAAGGTGACGCAGTGGAGGATTTCGCCAATCACCTTTTTCAGAAGTGGGGCGTCGGGTACAAGGGGACGGACCGTGGGGTGATGGTCCTGCTTGCCGTCGGCGATCACAAGTACTGGACCGAGGTCGGTTACGGCCTCGAGCCCATCCTTCCTGACGGCAAGGTAGGTGGTTTCGGACGCGATATGGTTCCGCTGATGCGCCAGGGCAACTACAACAGCGCCATCTTGCAAATGCTGAGCCAGATCGCAGAGGTGATTGCGCAAGACAGTCACGTTACTCTGAGTAGCCTGGCCCAATCCCCTGCCGCCACTCCTCTCACCCGCGAAGGCGAGAGGCAAGAATTGCACCTCCCGGCCGGGCAAATTCTTGTTCTTCTCATCATTTTTATAGTCGCGGCGCCTGTCCTACTCAGGTTTCTGGGCCCTTTGTTCTTATTGTCCCTGTTATCTGGAGGAATTGGGCGAGGAGGATCGGGCGGCTGGGGTGGTGGCGGGTTTAGCGGAGGCGGCGGAGGCTTCGGGGGTTTTGGCGGAGGTTCATCGGGCGGGGGCGGAGCCGGTGGAAGCTGGTAGCAATTAACGCGCAATCAGGGAGCGAGAACCATGAAGGCAGAGGAGCACCTGACAGAACTAGCAAATAGATTGAAGAAGACTGCGGGAAGCAACCTGCTTTCCGTAATACTCTACGGCTCTGCGGCAACGGAAGAGTTCCACCCCAAGCATTCCGACTTGAATGTCCTTTGCATTCTCCGGGATCTTAGCAAGGAAGAATTAAGCAAGTTGCACGCCGCTTCCACCTGGTGGGCCAAAAAGGGACACCCTGCGCCGCTGTTCTTCACACTGGACGAGCTTCACCATTCGGCCGACGTTTTCGCTATCGAACTGCTGGACATCAAAGCGGCGCGCCGAATTCTTTATGGCGAGGATGTAATTGCTTCGCTCCACGTCCCCATGGATCTTCACCGCCTGCACGTGGAGAGGGAGTTGCGAAACAACACCTTGCGCTTGCGCCAATGCTACGTGATGCATGCCGCGGATTCCCGCAAAACCCTGCAACTGATGGTCTCATCCATCTCCACGTTTGTCGCGCTCTTCCGGCATGCATTGATCGCTTTGGGAGAGGATCCACCGCCCAACAAGAGGGCCACGGTGGACCGCGTGGCGTCTGTGCTGGGATTCGATCCCTCTCCTTTTCACACCGTGCTCGACATTCGTGAAGGGCACAAACGAGAACGTGACGTAGAAGCCCAAGCAACGTTCGACAAGTACTTGAATGGGATCGTCAAGGCCACCGAAGAGGTTGATCGCCGGCTGGCAATTCCACCGACAAATGCTTAAGAAAGCAATTCTGCTGGGTGCCCTAATATTCTGGCGCCTGAATATCGAGGAGGAAGGACATGAAGATTTTGCTGGCTGTGCTGGGAATACTGGCGCTGATCGGCCTCATCATGGGAGGAACTTACGTCAGCAGCCGAAACGAAATGGTCCGCAAGAACGAAGCCATCAAACAAGCCTGGGCGCAGGTGGACGTGGTGCTCGAGCGGCGCGCGGACCTGATTCCGAACCTCGTGGCCACCGTGAAAGGTTATGCGCAGCAGGAACAGAGGGTTTTCGGAGATATCGCCAATGCCCGCGCCGGCTTGCTGAATGCCCGGACGCCGGGAGAAAAGATCGCCGCGAATGGCCAATTGGATGGCGCCCTCGGCAGGCTGCTGGCCATCGTCGAGAACTATCCCAATCTCAAATCCAATCAGAACTTCCTGGCCCTCCAGGACGAGCTGGCCGGAACCGAAAACCGCATTGCCGTTGAACGACGCCGGTACAACGAGGCCCTCCAGGATTACAACACCTACATCGGCCTGTTTCCAAATTACATCTTTGCCCGGTGGGCCGGGTTCCAGCGAAATAATGATTACTTTGCGGCTTCGGTAGCTGCGCGCGAGGCTCCCAAGGTGGACTTCAGCACACCCAAGCAGTAAACCACGAAGGCGCCAAACAAGAAGTGGGCAGCTTTCTTACGCGTCTCGGCGGGGGAGAGTTGGTCCGAGGAGCAAGGAATGTCAACTGCTTGTCATGTGTCGGGCTGAAAGCCAGCCGGGAACAGGTGACATGGAGCAGGGAACAGGCCGTTGGCGTCTGCCAGGCACACAGCGGACTGAAATCAGGGCATATCACAGTGTTCCGTGTTTAGCGTAAAAATGTCCCTTCCTGATTGATAAGAAATAACTTGACATGAACACGATACGGGCTTAGTCTATATACGACAAGAAAGGTCGGATATCATATGTTACGGCTTGGGAAAAAGGCTGACTATGGATTGATAGCCCTAAGGCACTTGGCCGAGCAAAGGGCGCACGCGGCTTGCAGCGCCAAGGAGATCGCCCGAACATACGGGATGCCGACAGAGTTGGTCGCCAAGGTCCTGCAAAGGCTGGCGAAGATCGGCCTGCTGGCGTCTCAGCACGGAACTAACGGTGGATACGCTCTGGCTAGGGACCCCTCAAAGATCAGCGCATTTGAGGTCATACGGGCTCTTGAGGGTCCGCTGTTCATCACATCCTGCGTAACCGACCGAAGCGAATGCCACCAGATGACGAGATGCACGGTCCGTGAGCCGTTGCGCAAAGTGAATGACGCGCTCGTGAAGGCGCTCAGTGAAGTTACGGTTTCGAGCCTCATCGGCGACACCGCAAGTTTGGTGCAGATCCGGGTCGAGGGAAGGCCGCAATGAAAGCGAAGACGATTGCACCTGTGAGTAATCTTAAGGAGGAGTTTTGATGGCTACGCCGCAATCGGAAATTGAAATCCTGGCAACCCAAGAATACAAATACGGGTTTGTCACCGACATCGAACAGGAAACGGTCCCGCCAGGGTTGAGCGAAGACGTCATCCGTCTTATTTCGGCCAAGAAGCAGGAGCCCGAGTGGCTGCTGGACTGGCGACTGAAGGCCTTCCGCCACTGGTTGACCATGAAAGAGCCCACGTGGGCGAACGTCAAGTACGGTCCGATTGATTATCAGAGCATTCGCTACTTTTCCGCGCCCAAGAGGACCGGAGCAAAGGAGCCCGGGGAAATCGACCCAGCGCTTTTGAAAACTTACGAGAAGCTCGGAATCCCGCTCAAGGAACGCGAACTGCTTGCCGGGGTGGCGGTGGACGCGGTGTTTGACAGCGTATCGGTGGCGACGACATTCAAGGAGAAGCTCGGCGAGTTGGGCATCATCTTCTGTTCGTTCTCAGAAGCGGTGCAAGAGCACCCGGCGCTGGTGCGCAAATACCTTGGCTCCGTGGTGCCTTATACGGACAACTTCTTTGCCACACTCAACTCCGCCGTGTTCAGCGACGGTTCGTTCGCTTACGTCCCGAAAGGCGTGCGCTGCCCGATGGAGCTTTCCACCTACTTCCGCATCAACGCGCGGAACACCGGCCAGTTCGAGCGCACCCTGATCGTTGCCGATGAAGGCGCTTACGTCAGTTACCTGGAAGGCTGCACCGCGCCCATGCGAGACGAGAACCAGCTTCACGCCGCCGTGGTCGAGCTTGTGGCTTTGGATAATGCCCAGATAAAGTATTCCACAGTTCAGAACTGGTACCCCGGCGACAAGCAGGGCAGGGGAGGTATTTACAACTTTGTAACCAAGCGCGGCAAGTGCCAGGGCGTGAACTCGAAGATTTCCTGGACGCAAGTCGAGACCGGTTCGGCCATCACGTGGAAGTACCCCGGCTGCATCCTCCAGGGGAACAACTCGATCGGCGAGTTCTACTCCGTGGCGGTCACTAACAATTTCCAGCAGGCGGACACGGGCACGAAGATGATCCACATCGGTAAGAATACCAAGAGCACGATCGTCTCGAAGGGCATCTCCGCCGGCCACGGGCAGAACAGCTACCGAGGCTTGGTGAAGATTTTGGGCGGGGCCACGGGGGCGCGCAATTACTCCCAGTGCGACTCGCTGCTGATCGGCGACAAGTGCGGGGCCCACACCTTCCCCTACCTGGAAGTCAAGAACTCCACCGCCCAGGTGGAGCACGAGGCCTCCACCTCGAAGATCGGGGAAGACCAGATTTTCTATTGCCGCCAACGTGGGATGTCCACGGAAGATGCGGTTTCCATGATCGTCAACGGGTTCTGCAAACAGGTCTTCAAGGAATTGCCCATGGAGTTCGCGGTCGAAGCCCAGAAGTTGCTCGGGGTGAGCCTGGAGGGAAGTGTCGGATGAGACAGTTGGGGATGCAACGCAGGAAAAAGGAAGAAGACCCGGAGGTGAAGTTTTACGCTATTCGGGAAGTAGACCGCGGTTCTCACATGCCCCGCTACCGTGTCCGTCCCGAAGACCTGATCCAAGGGCTCAGTAGACCTCAAGCAGAATTGAAGAGGCGCCAGCACCTGCTAAAGCCGCCTGACAGCGAAGTCTATAAGTTAATGTTGGAGGAACAGGCTAAGCCGAGAAAGCGCCACAGTGGTAGCAGTCCTCCCAAGTATGACACATACAAGGCAAGAGGATGTTAGCAACCTGCTGGCGTGGCCAAGAAGACAATCGGAGCTTTGGGGGCATGCCGTGAAGACCACGAGTACTTCAAGGCAGTTCGAAATAGACCGGACCGGAAGATGATTCAGGATAAATGGATCGAGCATGTGATCGCAGAACCGGTGGCGCAGATGGTACAGCAAGACGGCAGAATTCGTCGATGGGGCCGGATCCATGAAATGGATAATCGAGTTCTGCGGGTGGTGCTGTTGCCGGACGGCGAAACAGTGCACAACGCGTTCTTTGACAGGCGCTTTCGGGAGGCATCGAAATGACAATTCAGTATTTTGAGGACACCGACACGCTCTACGTGGTTTTCAAAGACGCCGAAGTTCGGGAGACCAAGGATTTGGACGAGAACACCCTGGTCGAGTTCGACGCCCAGGGAAACCTCGTCAGCATGACCATCGAACACGCGCGGGAGCGGGCAGATGTGGGCAATTTCTCATTTCAGCAAATTCCGGCGATGCGGCCCGTGGCTTAAAAGGATGCACAGGCAAGAATGCCTGTGCCACAGACAATTTCGATTTTCGAATTTCCATTTTCGAGTTTCCAGTTTCTATTTTCCAGTTTCCAAACAGGGAGAGTTGAATGCTTCAAATCAAGAACCTGCAAGCAAGAGCGGAAGGGAAAGAGATCCTGCGCGGCATTGATCTGGAAGTGAACACGGGCGAACTTCACGCCATTATGGGCCCCAACGGCAGCGGCAAGAGCACGCTGGCGCAGGTGCTGGCGGGACGCGATGTTTACGAAGTGACGGGCGGCAAAGTCACCTACGAAGGTAAGGACCTGCTGGCGATGCCGCCCGAAGAGCGCGCCCGCGAAGGCATTTTCCTCGCCTTCCAGTACCCGGTGGAGATCCCCGGCGTCAACAACACTTATTTTCTGCGCTCGGCGCTCAACGCCATCCGCAAGCACCGCGGGCTGCCGGAATATGATGCGATGGACTTCCTCGCGCTCCTGCGCGAGAAGATGAAACTGCTGGAAGTGGACGACGCGTTGATGACGCGTTCTGTCAATGAGGGCTTTTCGGGCGGTGAGAAGAAGCGCAACGAGATTTTCCAGATGGCGGTGCTCGAACCCAAACTGGGCATTCTCGACGAGACCGACTCCGGCCTCGATATTGATGCCCTCAAGATCGTGGCCAATGGCGTGAACGCGCTCCGCAGCAAGGATCGGAGCATTATCGTGGTCACGCACTACCAGCGGCTGCTCAATTACATTGTTCCTGATTTCGTGCACGTTCTGTATGACGGCCGTATCGTGAAGTCGGGAACCAAGGAGCTGGCCCTGGAACTTGAGGAGAAGGGGTACGGATGGCTGGAGGAATCTGCCGCCGTGGTGGGCCGGTAGGCAGGTGTCAGGTGCTAGTGGTTAGTGGCTAGTGGCTAGTGAGTACTGGTCAGTGGTCACTTTCCATGACCACTCGCCACTAGGCACTAGGCACTGGGGAGAGAAGGGAATACTGAGCTGATGATTGTCTTAAAAGAAACAGGGGGTCTTTACCTTTCAAGCTTCAGGCAACTCGAGGAGCGCCTTGCTGCCGGCGCACCTTCCTGGGTCCATGAAATCCGCAGGGCGGCGATGGCAGGTTTTGCGGAGAAGGGGTTCCCGACCACGCGCCAGGAAGAGTGGCGGAACACCAACGTTACACCGATTGCCGTCACGCCATTTCAACCCGCGAGCGATGTGCGCCTAGGGTCCGCTGCATCATTGGCCGAACGAATCGGCCAGTTTCCCCTCGCCGACCTCGGATGCCCGAGGCTCGTCTTCATCAATGGGCGTTTCTCGCCACAGCTTTCGACGTTGGAAGCTCTCCCCAAGGGGGCCAAGGCTGGCAGCCTGGCGGAGGCCCTTGCGAGCGACGGGAAAACGTTGGAACGCCACCTGACCCGCTACGCTGCTGATTACAGGGAACACGCGTTTGTGGCTCTCAACACAGCCTTCCTCGAGGACGGGGTGTTCCTCGAGATCCCCAAGGGCGTAGTTCTTGAGAAGCCCGTTTACCTGCTTTACGTATCCGTCCCGAGCGAGCTTCCCACTGTATCCTATCCGCGCAACCTGATTATTGCCCAGCGAGAAAGCCAAGCCACCATCGTTGAAGGGTACGTGGGACTAGGGGCGGCGCCGCTCTTCGGCTCGGCAGGTGCCAGGAGCTTGGCGTCCGAAGGGGTTTACCTCACCAACGCCGTAACCGAAGTCGCGGTAGGTGAAGGCGCCGTCCTCGAGTATCACCGCATCCAGCAAGAAAGCGAAAGGGCCTTCCACTTTGGGCGGCTCCAGTTCCACCAGGAGCGCTCGAGCAACCTCGCCACGCATTCCATTGCGATCGGCGGGGCTCTGGTGCGTGAAGAAGTGAAGGCTGTTCTGGACGGCGAGGGCGCGGCGGCGACACTCGACGGCCTGTACGTTGTCACCGGCCGCCAACACATTGACAACCAAACCACCCTGGACCACGCGCAGCCGCACTGTAGCAGCCGGGAAGTCTATAGAGGCGTTCTGGATGGAGAGTCCTCCGCAGTCTTCAACGGCAAAATCATCGTTCGCAAGGATGCGCAAAAAACCGATTCTAAACAAAGCAACAAGAACCTCCTTCTTTCCGAAAAAGCAATCATCGATACCAAACCCGCTCTGGAGATTTACGCTGACGATGTCAAGTGTACGCACGGCGCCACCATCGGGCAGATCGATCCGGAAGCGGTCTTCTATTTGCGTTCCCGCGGGATCGGCCGGCAGGAAGCGCGCGAGCTGCTGACTTTCGCCTTTGCCAACGACGTCCTGGACCGGATCAAGTATGAACCACTGCGCGAGCGGCTCAGGGAAGGTTTATTTGCTCGTCTGGGGAGGGGCCAGCGAGCCGAGGAGGTATGATGGCCACCACGCGCGAAGCGATCCAAATACCCGCCCGCGAACCATCCAGTCTCGCCTTCGATGTGAAGCGGATCCGGGAGGATTTCCCGATTCTGAGGCAGAAAGTACACGGGAAGCCGCTTGTCTATCTCGACAACGCCGCCACCAGCCAGAAGCCGGCCAAAGTAATCGATGCGATACTTCGCTTTTACACTCACGACTGCTCGAACGTGCATCGCGGCGTTCACCTCTTAAGCGAGCGCGCAACGGAGGAGTACGAAGGTGTGCGGATTAAAGTTCAGCGATTCCTGAACGCTCCCGATTCGCGGGAGATCGTCTTCGTGCGCGGAACCACGGAGGGTATCAACCTGGTCGCGCAATCCTACGGGCGGCAAAACGTGAAGGCAGGTGACGAAGTCCTGATCACTGCCATGGAGCATCACTCGAACATCGTTCCCTGGCAGATCCTGTGTGAGGAGAAAAATGCCGTCCTGCGCGTGGCTCCGATCAACGACCGGGGCGAATTGATCCTGGAGGAATTTGAGAAGCTCCTGAACGCCCGCACGCGCCTTGTCGCCATCGCCCACGTATCCAACGCCCTCGGCAGCATCAATCCGGTGCGCCAGATCGTCCAGATGGCGCATGATTTGAATGTTCCGGTACTTGTGGACGGCGCCCAAGCCACACCTCACATGCAGGTTGACGTTCAGGAACTCGGTTGCGACTTCTATGCACTCTCAGGCCACAAGGTTTTTGGGCCAACGGGAATTGGAGCGCTCTACGGCAAGGCCGAACTTCTCGAGGCGATGCCGCCTTTTCAGGGCGGCGGTGATATGATTAGTTCCGTGACCTTTGAGAAGACTATCTACAATGTGATTCCTTATAAGTTTGAAGCGGGGACGCCTAATATCGCGGGCGTCTTCGGCCTTGGCGCCGCCCTTGACTACGTGAACCAGATCGGCCTCGCGAACATCACCTCCTACGAGCATGCTTTGCTCTCTTATGCCACGGAAGCCATCAATCAGATTTCCGGCGTCAGGATTATCGGCACGGCGCGCGAGAAAGCTGGCGTCATTTCATTCGTTCTGGACGGCGTGCACGCCCACGACGTGGGGACGATTCTGGACCGCGAAGGCATCGCCGTTCGGACGGGCCACCACTGCGCTCAGCCGGTGATGGACCGCTTCGGCGTACCAGCCACAGTGCGCGCTTCGCTGGCGTTTTACAACACCAAGCAGGAGATTAATGCGCTGGCCGCAGGCATCCAAAGAGTGAAGGCCCTTTTCGGATGAGCTGTTACTTTTGACCTTTAACTTTCAACTTTGGACTTATTCCTATGTCAGAACTCGAAGGACTTTATCAGGAACTAATTCTCGACCACAGCAAGAGACCGCGAAACTTTCATCCCATGGCGGATGCCGACCGGCACGCGGACGGTTACAACCCCCTCTGCGGTGACAGGTTTACAGTTTATCTGAAACTCGAGGACGACCGGATCACCGACATCAGCTTCCAGGGTACCGGCTGTGCCATTTCTACTGCCTCCGCTTCGATCTTGACGGAGATTTTGAAGGGGAAGACGCGAGCCCAGGCGGAGGCCCTCTTCGAAACCTTTCACGACCTGGTCACCGGAAAAACCCACCATGAGGGTGAGACTCCGGCCCTCGGGAAGCTGGCCGCTTTCTCCGGCGTTTGCGAGTTTCCTGTCCGCGTCAAGTGCGCCACCCTGGTCTGGCACACGCTTCGCAGCGCGCTGGACGGCGCCCGGAAAGCGGCGACGACGGAGTGAAACAAACTATGGATGAGCCAACGCCCTTGACGGTTTCTCAGGCCATCGCGCTTCAGGACGAGATGATTGCGGCTTTGCGCACCTGCTACGACCCGGAGATTCCGGTGAATATTTACGACCTCGGGCTGATTTACGAGGTAAACGTGGACACCTCCGGCCATGCTCTTGTGAAGATGACGCTGACCGCGCCGGGCTGCCCTGCGGCGGGCTCGCTCCCGGGAGAAGTCGAAGACAAGATCACAGTCCTTCCCGGCATCAAGAGTGTCAAAGTCGATGTGGTGTGGGAGCCGCCGTGGAGCAAAGAGCTGATGTCGGAAGCCGCCAAGCTCCAACTCGGCTTTTTGTAGGGGCGCCCCTTGTGGGTGCCCGTATTGTGGCGGCAGGACGTGTAGTCGCACAAGTCGCGCTCCCTCGCCAGGTGAATCTCGAGCATGAAACTCTCCTCCCAGGAAGAATATGGACTGCGCTGCCTGCTTCGCGTGGCCTCTCTGAGCAGCCCCGGCTATGTGACCATCAATGAAATCAGTGAATATGAGGGACTCTCGGCTTTTTACGTTGCCAAACTGTTGCGGATTCTTCGCCAGGGGGGCTTTGTCAGGAGCGCCAGGGGGCAAGTAGGTGGTTACGCTCTGGCCCGCCCCGCCGAAAAGATCCTGGTGGGCGAAGTTCTCGCCACGCTTGGGGGGAGACTGTTCGACCCGCGCTTCTGTTCCGTGCACTCAGGCTTAGAGGGAACGTGCAAGAAATCGCTGGAATGCTCCATCCGCACGCTTTGGCGCACCGTCCAGATCCTCGTCGATCAAGTCTTGACCAAGGTGACCCTGGCCGACCTCATGAATAACAGCGAACTGGAGATGAGTTCCCACGTCAGCACTCTAGTGCAGGTTGGTTCGAGGGTGGAAATTGGAAAGTAGAAACTGGAAAATCGAAATTGGAAACTGGAAAATGGAAATTCGAAACTCGAAAATCGAAACTAGAAAATCGCGGCTGCTCACCTCGTGATTCTCGAGTTTTCCAGTTTCTATAACAAATGGACTTATCTCTGTTCACGTCTCCATTAGCTGACTATCATCTCTCGCAAGGCGCCACGCTGGGCGAGTATCATGGCGCCCTTGTTCCTTCGTGTTTCACCGGCCCTGTTGCGGAGCACAAGGCGGTGCGCGAGGCCTCCGGGCTCTTTGATTTCTCCTTTCGCGGCAAGTTCGCCATGAAGGGCCGGGATCATGCCAAGTTCCTTCACCGCATGGTCTCCAACGACATCCAGCGGCTTGCTGCCGGCCAGGGAACTTACGCCACCTTACTGAACCCCCAAGGACATATCCTGGTGGATATGCGTCTCTACTGCACCGAAGACCGGTTCTTCGTCGATACCGACGCCGACCTGCGCGACAAGGCGCTGCCTGGCCTCAAGCGTTACGTTATCAGTGATCAGGTGGAATTCGAGCCTCTGGACCTTTACGCCCTCGCCTTTCAGGGACCGCGCTCGCACCCTTTGCTTGAAAAAACCCTGCACGTTAGCCTTCCCGCGATGCAGGAGTTTGATCATTTCGCCACCAACTACGCCGGCTTCCCTGTGCGCGTCGTGTGCGCGAGCAGCACCGGCGAGGAAGGCTATGAAGTCTGGGCGGGGGCGAAGGGACTGCTGGCGGTTTGGGGCGCCGCCTGCGGCCAGGCTCCCACTTACGGCATGCTCCCCTGCGGAACCCAGGCGCTGGAAACTCTGCGCATTGAAGCTGGAATCCCCCGCTACGGTCAGGAACTGGGTGAGGATACCATCCCCAACGAAGCGGAATTGTGGAATGCTCTGAGCATCAACAAAGGCTGCTACGTTGGCCAGGAAATCGTGGAGCGGGCCCGGAGCCGTGGGCACGTGAACTGGAAATTAATGGGACTCGTCGTGGAATCAGAAGTTCCACCGCCTGCGGGCGAGAAGCTGGCTCGAGATGGCAGAGAGATCGGTGAAGTCACCAGCTCCTGTGTTTCGCCAACGCTGGTCAAGACCCTTGCCTTGGCTTACCTCCGCCGCGAAGTCTCGGAACCCGGAACAAAATTGGAGTTCCCATCCGGCACAGTCGCGGAAGTGGTGGCGCTTCCCTTTTATCAACGCACTCCGATCTAAACAGCCGTCACTTTATTCCGCCAGCGTGAAGGTCACCGTAATCTCCGTTACGACCTCAATGGGCTCGCCATTCAGCAGGGTGGGCTGATAGCGCCATTGCCGCACGGCTTCGAGCGCCGCCTTCACCAACAAGGGATGGCCTCTGAGCACCTTCAGCTCTTCTATCGTTCCGTCCTTGCCAATGACTGCTTCAAACTCCACGGCTCCCTCGGTCCGAGTCATCCTGGCGAGTTCGGGATATTCGGGTTTGGGTTGGTAGATAAGCCTGGCGGCGCTCACGATTCCGCCCACGCGAATCCGCAGCGGTGGGGCGGGATTGGATGTTTGAGGAGGGGGCGGTTGCGGCGTAGCGTTTCGGAGGATGTTTCGCAATACAGGATCAAGCACAGCGTTGGACTGCCCGTCATAGATTCCTCCCGGAACCCCGATAGATGTCGATGGGAACTGCGCGGGTGGGAGAGGTTCATCGTGAATGTGGGCAATGGTATTCGGCACCGACGGTGGGGCTTTGAGAATCTTGTCGGAGCTGACACCTCGTGCCGCTCTTCGCGAGGCTTGTGTCCCCATGGACGACGGAGGAGGCGGCGGAGGCGAAGGAGTCCACAACACTTCCATCCATACTGCCTTGGGCAACGCCTCCGTATAGATGAGCGGAACAATCGCCATTGCTCCGACCAGGAGGACTTCACCGATATACGCGCACGGAATGGCAGCCCGCTTCCAATTTCCAGTCCGGGCCGCTGCACAGACGAGGAAGCAAATGAAGCCTGCAAAGTTCAGAACGAAGGTCAGTGCCACCCAAAATGCAGTGTTCAGCGCCAACTGTCGCGAGTCGGCGTACACATAACAGAGCATCAGCGCAAAAGTGGCGACGAGTCCTCCGAACAGCAGCGACTGAATGGCAGGCGCCCTGATTAGGGCGGGGGAAAACAGCCGCCCCAGCGCGAGGAAGCAGGCAAGCGAGGCCAGCGCGCCGCAGGCAGCGGCGTAAAGGTAATGACCTTTCTTCAGCACGGGCGCCCGCGAGGGCGAAGATTCCAGCAATGTTTCGGCAAACATGGCTGCACCTCCTCAGGAAGTTGTAGCATCCGGAGTTCAGGTGACGGCCACGGAGCGCTCCGTTGGCTGCTCACTTTCTCCTTCATCCCGTTGGACACCGAATCCGACGGCTAAGTTCCACTATTTTCAGATTGGTTAACAAGAGGAATTGATGATTGATTCATTGAGTCATTGGTTCATTGATTCGTTGAATCGTTGCTCGAATGAGAAGCAGGGGGTCGGCCTTGAGAATTTGCAGCTGTTCATTTTGAGGCAAAGCATCAACATTGTTAGATGGCCAAGAATTGAATCAGCCTTCAGCTTTTACCCTTCACCCTTCACCCTTCTGACTCCTGACTCCTGTGTCCTACACCGGCAGTCTCACCCTTGCCTCGCATCCCTGGCCCGAGCGCCGGTTCTGGAGGGTCAGCGTGCCTCCGTGCGCCTCGGCAATTTGCCGGCTCAGGACGAGTCCGATGCCTGTACCCACGGCCTTGGTTGTGAAGAATGGCACAAAAAGGTTCGTGGTGTTTGGAAGGCCGGGTCCCTCATCTTCGACCAACAATTCCACGTAGTCCCCGTTTCGCCTCCAGCCAAGCTTCACGCCACCTCCGGTTTCGAGCGCCGCATCCACCGCATTGCGAAGAAGATTGATAAGCATCTGCTCGAGTTGGTCTGGGTCAGCCTGGAGCGTCAAATCCGGCCCCGGAATCAGGGTTACAGGTAGTCGTCTCTCAAGACCCACCACGCGTCGCACCAGGGCCCCCACATTAGCCGGCTGCAATCGAGGCGAGGGTAAGCGAGCCAGGCGTGAATAGCCTTCCATGAATCGGCTCAGCGACTCAGCGCGCCCTTCGATAACGCTCAAGCCCCGACGCGCATCCTCCTCCCAATCCGCTGGCCGCGGCTGGCGGGCCAACAAGCTGCCGAGGGTACCCGCCATGGACTTGATGGGCGCCAGAGAATTATTGAGCTCGTGCCCCAAAACCCGGATGAGGCGTTGCCACGCTTGCCGCTCCTCTTCGCGCAGGGCCCGGCTGAGATTAGTAAGCACCAACATTTGGTGCGGCCGGCCATGCTCCCGAAAGGTGCTGCGACGGATTCCCCATCGGCCCGCGCCCCCCGGGAAGGACATCGCCATCGTCCGCACCGGCTCGCCCTCGAGGCACATGCCCAATCCCAGTTCCATGGCCGTCTGCCCCAGGATTCGTTCCGCAGGCTGTGCCAGCAGGCGTTCACCGGCCCGGTTCAAAAGCCGGAGCCGTTGCTCGCCGTCGAAAGTGAAAATGGCCACGTCGATCTCTTCCATCACTTTGCGCAGCAACGCCGTGGCTTCGAGTGACGCGAGCCGCCGGCCTCGCAACATTTCGCTGAGCGCGTTTACTTCCGTGTAGACTTCGCCCAGGGCGGAGTCGGAGCGAGTCCCCCTGGCGCGAATCGAGTAATCCTCCTCCCTCAGTGCCGAAAGCAAGTTGGAAAGAATCTGGAGGGGGTAAGCCACTTTCCCGCGCAAGGCGAGGGAAACCCCAAGCCAGGCAACTACCAGAATGATGGTCAGGGTCCAGCGTGTTTGAAGGGAGTAAATCCCGGTCCACAACAGGACGAGGGCAACAAGGATGGCGGGGAAACCTGCGGCCAGGGCCATGAAAACCATGCGGTTTTCTAGCGCCGCACCGCTGCGCCGCACCGGGGCGGGCCGCGCCGCCGTGCTTGTCCTCGGGGCTTCAGAGTCTGGGGACATTGCTTGGGTCACAACCCGTATTTCCTCAAGCGGCGGTAAAGGCCGCTACGGCTCAAGCCCAGCGCCGACGCAGCCTGGCTCACGTTCCCCCCATACCGCGCCACTGCTTTCTTGATGAGAAGGCCCTCCACTTCCTCCAGGCTCAGCTCTTCCAGGCGCGAGGCGCCTTCCCGCTCCGTCCGCAAACCAAAGTCGCTGGGCCGCACAACATCGCCTTGTGCCATCAGGACAGCCCGCTCCACCGCATGCTCGAGCTCTCGCACGTTCCCGGGCCAAGCATAATCCAGAAGGAATTGGATGGCTGCGGGCTCGAAGGCGGTCAGGGGCTTCCGGTAACGCTCGGCATAACGCCGCAGGAAGTAATTGGCCAGCAGCGGGATGTCCTCGCGTCGTTCGCGCAGGGGAGGAATGTGAATTTCAATGGTGTTGAGGCGGAACAGAAGGTCTTCGCGGAAGCGGCCGGCCTGCACTTCCTGGATGACGTCCGCATTGGTCGCCGAGAGCACGCGTGCATCCACGCGCCGCGTCTTGGAGGAACCTACTCGCTCCATCTGCCCGGTCTCGAGCACGCGCAAGAGCTTGGCCTGCAAGTTGATTGGGACATTGGCAATTTCATCCAGAAACAAAGTCCCGCCCTCGGCGAGCTCGAAACGGCCTACGCGGTCCATCTTGGCGTCGGTGAAAGCTCCTTTGACGTGGCCAAACAGTTCACTCTCAAACACTCCTTCGGAAAGCCCCCCGGCGTTCACGGTCACCATCGGCTTCGCAGCCCGGCCGGACAGGGCATGGAGCGTCTGGGCAAAGACCTCCTTTCCTGTGCCGTGCTCACCTGTAATCAGAACGTTGGCATCCGAAGGGCCCACGCGGGAGACCAGCTCCAGCACGGGGCGCATGGCGGGCGACTCCGCGATCAGGGTGGGACGTCCCTCGGCGCGGAGCAACCGGTTCTCAGCCTCCAGGCGAAGGCCCTGCCGCAGCGCCCGGCTGAGATCGATCTGGGTGCGGAGAATGGCGAGCAGGCGGGCGTTATCCCAGGGTTTCTGGATAAAGTCCCGCGCGCCCCGCCGCATGGCCTCCACTGCCAGATTTACGCTGCCCCAGGCGGTCATCACCACCACGGGCAAGGTGCTGTCCATCGCCTGGAGACGCCTGAGCAGGTCCAGACCTTCCTGGCCGGAAGTGGTATCGCGGGCAAAGTTCAGGTCCATCAGCACCAGGTCGAAATCCTGGGCATCGAGCGCAGCCAGGATCCCGGCCGGGGAGGTCGCAGACTCTGTTGCGTAGCCCTCGCCCTTGAGCAGCAAGCGAAGCGCTTCCAGCACATCGGGCAGGTCATCGGCAATCAGGACTTTGGGGGTTGATCCGTCGGATATCATCGTGGTGCTCATGGCTGGCCACTATCTTAGCGCGGCTCTTTCTAGCTGTCAGAAGAACAGTGACTAGTGACGAGTGACAAGCAGAAGTGCAGGTGTCAGGCTTCAGTGAGGAGCAGGCGGGAAATTTGTAACGACCGGCTTCTGACTCCTGACTTCTGACTCCTGACTCCTGACTCCTCAAACCTCGCTCGTCACTCGTCCCGCCACGGCGGCTCAGTTGTCACTGCTTTTCATGATCCATCCGTCCGCCAGCCGGATGATCCGGTGACCGTAGGCGGCATTGGTTTCCGAGTGCGTCACCTGGATGATCGTTGTTCCTTCGTTGTTGAGCTTCTTGAAAAGCTCCATGATTTCCCGGCCCTGGTCCGAATGCAAGTTGCCCGTCGGCTCGTCGGCCAGGATCAGTTTCGGGCTTGCAATCACCGCCCGCGCCACGGCCACCAATTGCTGCTGGCCGCCTGAAAGCTGGCTGGGGAAGAGGTCCTTTTTCCCCACAATGTGAAATCGGTCCAGCGCGTCGGCAACGAGGGCTTGGCGTTCCGAAGCCTTGATATTCCTGTAAGAAAGAGGAATGTCGAGGTTCTCGGCGACCGTAAGGCCGTCCAGCAGATGGTACTGCTGGAAAACGAAGCCGACAGTCTGCTTCCCGATTTCTGCCCGCTGTTTCAAGTTCATTTTATGAACCGGGTGCTCCATCAGGTAGTACTCACCTTGCCAGTCGCCATCCAGCATTCCAAGAATGCTCAGGAGCGTGGTCTTCCCCGCTCCGGACGGCCCCATGATCGTGACGAATTCCCCTTCAGCAATATCCGTTGTGATACGTCGCAAGACATAGTATCTTCCGGGCCCTACAGGATAGGACTTCTCGATGTTTCTCAAAGTTATCATGGCGTGGTCCTCATATCCAATTGATTCATTTAACCATCGGCGAATTGATTTATTGAAAAGACATGCCGTCAGCTTTCAGCTATCAGCAGGCAGCCGACGCCTTCTCCCATAGTTCACTGCTGTCGGCTGATAGCTGACAGCTTCATTTTCGCCAGGCAAGATGTCTGCGCTCCCATGTAGCGCGGGAATCCATGGTGGGCCAGCGCCACTGCGCCCACGACAACGTACTCAACCCCGTTTGAGTTGAGCGATTCGATAAACGTGCGCCAGTCTTCCGGAAGCAGCATCGCCCTCCTTGTGCGCCAGAGCCCGAAGCTGAAACAGAATCTCCAGCCGCTCGGCCGACGAGAGCCGGCGGTAGTAGTCGCGCGTGGCCGCTTCGGCCTCGCGGAAAGTCCGGAACTTGGCAACGACGGGGTCCATGCCTCTATTGTACGCGCGGGCGCCCTTAAATCCTATGCCAGAACCGTGGTCCAAGCGGTTAGGGGGAGTCGGATTCTCGCCGTCACCCCCCCGTTGCGGCAAACCGTAGACCCAGCGCGCTGTTTCAGCTATCAGCAGAAACTGGAAACTCGAAACTGGAAAATCTGCTGCCGGCTCCCGAGTTTCGGATTTCGATTTTCGAGTTTCGTTTCTCGGGCAGTCGACAATCGGCAATCGTAAATCGGCAATCATTCGTACCGCAGCGCCACCATGGGATCGACCTTCGCTGCCCGCCGGGCCGGGACGTAGCAAGCGGCCAGGGCCACCACGAGCAGAATCAGACATGTCAGAGCGAAGGTGGGCAGATCGAAAGTGCTAACCTCGAACAGTTGGCTCCGAAGGAACTGCGCCAAAATAAAGGCCGCCACCGCTCCGGCCAGAACGCCGGCCAACGCCAGCCGCAGTCCCTGGCGGATCACCATCCCCCACACCTGCCGGCTCTGCGCACCCAGCGCCATACGGATACCGATTTCCTGCGTGCGCTGAGCGGTGCTGTAACTGATGACGCCGTAGAGGCCGATGGCTGCCAGGAACAGCGCCAGCGAGGAGAAGACCTCGAGTAGAGAGACGGCGATCCGCTGGGGGCCGAGCGAACCGGCAACATATTGGTCCATTGTCTTGAGATCCGCCACGGGCTGCGCCGGATCGACTGAGGCAACGGCCCCCTGAATGGCACGGCCCAATCCCCCCGCATCGGCCTTGGACTTGACAATGAGGAATGCCTGCGCAAGTGGTTGCTGGAGCATGGGGTAGTAGCACACCCCTTTGCCCGAGTCGCCGACCAGAGCCGACTGCATCACGTGGGCCACCACGCCCACAATAGTGGCCCAAGGTGCGTTCGAGCCCCGCCGGAGACGTTGTCCAACCGGGTCCTGGTTGGGCCAGTATTGCCGGGCGAGATTCTCGTCAATAACAACCACGGGTTGCGTGTCCAGCCGGTCCTGATCGGTGAAATACCGTCCTTCGCGCAAAGGAATGCGCATGGCCTCGAAGTATCCAGGCGTGACCCAGTTCAGCATGCTGTGCGGCCCCGGATCGCCGGGACCGAGCGGGCGGGCTTCGATGGAAAAGGAGGAAGAGGGATTAAATCCGGTAAACGGCAGCGCCTCCACCACGGCCGCGGAAGTAACTCCGGGTAGAGCTGCCAGCTTCTCATTGACGGCCCGATAGAAAGCTGCCTGCTTCTCCTGGTTGCTGTACTGGTTTTCCGGGAGCTGGACAGTAGCGGTCATCACCCCACGGGGGTCGAACCCCGTGTCGACTCTTCCCATGCGGGTGAGGCTCTTGAGCAGCAATCCGGCGCCTACCAGCAGGACCAAGGCCATGGCCACTTGCCCCACCACCAACAACTCCCGCAGGCGCAGGCGGCTGCGGCTGGAGGTAACCGATCTTGCTTCCTCCTTGAGCATTTCGTGATGTCGAGGGCTGAAAACCTCACCGATGGGCACAACTCCAAGAAACACTCCGGTCAGGACCATCAGGAGTACCGCGAACAGGAGCACATGCCCATCCACGTGCACCACGAGCTGAGAGGCAAGACTTCCCGGAGCCAATCGGATCAAGAGTCCGGTGCCGTCGTAAGCCCCTATGACACCGGCGATCGCGCCGCAGGCCGTGAGCAAGAAGCTTTCCGCCAGCGCCTGCCGAAGCAGGTCCCGCTTTTGTGCGCCCAAGGCGACGCGAACGGCAAATTCCTTGGCGCGCGTCGAGGCCCTGGCGAGAAGCAGGCCTCCGATATTCGAGCAGGCAATCAGAAGCACGAACCCCACGGCGCCCAGAAGGATGAGCATTGGCGTCCGCAAGTCGCCGGCGCCGTACTCGGTGAACGGAAGCACGAACATTCCCCAGCCTGAGTCTTTCGCATAGGTGTTCTGCGGGTAAGCCCGGATCAGGCGCTGGGTCAGCATGCGGACGAAGGCTTCCGCCCGGGCCCGCGAGACCTCAGGCCGGGTCCGGGCCACCACGAAAAAGGACTCATTAAAATAATTGTCAGGCGAAAACTCGCTGGCGGCGAGGCCCAGGGGAATCCAAAGCGCGGCCCGGCGAGGCCAGTCGAACTCCGGTCCCATCACGCCCACCACGCGGTAGTTCTCGCTATTCAACTGAATGCTCCTGCCGACAATCGTAGGATCGCCGCCGAAGAGATGCTGCCAGGTGTCGTAAGCGAGCAGGGCGACTTGATTGGCGTGAGGTTGGTCCTCCTCCGGCCGGAAAATCCGTCCGAGGAAGGGCCGCGCGCCGAAGGCGTCAAACCATTGCCAGGTAACCTTAGCCGCCATCAGCCGCTGTGGTCCCTCCGGGGCGAGGTAATTGAAGCTCTCTTCGTTCTCGGCAGCGGCGGAAGCGAATACTTGTTTGCTGTCCTGGATGTCTTTGAAATCGGGAGCGGAAATCACGATGCTCTTGAGATTCAGTGTGTCGTACTTCACGCGGACGGCAAACAGGTGGTTGGGATCGCTGATACCCGACGGGTGCAGGAACAGCTCGTTGATCACGCTGAAGATAGCCGTGTTCGCGCCGATTCCTAGCGCCAAGGTCAGTACGGCTACCACGGTGAAGCCGGGATTCTTCGCCAACATGCGAATTCCGTAGCGAACGTCTTGGACGAGTGCGTTCATAGTTTGTCTCCGCGTTCGAGTGTGAACCTGAAAAATAGTGAATGGTGAATAGTTACTCGTGCAATATCGACATATGTACTGTTTTGCAATTTACTATTCATAACTTACTATTCATAGCGCAGTGCCACGATCGGATCGACCTTCGCTGCCCGCCGGGCCGGGATGTAACTGGCCAGGGCGGAGACGGCAAACATCAGCACAATCGCCAGAGTCAGGGCCACAGGATCCGCCGGCGTCAACCCAAAGAGCAGGCTGGTAATCAATTTTGCGGCCCCGATCACCGCAGGCAATCCTATGGCAGCGCCGATCAGGACCAGGAGCAGTGACTCGCGGAGAACCGACCAGAGGATATTACCTCGTTGCGCACCCAATGCCATGCGAATCCCGATTTCATTTGTGCGGCCGGCGACGGCGCAAGCCATGATCCCGTAGATTCCAACGCAGGCGAGCAGGACTGCCAGCGCGCCGAAGAAGCCCGAAAGCGTGGTGATCATGCGGTCGCGCGTGAGCGATTCACCTACGAGTTCGGTCATGGTGTGAATCTCGACGGGCGGCAGGCTCGCCGCCGTCTGCTTTACCGCTTCTCGAACTGCGGAGCCCACCGCCGACGGGTTTCCGACCGCGCGCACTTCAATATTCGCGAAAGACGGGTCGCCAATGGGGTTGAAAAACGGCACATAAAAGCGGCGCGGAGTGTTCTCCCGGACGCTGTTGTACTTGGCGTCGCCCACCACGCCCACGACAACGAAGGCGGTGTGGGTGGTCGGAAACATGTCCCAGATGCGCCTGCCGATGGGGTTTGCGTCGCCGAAGTAGTAGCGCGCCATCGTCTGGTTGATCACGCCCACGCGCTGCCCATTTCCCTCGTCTTGCGGCCCGATTTCGCGGCCTAATAGCACCGGAATGCCGATGGTTGAAAAATAATTCGGACCGACGTGATCAAACCGAGCGTTCATCTCCTGGCCGGACTTCGGCGTGTACGCCTCGATCGTTATCTGGTCGTTCGACTCAGAATGGCTAAACAGGCCGTTATGCGAGAGCGTCACGTCGCGAACGCCAGGAATGGCGCGAATGCGTTCGAGCATGTCCCTGTAAAGCTGCGCGGTAGCCGGCCCTTTGTAGCCAGCCGTCACCGGGTCCACACGGAAGAGCAGAAGATGATCGCGATCATACCCGAGCTTCACCTCCGCCAGCTTCCGGAAGCTGTGTACGAACAACCCAGCGACCGTCAGCAGCAGAAGCGACAATGCGACCTGCACCACGACGAGAATCCTGCCCGCGGACACCCGGCCGCCCTGCGCTATGCCCCCGACAATGCCCCGCGATGTTCCTTTCAAAATGGAGTTCAGGTCCAGTCGCGCGACACGAAAAGCGGGTGCCAAGCCGAAAAGAATACCGGTGAGGAGCGAAAGGATGAGCGTGAAACCGAGGATTTTCGCGTCGGGGTGGATGTCCAGAGGGATCGGCGACGCGCCGCGCGAGACTAGACGCAAGAGCACAACGTCAGCCCAGTCTGCAAACAGCAGACCCAGCGCGCCGCCCATGGCAGCGAGCAGGACGCTTTCGGTGAGGAGCTGGCGGAACAAGCGAGCGGGTCCCGCGCCCAGAGCGACGCGGACAGCGATTTCCTTTTGCCGTGAAGCGGCGCGAGCGAGGAGGAGATTCGCGACGTTAGCGCATGCGATGAGCAGCACCAGCCCTACTACGCCCATGAGGATGAGCAGCGGCTTGCCGAACTCGTCGCGCAGCGTGGAGGCGCCATGGCTGCCCTCAACCACAGCGATGCGCTGGTTCAAAAAATCGCGGCGGTCGTTTGCCGACATCTCGGAGCCGATCTGCGACTGAAGCATCTGCTGAAACGTCACGTTGATGCTGGCTTTGGCCTGCGCCGCGCTGACCCCGGGTTTCAGCCGTGCCATCACCTGGAGCCACATCGTCTTTTCAATGGGGTTCTTCTCCGGTGAAAGCCAATCCCGGCCCGGAAAGATTTCCGCCTGCATGGTCAACGGGACCCAGACGTCGGGCGCAAAGCCTACCGTTTCGCCGAAAAAGCCCGGCGGCGCGACGCCAATGATCTCGTAGGAAGCCTGGCGAATGCGGATTTTGCGGCCGAGGACGGAGGGCTCGCCTCCGAAGCGACTTCGCCAAAAGTTGTAGCTTATTACGGCAACGGGATTCGCATCCCGAAGCTTGTCCACCTCCGTGGTGAAGGTTCGGCCGAGGACGGCATTCACGCCGAGAACGGAAAAATAAGAACCACTGACCATTCCCACATACGCCGGCGCGCCTTCATTGCTCTGCTCTGACCCCTCGACGGCCACCGTGAGCTTGGGGACGCTGCTATCCGCGGCGAGGACTGCAGAGAATACCTGATTGCGCTCCTGAAGTTCCTGAAATTCAGGATAGGTGAGGAGGTCGCGATCTCCATCCTCGCTTCCGATACTCATTCCATGGGAGTCCGGGTCGGTAAGAACGACAAGTTGCCGCGGGTCCTTAACGGGCAGGGTGCTGAGGAGAACCGAGTTGATAACCGTGAAAATAGCGGTGTTGGCGCCGATGCCTAGCGCCAGGGTCAACACCGCTACGGCGGTGAAGCCGGGATTCTTCGCCAGCATGCGTAAGCCGTATTTCAAATCATGCGTTAGTGTCAGCATGGAGCTTCTCTCCTGTCTGCGCCAATTGCAGATTTTCGATTGCCGAGTGTCGATTGACTCGCAAAGGCCGAAACGCGAAAATCGAAAATCGAAACTGGAAAATCCAAGCTCAAATTCCACCACCGGCTCCCGAGTTTCGAATTTCGAGTTTCGTTTCTCGGGCAATCGACAATCGGCAATCGCAAATCGGCAATCATTCGTGCCGCAGCGCCACCATGGGATCGACCTTGGTGGCCCGGCGCGCGGGAATGTAACAGGCTAAGAGCGCCGCAATACCAAGCACCAACGCGACCCCGGCAAGGGTAATCGGATCAGTCGGGCTCACCCCAAATAGCAGCGATTGCATGGCGCGGGTCAGCACGACGGCGCCGGCAATTCCAATTGTAAGACCAATCACTGTGGTCAGCATTCCCTGGCTGAGTATAAGGCGCAAGACATCCAGCGCCCCGGCCCCGAGCGCCATGCGAACCCCGATCTCATGCGTGCGCCTCGCCACCGAATAAGCCATCACCCCATAGATGCCCGCCACGGCGAGCAGCAGAGCTGTGGCGGCGAAGACGCCCACCAGTGTCAGGTTGAAGCGGCGCGTCTTGAGTGAAGCCGAGAAGACCTCGGTAAAGGTGCTAAAGCTAGGCGGAACATTGGGGTCAAGGTCGCGTACAATCCCCCGCGCAGCCGAGAATACGACAGCGGGTTCTGCCTCTGTGCGCAGCACCACCGTGAATTGCCCCGTGGCCTGGGGCCGTTGCCGGTAATCTACGTAGATGGTCGGGCGCGGTCTTGCTTCCAAGCTGTCTTCGTGGATATCGCCCACAACCCCCACGACGGTGAGGAAGCGCAGGTCCCCATCCATGTTGCCGAACTCGATTGTCCGGCCCAGCGGATCCATGTTCGGCCACTTTTCGCGCGCCAGCGACTCGCTAACGAGCGCAACGTGCGGCGCGGCCATCGTGTCGCGATCGTCGAAGAGCCGCCCGCGCAGCAAGGGAATGCCGAGGGTACGGAAGTAGCCTTCGCTCGCTACACCATAGTCGGCATCGCCGGTGCGCGTCGAATCGTGGAACAGCCGCCCGAGGTCGTCCATGTTGCGTGGCAGTTTTTCTTGTGGGTTCATCAAGATATACGTGCCGTCGGCCAAGCCGGTCATCAACGGCAGGCCGTTGATGCCGCCGACTTCCCGGACGCCTGGAACGGCGCCCAAACGCGCGAACAATTCGTTCAGGAATGCCACCCGGTTGACTACTTCTGTGGCCTTTTCGGGGTATGGCATTGCGAGGTCCATCGTTAGAATGTGTTCGGTGCGAAAGCCGGGATCAATCGCGAGCACGCGCAGCAGACTTCGGCCCAGCAGCCCGGCGCCGGCCAGCAATACAACCGTGATGGCCATCTGCGCGGAAATAATGGCGCGGCTGAGGCGCTGGCCGCGCAATGTGCCCGTGTGTCCCTGGCCGCGCTCAGCCAGCAGCGCCTGGAGTTCTCCGGAAGTCGCGCGCAATGCCGTGAAGACGCCCAGTCCGGCGGCAACTGCCACCGAAAGAGCGAACGTGAAGGAAAGGACCGGCAGGTTTATAGCGACATCCTGGAGGCGCGGCAGGTCGCTTGGGGCCATCGCCACCAACGCGTCCACGCCCCAGAGCGCCGCGACGACGCCGAGTGCGCCGCCGGCGACGGAAAGCAGAAGGGCTTCGGTGAGGAACTGGCGCACCAGCCGGTTTCGCCCGGCGCCCAGCGCCGAACGAATGGCCAGTTCGCGCTCGCGCGCGGCAGCCTGCGCGAGCAGCATATTCGCCACGTTGGCGCAGGCCACCAGCAGCAGAAAGCCGACCGCCCCAAGCAGCACCAGCAGCGCCGGCCGGATGTTGCTTGTCAGGGCGTTACGCAGCGGGGACACGGCCACGTCCGTCATGTTGGTGTCTTGGTCGTACTGTTGCTTGAGCCTCTGAGCGATTCCGGAAAGCTCAGCACGCGCTTGGGCCAGCGGGACGCCCTCCCCGAGCCGCGCCAAAACGTGCCAATTGTGCGCAGTGCGGCTGGGCAGCCGCTCCCAAAGCTCGCGTGGCACCCAGACGTCACTGTCAAACGGGAAGCGGAAGCCGGGCGGAAGCACACCCACCACAGAAACCAACTGGTTCTCAATGGTCAATTTGAGCGTCGAGAGATTACTCGTCCCACCCAGGTATTGTTTCCAATAGCCGTAGCTAACCAGCGCGACCGGAGCGGCGCCGAAGCGCTGGTCTTCCGGCAAGAATCCCCGGCCCAGAACAGGTCCCACGCCCATTAGCGGAAAGAAATCGTGGGAGACTGAAGCCACCGTGCTGCGGGTCGGTTCGGAGCCGCCCGACACTGATTGGAGCCAGGCCGCGTACTCCGCCACTCCTTGGAATGCGTGGCTTTGTGAGCGCACGTCCTCAAAGTTGGGATCGGCGAAGTTCATCCGTCCGCCCTTGGCATTCACTTCCCGCAGTTCGACAATCTGGTCGGGCTTGGGATAAGGCAAGGGGCGAAGCAGCACGCCGTAAACCACACTGAAGATGGCGGTATTGCCTCCGATGCCCAGCGCCAGCGTCAGCACCGTCACTGCGGTAAAGCCGGGGTTCTTCGCCAGCATGCGTAGGCCGTAGCGCAAGTCGTGAAGCAGAGTGCTCATCATTGTCTCCTCATTCGACAAGTGGCTAGTGCTTAGTGGCTAGTGGCTAGAAGCGCCGCAACAAAATCATAGCTCCTGTCCTCGCCGTCTGCGGGTGGCTCTTCCACGAATCGAAAACTTGGCAGTGACCACTAACCACTAGCCACTGCTTTATTCGTGCCGCAGCACTTCGATGGGATCGACCCGCGTGGCTCTCCGGGCGGGGAGGTAGCACGCCAGCAGTGCAACGACCATCGCAGCCACGGCCCCGGCGCCCAGGCAAAGTGGATCGTACGGCTTGACTCCGTAAAGGAAGCCGCCCACCAGACGGCCGACACCCACGGCGGCAAGCATACCCACCAAAACTCCCGCCAAGGCCAGCCTGAGCCCGCGGAGCAAAAAGAGTGTCTTGACCTGCTGAAGACCGGCGCCAAGGGCCAAGCGGATACCGATTTCGCGTGTGCGGCTTCGCACAATGAACCCGACCACGCCATAGAGACCGATGGCGGCAAGAAAAACTCCCAGCAGGCTTAGGACGGCCATCAACCGAGATTCGAAGACAAGGTCAAAGGTGGACAAGTCAAGCAGGCTGCGGGCGGTATCGACGCCCACGATGATCAGGGTTGAACGATAGTTGTGGATTTCCCGCCGCAGCAGGGAGATCACTGCGTCAGGCTTCTGCGAAGCCTCCACGATCAGCGCACCCCCGTTGAATTGCGACTGCGCATAGGGGAGATACATGTATGGGGCAGGATCCTCGCGCAACCAGACAGTCTTGGCGTCCTCGGCGACGCCGACGATCAACGTATCCTCCTTACCAATCTTAATGAACTTACCCAGCGCATCGTCGTGTGGCCAGAAGCGGCGCGCCATGAACCGGCTGACGATGACAACTTTTTGTGACTGGGGACCGTCCGCAAAGGTGAAGTCGCGCCCCTCGAGGATATGGGTCCCGATCGTTTGAAAGTAATTCGTGCCGACGGCGTTCAAGTTGATGGGAATGCTCGACTGGCCTTCGGGAAGCTGAAAACCGGGAATGGAAACCGCCTCGTTCGTTCCTCCACCCGAGCCGCTCAGCAGCATGCGCATGGCGTAGGTTGCGCGCTTAACTCCCGGCAGGCTAGTGGCTCGCTCCGCGAGGTCGGGCAGGAACCGAACTCCTTGTGGTCCGCCGACGTTCAAGACGACAAGGTTTCTGCGCGTATCGAAGCCGGCGGGCAGGTCTCGGACCGTAGAGAGACTGCGGAAGAAAAGCAGCGAGATCGTCATCACGACGACCGAAAGGGCCATTTGACCTACCACGAGCAGATTCCGCGCCGTAAAGCGGCGGCTCCCCCGCACGAGCGCCGCCTCTTCACCTTTGAGGACCCCCACCAGGCCCACTTTCCAAGCGCGGAAGGCAGGAGTGAGTGTAAACAATACAGTGGCGAGAAGCGCGATGCCGGCGGTGAACCCAAGTTCCCGCAAGTCAACCCGCATGTCCGGCCCAAGAAAAGAATAAGCTGCCGGCATGAGAGCTCTCTGCAAGCTCATGAGCCAAGCGGTCAGCGTGAGGCCGAGGCCGCCCCCCGCGGCAGAAAGTAGTAAGCCTTCAGCTAGGAATTGCCGAAGGAGTTGCCATCGGCCGGCGCCCAAAGCGACTCGGACGGCCGATTCCCGCCAGCGCGTTTCGGAGCGGGCAAGGAGCAAACCGGCAATGTTCGAACAAGCGATGAGCAGAACGAGGCCCGGCAATGCCATGGTCAAAAGGCTGGCGAGGAGCATTTTGCGTTCGTCCATCGTTTCGGGACTGAGCTGGTAGGTTCTGCCGCGGTTTGTTTCAGGGTAAATCGCAGCCAAGCTGCGACTGAAGGCTTCCAATTCGGCGGAGGCTTGCGCCGGTGTTACCCCGTCCCTCAAGCGAGCCTCCGCTTCATACCACCGATCTCCTCGCTTAGGAGGATGTGCGGAGTCGAATGCGACCGCGTCAGAGGTCAGTATCCAGATGTCTGTGGGGACATACCGCGCGAGTCCCTGGAAATGCGGCGGCGTTACCCCGATTACCGTTGCGGTGTGACCCGTGAGCTTGATTTCTCTGCCGATGATCCCGGGAACTCCTCCCAGGCGACCTTGCCAAAGGCGATAGCTGATCACCACACCGAGCTGAGACTGGGGTGTGTTGTCCAGTTCAGGCGCGAAAACACGCCCCAGCAGAGGCTTCACCCCCGTGACCTTGAAATAGTCCGGCGAAACTTCATCCACAAGAACCATGCTGGATTCATCGAGGGAATTGACGAAGCGGGACTGACGAGAGTAAATCGCCACGCCGAAGAAAGATTTCACCTGCTGGCGAAGGTCCTGGTAATCGGGATAGGAAAAACCGCCCTCGAAGCCCTGAGGACTCTTGATTTGGAGCTGCACGAGCCGCTCAGGGTTGGCTACGGGAAGAGGGCGCAAGAGGAGGGCATCCAGCATAGTGAAAATCGCTGAGTTAGCCCCGATGCCCAGCGCCAGCGTCAGCACCGCCACCGCCGTGAAGCCGGGATTCTTCGCCAGCATGCGCAGGCCGTATTTCAAATCCTGTGTTAGTGTCCGCATGAAACTTCTCTCCTGTTCGAGCTAATTGCCGATTGTGGATTGACGATTGACTCGCAAAGACAGAAACTCGAAGATCGAATTTCGAAAATCGAAACTGGAAAATCCAAGCTCGAAATTCCACCACCGGCTCCCGAGTTTCGATTTTCGAGTTTCGTTTCTCGGGCAAACGACAATCGGCAATCGTAGATACGCAATCATGCCTGCCTTGGTTCGAGTCTTCAGCACTTCGGGAGTCATCGACACAATTCCCGATCGTTGGTTCTTCAATCGGCAATCAGCAATCGCAAATCGGCAATCATTCGTATCGCAGCGCCTCCATGGGATCGACCTTGGTCGCCCGGCGGGCGGGGATATAGCTCGCAAACAAGGCCACAGCCAGGACCAGAACGGAACCACCCAGAAATACGGCAGGGTCCGTGGACCTGACGCCGTACAGCATGCTCGAAATCAGCCGAGCGAGAGCCGCGGCAGCTACTGCGCCGACGAAGACCCCGATGAGCGCGGGTCGCAGCCCCTGTTTGAGCACGAGCGCGAGCACATCCTGGCGCCGGGCTCCCAGGGCCATGCGGATTCCGATCTCGTGCGTCCGTCTCCCCGCAAGATAAGCCACCACCCCATAGAGTCCAACACCCGCCAGAAAGATGCCGAGGCATCCAAGCGCCCCGGTAAAGAAGAAAAATATTCGATCAAACCACAGAGCCCACGCCATCAACTCCTTCAAAGTGTGGACGCTGACGAATATAACGTTCTCATCCACAGCACGGATTTCGTGCTTCACCGCCGCAACAAGTTGGCGCGGGTCGCCCGAAGTCTCGACGATAATTGCCGCGTCACCCGTGCGTTTCTGCGCGAATGGAAAATAGATGTAAGGCTCGAGAGCCTCGTGGATATCCGCGATCCTGCCGTCTTGCACCAGACCGATGATCTGATATTCGCTGCCCTCCACCACGATGCTTCGGCCGATGGGGTCAGTGTTCGGCCAGAATCGCCGGGCCATCGAGTCGCTGATGATCACACTCCGGTTCGTCAGAGCCTCTTCCCGGCTGTCGAAAGCCCGCCCCCGCAGAATGCGGGCGCCGACGGTTTGGAAGTAATCCCGCCCCACGGAATTGAACTTAATGGCGAAGCTTTTCTGCCCAGGCGGAGGCTCAACGCCCGGGATGGAAACCGTACACGACGCTCCACCTCCAAACTCACTCAACAACATACGCATCGCGTAGCTGGCTCTCTTCACTCCCGGCAGAGACCGAATCCTCTCAACTTCCGGCAGAAAGAACCCCTGGGTCCGTGCAGATGAGCTCAGGGTAACGATCAGCAACTTCTTGCTGGTGTCGAAACCCGGATTGATTCGCTGGCTCAACACCAACCTCTTCATAAACAGCCCTGCGACGATGAGCAGCGTCAGCGACAGCGCCACTTGGCCGGCAACCAGGAGGTTGCGTGCGCTAAGCCACGATCTCGGATGCACCGTTGTCCCTTCCTCCGCCCTGAGTATCGAGAGCAGGTCTGTCCTGGAAGCGTGCAGGGCCGGCGCCAGGCCCGAGATCACCGCACTGAGCAGAGAAATAACAAGCGTGTAGGCAAGCACTCGAACGTCGACGTGGAAATCGAAACGGATCAAACTGGGGGCGATCGGCGGCATCAGCACCGGCGGAAGGCGAAGAATCCAGAAAGTGAGAATCAGGCCAAGCCCCGCTCCCGGCAGCGCCAGCAGCGTGCTCTCCGTCAGCAACTGCCGCAGCAGTCGCCCGCGGCGAGCTCCCAGGGCCAAGCGCACGGCGGTTTGACGCCGGCGCGCCTCTGCACGCGCCAGCATCATCCCGGAGACGTTAGAGCAGCAGATCAGCAGAACCAGACCAACGCCCCCCAGCCCCAGCAAGGTAGGGGCAAGGACCTCCTCGGAATTGAGACGTTCTGCCTCCGCCTTCGCAACGAATGTGATGCCGTTGTCGGTAGCTGGGAACGCGTCTGACAACCGGCGCGCGATAGTATCCAGCTCCGCACGAACTTTCTCCATGCTTACGCCCGGACGCAGGCGCCCCAACAACTCGAAGCCCTCACGGTACGCTCTGTTCTCAAGGTCGCCTTTGCTTATCCAAGCAGTAATGGGGAGCCAGACCTCCTCTCCGGCGAGCAGCCCCCGTTCCATGCCCCCAAACGACTGAGGAGCAACGCCCAAAACCACTAGGTGTCTGCCGTTAAGAACAATTGTCCTCCCTACGATGTTGGGGTCGCCCGCAAAACGCGTCTGCCAGAGGCCGTGGTTGATGACCACCGGCGGGGCTTTATAACTTCTCCAATCCTCCCCGGCCACAAACGTCCTGCCAACTGCCGCGCTGATCCCCAGCACCGAAAAGTAGTTGTCCGAAACAAGTCTCAGCCCGACTATCCTTGTCTCCCCTGCGATGTTCAGCAGGGCCAGATGGCCGGCGCTCCCAATGACTCCTGAAAACGAGGTATTCTGCCGGCACAGATCCAGGTAGTCAGCATAGGAGGGGGAAAGGGACTGCCCTTGGCGCATCGTGTACATCAGCACAAGCTGGTCCGGATGTTCAACAGCAAGCGAGCGCAGGAAAACGCCATCAATGACACTGAAGATGGCCGTGTTGGCCCCAATGCCCAGCGCCAGCGTCAGTACCGCAACGGCGGTAAAGCCGGGGTTCTTCGCCAGCATGCGAATTCCGTAGCGAACGTCTTGGACGAGTCCGTTCATAGTTTCTCTCCGCGTGCGGGTGTGAACCTGACAAATAGTGAATGGTGAATAGTGAATTGTGAAATACCATCGTCTAGCCTGTTTTACAATTTACTATTCATAATTTACTATTCATAACGCAGCGCCTCCATGGGATCGACCTTCGTCGCGCGCCACGCGGGGATGTAGCATGCGAGCAGAGCCGCGCCGGTCAGGACCAGCGAAACAGAGATAAAGGTCAGGGGATCTGTGGGCTTGACGCCGTAGAGCAGGCTCACGAGAAATCGCGTCAGAGCGAATGCGCCCGCAAGCCCGGCGGCAATGCCGATCAGCGTCAGCCCCAGGCCTTGTCCAACCACGAGCCGGACTACGTCGGCCCGCTCAGCTCCCAGCGCCATGCGGATTCCGATCTCGCGCGTGCGCTGCGCGACGCTATAGGAAATTACACCGTAGATCCCCACCGTCGCCAGCAGCAGAGCGATTGCTGCGAACACGCCCAGGAGAAGCAGAGCGAAGTTCTGCCGCGCCGTGGAACTCAGAGTTAACTGTTCCATCGTCCGCACACTCATCGCCGGCAATTGGGCATCGCCGGCGAGCAGTGCTTCCTGGACGGGCCGACTGACGCTCAGGGGAGCGATTCCCGGCTTTGTGCGTACGATGACGCTGGCAGGCAGCAATGCGTTCACCAGCTTCATCGCTCCGTCAGGAATCTGCGAGTGCAACTGGTACATGACCGGCGGAGGATCGTTATCAAGTCCGCTCTCTCGCACGTTGCCCACCACGCCGACGATCTCCACGGATCCTTCCTTGAAGTCGGGACTTAGTTCAGCCCCGATCAAGATCACCTGACCGAGGGCGTTTGCTTTCGGCCAAAACTTGCGCGCCATCGCTTCGTTGACAATAACGGTCCGCGCCGGTTCCTGGTCTTGAAACAACCGTCCAGAGCGCAGCGGAATCTTCAGGGCTTCAAAGTAGTGCGGCGAAACGAAACGCCACTCCACGTCGCCAGTGAACTTAAAACCCTCCAACGGGGGACGTCCGGGGATGTCGAAGATCATGTCCATGCCATGTTCGAGTGGCAGGCTATTGGCCATGGCGGCAGCTTCCACACCCGGCATGCGCTCCACACGCTCCACGATTTGCCGGGCGATCCCCTCGACAACGCTGGCGCTCTCATACTTGGGCCCGGCTAGCGAGATCTTCATGGTGAGCAGGTTCCGCGAGTCAAATCCGGGGTCAACGTTGTGCAGGGCGGAAAAACTGCGAATCAGCAGCGCCGCCCCACACAAGAGGATGACGGCGAGCGCTACTTCCGCCACCACCAGGACGCTCCGAGCGCGTTTCTGTTTCAACGATGTGCCCGGGCGTCCGTCGGATTCTTTGAGCATGGAGGTGAGATCCGTCCGCGAAACCTGGATGGAAGGAAAGAGTCCGAACAGAACTCCGGTGGCTAGTGAGAGCAAGGTAGTGAACGAGGCCACCCAGGCATTCAATCCAGGGATTGCCCCCATCTCTTCTGCACGGGGCAGGCCGCCCGGAGTCAGAGCAAGCAACGCTCGTACACCCCATGATGCCAACGCCAGACCCAGCACCCCGCCCGCCAGTGATAGCAACAAGCTCTCGGTCAGCAATTGCCGCACGATCCGTCCGCGCCCGGCCCCCATTGCGACGCGAATGGCAACTCCCTTTTGCTGCCCAGCGGCCCGCGCCAGCAGCAGGTTCGCCACGTTGGCGCACGCGATCAGCAGCACAAGGCCCACAGCGCTTAGCAGGATCAGGAGAGCCGGCCGGACATCACCCGTCATCTGCTGCTGCATGGGCATCACCTGGATTTTGTCATCGTTGCCTAATTGCTCCGGATGGGCCTGAACGTATTGCTTGCCGATAACCGACATCTGCGAATTCGCCTCGGCGAGCGTTTTGCCGCCGGGGAGCCGCCCGGACACCAAGAGAGTGTGTGCTTGATTCGTGCTGCTCGGATCGGCCTGCAACGGCATCCAAACATCCACAGGAGGATACGGCTGGAAGCTTGGCGACAGGATGCCAATGACGCTGTATGGCGCACCGCCCAAGGTTATCGTCTTTCCCAGAATCGAAGCAGCGCCGCCGAACCGCCTTTGCCACAAGCCATAACCCATGAGCACGACGTGCGTCCCGCCGGGCCGGTCCTCCTCTGCCGTAAACGTGCGCCCCAGGATCGGATTCGCCCCGAATAGCCGGAAATAATTCCGCGAGGCTTTGAGCGCTTGTACGAGTTCCGGCCTGTCCCCACCGCTCAAGTTGAGGCCCCCGGCGAAATCGCAAGCCGTCAAATCTTCGAAAAGCGCATTGCTTTGCTGCCAATAGGTGAACATCGGTACGGAGGCCGGACCGCCACCCTGGCGCGCGATGTTCACAATGCGACCCGAATCCGGGTAGGGCAAGGGATGCAGCAGCACGGTGTTGACCACTGTGAACATTGCCGTGTTCGCGCCGATGCCGAGCGCGAGCGTCAGAACCGCGACGGCGGTGAAGCCGGGACTCTTGGCCAGCATGCGGAAACCGTAGCGCAAGTCTTGGAGCAGGGCGTTCACCATCTTCCTCCTGAACAGACAAGTGGTTAGTGGTTAGTGGCTAAACGCGGCGTAACAAGATGATAACTCCTGATCTCGCCGTGTCGGGTCATGTCGTCCCCCCCACGAACCGAAGCTTGCTACTGACCCCTGGCCACTTGCCACTTGCCACTAGCCACTGCTTTACTCATAACGCAGCGCCTCCATGGGATCGACCTTGGTTGCCCGGCGCGCCGGGATGTAACTAGCCACAATCGCCACCGCCGTCAAGAGCAAGGAAACTCCCAAGTAGGTCAGCGGGTCCGTGGGGCGAATACCATAGAGCATGCTTGCCAGGAAACGGGTCAGAACTAACGCCCCGGCGACACCCAGCGCCACGCCAACCACGGCCAGCGTTAGCCCGTGTCCGACCACGAGCCTGAGCACGTCAGACTCTCGCGCTCCCAAGGCCATGCGGATGCCGATCTCATGCGTGCGCTGGCTGACTGAATAGGAAGTCACGCCGTAGATTCCAACCGCTGCCAGGGCGAGCGCCAGGAAGGCGAAAATCCCCAGCAGGATGAAAGCCAAGCGCGGGGCCGAGACAACTCCCGAGATGATCTCATCCATGGTCTTGACATTGAAGACAGGCTGATCCTTGTCCACCGACCAGATGGCGTTCTTGATTGCCGGCAAGATGGCGGCAGGGTGCGAATCCGTACGTACCACCAGGCTCATCGTCTGATCGCCAGTCTGCAAGTAGGGAAAGTAGATCGTGGGCTGTGGCTGCTGGTCGAGAGTGGTGTCGCGAACTGCGCCGACAACACCCACGATTTCGCGCGCGGGCCTCGCCGCGTCCGGGAGTTGCAGATGCCTGCCGAGCGGATCCTGGTTGGGGAAAAATTGGCGGGCAAGCGTCTCGTCGATCACGACCACCCGCGGGCTGTCCGCGTTGTCGTGGTCCGTGAAAAGTCGACCCTTAAGAAGTGGAATACCCATCGTACCAAAGTAACCAGGGCTGATGTCCCTGAGATCCGCGCCGAATTGCTGGCCCGGGGGCGGCGGTGGCGCTTCCTTAATCACAAAGAACCACCTGTCCTGGTCCTGCTGGCTGAGCGGAACTAGCTCAGTGAGCGCCGCCGAACGAACTCCGGGCAGGGTCTCGATGTTCCTCAGGAACTGCTGAAAGGTGAGGGCTCGTTGGCGTGGCTCCCGGTACTTCGAGTCTTTCATGTCGGCGGGCAGTTTGATCCGCAGGGTCAGCAGGTGATGGGGATTGAAGCCCGGGTTAACTTCCAGAAGGCGCCAGAAGCTTTTGATCATCAGGCCGGCGCCGATCACCAGAACGAACGCCAGGGCGGCTTCGGCAATCACCAGCGTGGCGCGCGTGCGGTGTCCCTTCCGACCGGCAAGAAAGCCTCTTCCACCTTCTTTGAGCGATTCGTTAACGTTGCACCTCGCACCCTGAAAGGCAGGAACCAACCCGAAAACGATCCCCGTGAGAAACGAGACCAGCAGTGTGAAGACAACCACCGTCCCATCCATGTGGACCTTGGGCAGCAAGACCGCGTCCGCCGCGTTAGGAACGGGAATGCTCGACGGCACCACTCGCATCAGCAGATCGGTCCCCCACAGGGCCAAGAACAGGCCGGCGCCGCCGCTCAAGAGTGCCAGCAACGTGCTCTCCGCCAGAAACTGGCGGATCAGCCGGAAGCGTCCGGCCCCCAACGCGATGCGCATCGCCACTTCCCGCTCGCGGCTGACGGCGTGGGACAGCAGCAGGTTGGCCACGTTGACGCAGGCGATAAGCAAGACGAAGCCCACGCCGCCCAGCAGAACCAGCAGCGCCGGGCGGATGTACTCCACCCGCGCCGCTTCGAGCGGCACCAGGACCACGCCCCAGCCTTTGCGCTCGGGCCGCTGGCTCCCGATCCGCTGGGTGATCAGGCCGATCTCGGCGGAGGCCTGCTCGAGCGTGATTCCAGGTTTGGGCCTGCCGAAGACACCCAGGTCAGAGTCCGCCCGCCTCACCCAGTCGGTGTCAAAGGGCACAACGGCATCGACAGCAAAGAGGCTGGCGAACGAGGCGGGAAGGATCCCGATGATCGTGTACAGCTCGCCGTTCAGCGTGATGCCTCGCCCGACCACCCTCGGGTCAGAGCCGAAGCGCCTCTGCCAGTAGCCGTATGAGAGGATCAACAAGTTGTGGCGGCCCTGCGCCTCCTCGAGGCGAAAGGTCCGGCCCAGGACGGGCTTGATCCCAAAGAAGTCGCCGAAATTGGTGGTCACGCGCAAGCCCGCCACCTGCTCGGGCTCGCCAACGCCCGTGACCGTCCCGGTTCCGTGTTCGAACAGGAACAGGTCCTCAAAGGATTTGTTCTGCTCTTTCCAATCGAGGTAGTCCAGTCCGCTAGGCCCCACACGGCTCCAACCCTGCGCGAGGTTGTTCACCCAGATCACCACCAGGCGGTCGGCCGCCCTAACGGGCAGCCTCTGGAGAAGCACGGTGTTCACTACGCTGAAAATGGCACTGTTCGCGCCAATGCCCAGGGCCAGCGTCAAGACCGCCACGGCGGTAAAGCCGGGACTCTTGGCCAACATGCGCAAGCCGTAGCGCAAGTCGTGAAGCAAGGTGCCCATCATTCACCTCAACTGTTCGCAAGCTGTCAGCCTTCAGCTTTCAGCTATCAGCAAGCTCCTACCTCCCAGCCTCGTTTCTCCAACTGACCACTGACCACTAGCCACTAACCACTCAGTTCAGCCGTATCCGATTGAATGCATCCCAGGTGGACATGTCGGAAAGAACCACGCGGTCCCCGGGTTTCAGTCCCTCCAGTATCTCCATCGTGCTGACGGAGCTTCGCCCCAGCTTCACCTGCACCCGCCCCGCCCCGTTCCCTTCCTCATCCAGCTTGAATATCCCCACCGTGCTGTTGGGCTGGCCAAAGGCCGGCCGGCCTACGTAGATCACGTCCTTCAGGTTCTCGATCTCGATGGTGCCTTCCACGCTCAAGTCGGGACGCGCCCCTTTCGGCAACTCGCCCTCCAGTTTGACGTCCACCGTGACCGTTCCGTTTTGCACCGCCGGGTCAATCCGCATCACGTGGCCTGAAATCATCCCGTTGCGCGTGTCGATGGAGGCGGGCAGCCCGATCTGAACGTCCTTCGCCTGGGTCTCGGGAATCTTCAGTTCCGCCTTCAGCCGGGTCGGCTGGGCCACCTTGGCCAGGATCGTGCCCATCGTGACCTGCTGACCGACTTCCACCAGCAGCTCTTGCAGCACCCCCTCCGCGCCCGCCCGCACCTCGAGACGGTCCAGTTGTGCCCGCTTCAACTCGTAAAGAGCCCGCAGTTGCTCCACCTTGGCCTTCTGGGCTTCGAGTTGGGCCTTGGCGGAAGCGGCGCTTACGCTCAGCCGGTCTTGCTCGATCTGATTGCGGGTGGTCAACTCGTCCGCCTTGGCCTTTGACAGCTTGGAGTTCAGTTCCGCCCCCAAACCTGCTTTGGCCAGCGCTCCATCCTTTTCGGCATTGAGCACCGCCTGGCGATAATCAGCCTGAACCGTGGCCGCTGCCGCCCTATGGTCCAGAAGTTGGCTGTCAAGCTGTGCCTTCAGGCTGTTGTACTCAGCCTCGGCGGCCTTCAGTTGCCATTCGGCGTCGAGAGCGGCTTGCTCTAACTCGGGATTCTTCAACTCCAGGATGACCGAATCAGCCTTCAAGGGCACACCCGGCAGAACCAGGCGGCGCACCACCCGCCCGTCCGTGGTCGCCGGAATCCACAGGATCTCCTCCGGAACCAAAGTGCCCAAGCCTCGCACTTCGAGCAGCATCGGTCCCCTCTTTACCGTGTCAATCCAGACCGTCGCCTTATCCACGCTGGGCGCCGCGGGCTTGAGGCGCGAAAGTCCGTAGGTGATTGAGGCAATGGCTAAAAGACCCACAACGGAATAAATGATCCTGCGTATTCGCCGTTGTCGTTTTGCAGACTCACGTGGGATGTCCATAGGAATTCTCCGAGGGTATTCAGGGCAAGAAGACTGCCAACCTGTTTATTGATCGAGGCATTTATTTTCATAGGGTTAGGGAGAAGAGCGGGCGGACCTCCCTGCTAAGGTGTCCGATTTTGGGATAGCTCGTCCCGAGTTCGGACAGTGACATGGTTGCCGCGTGGCAGCTAAAGGTTCAGGCTGCCGAGATCCCAACAGGTTCTCCAAACAGTCTTTGCCGCTCTTTGTGGAGCCGCGGGATGGTCGGGGACACGTTCAGACCTCCTGCCACCTGCAACCTACTAACCACCTTTATTTTCAATAACATTCCAGCATAATGGGGCTAAGTACATGTGTTTTCATAGACATTCCAGCTTCGACCCCAAGTTTTCCACAGCGGTCCTTTGTTTTCAATAACATTCCAGCTTCGTTCGCTTTAAAAAAGAATTCTTTCTGACGGGATCGGACTTGTTGTCCAGTTGAATAACAGGACTTTTCTGGAGTTTTCGTGCCTGCTGGACTGTGGTTGAGGACGGATTTGGCATGGGTCGTCGCATGGAATAAAGTGTCCGCAAATGCCTTTGGGCATCCGCAGAGTATAGACTAACCATGCTAGCCTATTCTTCCCCACCTGTCAAGGGAAAAAGTGCGGCAGTCGGGAGTCAGGGTTCGAGAGTCAGTATTTTCCGAGCTATTTTTCCGGAGCGGGCGTGCCGGGAATGTTGGGTGCGTGGTGGACTTCCCCTTGCACGGCCTCGGACAGATTGATATTGTTCCTTTCGAGAAGGGTTCCCGTGGCTTGTTCAAACTGGATCAATGCCTTGGCGTAGGCGGCGCGTGCTGTCACCACATTGCCCTGGGCGTTGGCCAAGTTGCTCTGCGCGATGATGACGTCTTCCACCGTAGCCGAAGCCAGGGTAAACTTCTGCTGTTGCATGCCGAGCACCTGGCGCGAAATCGTCGCCAAATTCAACGCCGCGTCTAGCTGGCTCTTGGTCTGCTCGACCGCGCTCACCGCCTTACTCACGTCCCAGACAGCCTGGTTCTTAGCCTGCTGGAGCTTCATTTGCAACTGCCGTTGCTCGATGAGAGTCCGAGCGGCGTCAGCCTGGGCAGTACGGTTGCGAAGGGGGATTCCCAGTTGAATTCCGTAGGAGATGTTGGGGTAGTCGTTTGCAAAGATATTCCCGAAGGTAGGCCGCAAAGCCCCACCTAGCCCCGTGAGGTTATAGGAGGCAAAGGCCTGGAGCTGGGGCAACAGAGCATTGCGTGTCTGCTGGATAGCGTACTCCTGGTTGCGCAGGTTGATATCGGCCTGTTCGATCTCCGGGCGATGGCGCGCGGCTTCCTTCAAAGCCTCGTCCAGGGGGGGCACATCATCAGGATGTGGTTCCGGCAGCTTGTCCGTGGGAGCAATGTCCACCCTGGCCAACTCCTCATTGAAGCTCTTGGAAATCTTGGCCTTCAGCGATTGGGCGTCCTGGGAAAATGTGTTTTGCGCCGCCAGCAGGTCTTGTTTCCGCAAAGCGACTTCCTCCTGGCTGCGAAGGACGTCGTACTGGGCCACGGCTCCGATCTTCAACTCGACTTGGTTGTTTTCCAGGAGCTTCTGCGCGTTTTGCAGTCCCTCCTGCGCCACGCGGATTTTTTCCTGGTCGGCCAGCAGGTCATAATATGTACTCATCACGGCCGTCACCTGGGTGATCACGCTCTGCCGGAAGACGCTCTCGGAATACTTCAAAGTGTTCCGGGCCTGGCGGATAGATCTGGCGTTGGCTCGGTAGCCAAAACCGTATAATAAGTTTTGGCTAAAGCCTACCGAAAGGCCCGAGGCAAACTCCGGATTGTATATGGCGGTTGTAGTGTTTGAGGAGAGTCGCTGGCTATACTCGGACACGGAAAAGCTTGTACCGGTCAGAAATCCCTGGCTGTACCCTGCTTGAAACGCTGCTACGTGAGTGGTCTCAACCGCCACACCGCTCACCACCGTATAGCCCAAGGGCGTGATGCCATTGCTCCAGCCATAGAAGGCGTATACGCTCGGATCGCAACAGCTCGCTCCACCCCCGCCGTAGATGCCGCCTGCCAGGGTGTTTCCCGCACCCAATCCGCCCCCGCCTCCGCCACCGCCGGCACCTCCGCCCAGAGCGCCGGAAAAGACCGCATTGGATTGAAATGCGCCTGCCGCGCCACGCGCCGCCCCTCCCCCTTTGGTGCGTAGATAGTCTGCTTGGGCAATGGGCAGCTCATAACGCGCCACCTCGACGTCCAGATTGTTCTCGAGGGCCAGCGCGATGGCGTCATCGAGCGTCAGCACCAGCTTGCCGTCGTGAATAAGATCTTGAAGCCGTGGCGAGTTGTCCAGCTGCGGTCTGGGGACAAAAGGGCTCATGTAAGGTGAAAAAAGCTGGGGGAAGGCGTGGTTGCTCGAGTAGTTGAAGTGGGTCGCTTCCTCCGGCCCCGAAGTCTTCCGGGCGTCTTGGCCAGCCGCAGGCCGGGCAAGGGCCACAATCAGGAAAGGTATTGTCGCTAACATTCGCCAAAATGGCATTCTTGTTATCATGCTCACTTCTCCGTTTGATCTCTGAGAGTCACTAATATCGTTTTAGAAACGCAACCTCACTCGTTGCTACTCTTCTCGCAAGGCGGTCATCGGATCTACACGAAGAGCCCGGCGCGCGGGAGCGTACACGGCGAGCAACCCGACCGCGGCCACCACGGCCACAGCAGCGGCAAGCCCAATCGGGTCGGTTGGACTCACCCCGTAGAGCGCTGACCTCAGGACCTCTGCCGCCGCCAGCGCCACGGCGAGGCCGATCACCGCTCCGATGGCGAGTCGCAGCACCGTATCCCGGAACACGAGCGCTAACACGTCCGCTGGCCCCGCTCCCATCGCCACTCGAATTCCGATTTCGTGGGTGCGCCGGCTGACGCTATAGGAAACAAGCCCGTACAGCCCGACACCTGCCAGAAATATCCCCAAGATGGCGATGGTCCCTATCAGGCCCGCTGCGATGCGGTAAGGGTAAAGAGAAATCTGCATGCTCTGCCGCAAGGTGGCGAGGCTCACGACGAGTGCGTCAGGATCGGTGTCTTGAATTGCCTTGCGAATGGCTCCAGTCATAGCCGAGGGTGGGGCAGCAGTCTCGATCAGGAGCGTGCCTCCACCACGCTTGGCGAGCGGCATTGCCGCGAACAGGAAGGGCATGGGCCGTTCCCAGAGGGATTCGTATTTCCCGTTCTCCGCCACACCCACCACCTGGCGATCAATTCCATCCATGCGAAAGACCTTGCCCACGGCCGCGTCGGGGCTGCCCCAGAACTGGCGCGCCATGGTCTCGTTCACCACGACGACCCCCTTTGTATCGCTTCGGTCGAAATCCCGTCCGCAGAGAAGATGCGTGCCCATCACTGAAAAGTAGTCAGCGCCCGCTAGCCTTCCTCCCACATCCACCGGCTCCGGGGTCACACCAGGAATCAGTACGGGGCTTTTAGCGTCTCCCATGCCGCTTAGCGGCAGAGAATTTGTGGCGCTCACACGCACGACTCCAGGAACCTCACGAAGACGGTCGGCCAGCCGGGGGAAGTCGATGATTTTGTCTTCTGCGGGGGACGCCAGGAAGGCCGCCAGCACATTCCTGTCAGGGTCGAATCCGGGCCGCACCCGCTGGGCTTCCTGGTAGCTTCGGAATAGCAATCCGGCACCGACCAACAGGAACTGCGAGATTGCAATCTGCGCGATCACCAGAGCCCCACGAAACCGGAAACGCCCTCCACCTGCGGGGGCGTCGCCCTTTAGCGTGGGAACGAGATCCGGCCGCGAAGCCCGCAGCGAAGGCATGAGTCCCGCAGCCAAAGCCGTCACGAGCGTTATTGCCAGGGCGTATGCAAGCACACTGCTGTCCATTCGAAAGTCGAAGTCCAAGGAGAAAACCCAAAGCGGCTGAAGCGCCGGCAGGGCCCGGATCAGCCAAAGCGCCGCCAAGAGGCCTAGCCCCGCAGCCGCGAGCGATAGGAGAAGGTTTTCCATAGTCATCTGCCGCACCAGGCGGGCTCGCGAAGCACCCATAGCCGCGCGCACGGCGAACTCCTGCCGCCGCGCCTCGCCCTGCGCCATCAGGATGCCCGCGATGTTGGCGCAGGCGATGAGAATCACCAACCCGGCTATAGAAAGGATGATCTCACCAAGAGGTCCCTTGTCTTCAGGATCCAGGAGGGTCACCTCCTTCCCCCTATACGTGCCCGGATACTGGCTGGCGAGCCGCTTTGCCACTGCCGTCAACACCGCTTCCGCCCGCGCCTTGTCCACGCCGTCACGCAGGCGCACTAGTTCACCCACGCCCAGGCGCCCGCGCTGCAAGTAGAGTTGCCGTTCCGCTGGTGGAGCGGCGCTGAACGGAATCCAGACATCCATAGGGATGTCAAAGCCGGGCCCGTGGAAGCCGCGCGGCATTATTCCTATTAGCGAGAAAGGATGGCCACTCAAGAATAGTGTCTTTCCGACAGCGTCGCTCGCTCCTCCGAGATACCGTTGCCACATGGAATAGCTGATCACCGCCGGGGGTTGGCCTTCAAAATGGGCGTCACTCTCCTGGAGAGTCCGGCCAACCATCGCTCTCGCTCCCAAAATCGCAAAGTAGTTTTCGGACACGATTTCGCTCAGCACGGTTAGCCGCTGACCGCCGGAACTGAGAAAGGCGCCTTCTCTGTCAAACGTGGCTGCGAACGAGGCAACATCACCCGCCTGCGCTTGGTAGTCCTGGAGGTCGGGATATGAGGTTCCTTGCCATTGGCCCGGCCGGTCGGTGTGAACACCCATAAAGAAAATACGTCCGACACCCTGGACCGGTGGCGGCTTCAGAATCAGACGGTCCACCACGCTGAACAGCGCGCAGTTGGGACCGATGGCAACGGCCAGGGAGATCACTGCTATGGCAGTCGTAGCCGGGTTTTTGCCGAACATCCGAACAGCGAATCGAAGGTCACGAAACATGTTAAACGTACCCCCGCGTATCGATTTATTCGGTTCCTCTATACTCCACTGCTACCTGCGATTACGTCAGAGATGAACATATTCATTCCAACCGGATGCGGTTGAACGCATCCCATGCCGACATGTCGGACAGGATCACTTTGTCCGCGGGCTGCAAGCCGCTAAGGACTTCGACGGAATTCGCCGAAGCGCGGCCTAGTTGCACCTGCACGAGGTTGGCGCTTTTGCCGTCCTGGTCGAGCTTGAAGATTTCTATGGTGCTGTTGGGCTGGCCGAAAACCGGACGGCCCACGTAGATTGCGTCAACCAGTTTCTCGATTTCGATCGTACCGTCCACGGGTACGTCCGGGCGGGCGCCTTTGGGCAGCGGACCATCCAGTTTCACCTCGACCGTCACGGTGCCCTCCACCACGGCGGGGTCAACCCGCACCACATGGCCGGGAATGATACCATCGCGCGTCTCGATGGACGCCGACTGGCCGATTTGCACGTCCTTGGCCTGCGCTTCAGGGATTTTTAGCTGCGCCTTCGTGCTTTTGTCCGCCGCCTTGGCGCCTTTCCTTTGCGGAACCAAAGCGCCCAAGCCTCTCACCTCGAGTAGCATCGGCCCTCTCTTTACGGTGTCAATCCAGACTGTCGCCTTATCGACGCTGGGCGCAGCGGGCTTGAGGCGCGAAAGTACATAGGTGACTGAGGCGATGGCTAGCAGACCCACAAGGGAATAAATAGTCCTGCGAATTCGCCGTTGTCGCTTGTTAGACGGACGTGGGATGTCCAACACACCGGTTGATTGCTTCGAATTCATCTTTCACCTCCTTCACCTCCCTTTGGTGTGAGTGGTGAGGAATGCGCACCTCTCCGTGCATCCTCATAAGGCACGAGAGATGCCAACCTGTTTATGGATCGAGGCACTTATTATCAAGGGGTTAGGGGTAAAGGTGGGCGAAAGTCTCCGCCGAGGTGTCCGGTTTTGGGATGGCTCGTCCCGACTTCGGACAGTGACATGTTGTCTCTCAGCCATCAGTCTCCAGCTATCAGCGTCGTACCCTCGGACTTGTATTCCAGTACTCGTCACTTGTCACTCGTATCTAAGCGCCACCATCGGGTCCACCTTCGTCGCCCGACGTGCGGGCAGGTAACTGGCGGTAAGGACCACGGCCAGAAGAACCAATGCCACGGTCGCAAACGTGACGGGATCATAGGGGCTGACGCCGAATATCGAGCTACTGAGGAGGCGTACCATTCCCAGGGCCAGCGCCATGCCCAGGGCGCCGCCGATCAGCAGCAGTCGCAAGGCCCCGCTCGCCACCAGGCGGAGAATCTCGCGCTGGGGAGCACCCAAAGCCAATCTTAGAGCGAATTCGGCGGTGCGCTGAGTCGCCGAGTAGGAGATGACGCCATAGAGACCCACGCTGCCCATCGAGAGCGCCATGAGAGCGAAGATGACCATGAGGGCCACGACGACGCGGCCGCCAGCGAGCGAGGTCGAGAAACGCTCGTCCATGGTGCTGACGCTGGTCAAGGGCAGGTCCGGATCGACCGTGCGGAGGGCCTTGCGGACGGCGGTCACAAGTGGTTCTGTCTCGCTCCGGCTGCGGACCACAAGATATTCGCTGGTCCAGGGTGCTTGCAGACAGGAAATATAGATCTCGGGGCTGCTGGGTTCGTTCACTCCGGAGTTCTTCAGGTCATTTACTACTCCGATGATTTCGAGCGCCACAGGCCCCGAGGGGTCGTTGCGACCTGGGACGAGTTCCAAAATCAGCAAACGCTTGCCGAGCGGATCGCTCGCTGGAAAGAACTTTTCTGCCAGCATGTGATTGATGATCACCACCGGGGTAGAACCCTGGCGGTCGTCTTCGGAGAAGCCGCGGCCCTTCAGCACGGGCAGGCCGAGGGTGCGGAAGTAGCCGGCGCTGATGACCTGATAATTCGCGACGCCGGAAGCGGCGGGAGCGGCTGGATCGCGGCCCTCGACGCGAAAAGGCTGGCCGAATTCAAAGTTCATGGGCGGCAGGCCGGTGGAAATCGCGGCTTCCTCGACGCCGGGGATCGCGCGCACTCTCTCGAGCAATTCCGAATAAAACGCCCGGACGCGACCCGCGTCGGCATACTGCGGAGCCGGCAATGACAGGTGAGCGGTCAGCAGGCCCTTGCTGGGGAAGCCCGGATCGACTTGAGCCAGGCGAATGAAGCTGCGCAGGCTAAGGCCGGCCGTCACCATGAGCACCAGAGACAGTGCCAGCTCCGCCATCACGAGCCCGTTGCGAAGGCGGCTCTGCCTTCGATCGCCCACCGTGGTGCGGCCCGAGGCTTTAACGTGCTCCATCAAATTCGTGGCGGTGGTCTGCCAGGCGGGCACGAATCCGGAAAGCACTGTCGCGGCCAGGCAGAGCGCTGCGGCGAATTCCAGAACAATGCGATTGATCTCGATGGGAGCCAGTCCCGGCGCCTGCAAGACGGGGAGAGCTGCGAGGTAGCGTACCGCTCCGAAGGCCAGCAGAAGGCCCAGTGCGCCGCCCATCAGGGCCAGGAGAAGAGTCTCCACGAGCAGTTGGCGCATAACGCGCCAGCGGCTTGCGCCCAAAGCGATGCGCACCGCGATTTCCTTCTGACGCGTGGTGGCGCGAGCCAGAAGCAAGCTGGCAACATTCGCGCAAGCCATTAGCAGGACCACACTCACCGTGGCGAAGAGGAGAACCAGCATCAGGTTGACGCCCGGGCCCGCCAAAGCCTCGTAAAAGTTCTGCGTGAGCGCACCCCATCGCTTGTTCGTCTGGGGCGATTCCTGTGCCACTCGAGCTGCGAGCGTCCGCATCTCCTCGCGGGCCTTGGCGGCAGTGACGCCCGGCTTCATCCGTCCCACCACCAGCAAGTCGCGAGTTTGGCGGTTGAGCCCTCCGCTGGGGAGGGTTAGCGGCATCCAGACATCCGTCGGCCCCCAGAACTCGAAATCAGCCGGCGCCACTCCGACTACGATGTACTTCTCGCCATTGAGGCGGATGGCTTTGCCCACGATGCCTGCTTCTCCTCCGAAATGGGTCTGCCAGACTTCGTGGCTTAGGACGGCTACCCTGTCGCCGTCCGGGCGGAATTCCGCTGCCAAGAAAAAGCGCCCCAGCTCGGGCCGCAAGCGGAAAGTGTCAAAGAAGTTCGGAGTGATGCGCGCACCTGACACCAGGATGGGAGGGCTTCCCGATAAGGCGACACTCGCGCTGCGAGCGGCGGCGAGTTGCTCGAAGCACCTATTTTGGTCGCGCCAATCGAGATAGGTGGGAGCGGAAACAGCGCTTCGGCTCCCCTCGGGGCGTGTCTCCCACACCATTAGGAGACGATCCGCGTCACGGTAACGCATGGGGCGCCACGCCACGCTGAAGATGGTCGTGTTGGCGCCGATGCCTAGCGCCAGCGTCAGTACCGCTACGGCGGCGAAGCCGGGATTCTTCGCCAGCATCCGCAAGCCATAACGAAGGTCCTGAATGAAATTCTCGATGTCGTTTACCCGGCGCATATCTCGGCACTCCTCTTTGATTTGTTCCACGCCGCCCAATTGGCGCAAGGCTGCATAACGGGCCTCTTCCGGCGTCATCCCTTTTGCCACGTTTTCCTCTCTCAACTTTTCGAAGTGAAAGCGGAGCTCGTCGCTCAGTTCCTGTTCGACACGCCCACGCTTGAACAACGAGCGGACTCGCAGCGGGAATTTGTAAAGCCAGCGCATGTTCTTAGCCTTCAGCTATCAGCCGTCAGCTATCAGCCATCGTCAGCACCAGAGTTCGCTGAAAGCTGATTGCTGATGCCTGATAGCTTCATTCGTATCTCAACGCCACCATGGGGTCGACCTTCGTCGCCCGACGTGCGGGGATGTAGCTGGCGAGCAGCGCCACCGCCGTCAGAATCAGCGACACGGCGATAAACGTCAGGGGGTCTGTTGGCTTCACGCCGTAGAGCAAGCCCGACAGAAAGCGCCTGAGAGCGAGCGCGCCGGCTACCCCCACAGCCACGCCAATCAACGTCAGTTTGAATCCCTGACCGACGACGAGATTCAAGATGTCAGTTCGCTCGGCGCCGAGCGCCATGCGGATGCCAATCTCATGGTGCCTCTGCGAGACGGAATAGCTAATGACCCCGTAGATGCCAACTCCAGCCAGAGCCACGGCGAGTGCCGCGAAGATGCCGAGCAGCACCGTGTAAAACCGCTGCGCCCCGGCGTAGCCAGCGATGCGCTCTTCCATAGTGCGCACGTCCTCGACCGGCTGGTCCTTGTCGATGCTCCAGATCTGCTGGCGAACGGCTGGCGCCAGGCGAGTTGGGTCACCCGAGGTGCGCAGCACCAGGAACATCTCTCCGCTCACTTTCTGTGCCTGCGGCCAGTACGTTTCAGGCCCCGCCGGTAAATCGAGCCGGAGGTGCCGTGCAGCTCCGACAACCCCCACGATGGTCCACCAATTGTCCGGATACCCAATACGTTTGCCAATCGGGTTCTCGTTGGGCCAGATCTGATGAGCCAGCGTCTCGTTGATGATCGCCACCGGTGCCATCGCGTTATTGTCCTGCTCGGTAAAAAAGCGCCCTGCGCGCAACGGTATGCCCATGGTCTTGAAGTACCCCGAAGTCGCCACGCGCGTATGGGTCGCAAACGTCTCCTGCACCCTTCCTTCAACACTTATATCTGTTCCCCATTGCACGCCGCTAAAGGGGAGAGCGTCGATCAATGCTGCGGAGCGGACACCCGGCAACGCTTTGACACGCTCGAGCACCTGATCGAAAAACGCGCCAGCGCGCACGGTGTCGAAGTGCGCGAAGTCGCGGTATTTGTAGGTCGGGAGGGTGATGCGCATCGTTAGCAGGTTCTGAGGCGCGAAGCCCAGATCCACCGTGTACAGGTGCGCCAAGGTGTTAACCATCAGGCCCGCGCCGGCCAGCAGAACCAGCGCCAGAGCCAACTCGGATACAACGAGCGTACCCCCCAGGCGCTGGGCTGAACCCGAAGCGCCCGAGGCCGCCGCTGTTTGTTTCAAAGCTTCGTTTACGTCGGTTCTCGAAGCCCGCAGCGCGGGGAGCAGTGCGGAGACTGCCCCGGCGACGAGCGAGCAGCCGAGTGCAAACATCAGCACCCGCCAATCGGGATGCACGTCCTGGAGTTGGGGGACAGCGGCTGAACCAAGCGCTACGAGCGTCCGAACCGCCCAAATCGCGATCGCCAGCCCCGCGGCGCCTCCCAGAACCGCCAGCAAAACTGTTTCCACCATCACCTGGCGGAGCAGCCGGGACCGCCCGGCGCCCAGCGCGGCGCGCATGGCCATTTCGCGGGTGCGAAGCACTCCCCGTGCCAGCAGCATGTTGGCTAGGTTGGAGCAGGCGATCAGGACGACGAAGCCGGTGGCGCCGAAAAGCAGTAGCAGCCGAGCCCGGGTGTCACCTAGCAGGTGCTGGCGTAGCGGAATCACGGCGGCGGTCCAGTTTTTCTGTTCACTGGGGAATCTCTGCTCACTCACCGCGGCCAGGGTTTTGAGTACCGTTTCAGCGCGCTCAAGGGAGACGGCGGCCTTCAATCGCGCTATCACGTCCAGGTTCCGTACATTACGCGATTGCTTTTTTGGATCGACTTCAAGCGCGTACGGGATCCACAATTGCTCGCCGCGCGGAAATTCAAAACCGGGCGGCATGACGCCAACCACGGTATAGGCTCTGCCACTAATGGCGGCGGATTTCCCGACGATGCCCGGATCGGAATTGAAACGCCGCCGCCAGAGACCGTACCCCAGAAGCACCTTGCCATTTTCGCCGGGTCTATCTTCACCCGGCAGAAACGACCGCCCAAGTATCGGTTGGACGCCGAGCAGGGTGAAGAGATTGGCGGTCACCCTGCCCCCAAATACCTCCTCGGGTTCCCTTGCGCCGGTGAAGACGAAGCGCGAGGGAAAATCGTAGTACCCGCCAACTTCGTCAAAAACGTCGGTCCTGGCCCGCCAGTCGAGCAAGCCCGGCACGGAGGTTGACATCAGGCCGTTTAGGTTGGGCTGAAGAATATTGACCTGGAAGGTTTTATCCTTTTCAAAAAGCATCACCAGCCGGTCTGGGTCTTTGTAAGGCAGCGGCCGAAGCAGCACCGAGTTGACGACGCTGAAGAGAGCGGTGCTTGCCCCGATGCCGAGCGCGAGCGTCACGACGGCAACAACAGTGAAGCCGGGATTCTTTGCTAGCATCCTCAAGCCGTAATGAACATCCTGAATTAGATTCTCGATATAGTTCACCCGGCGCATGTCGCGGCACTCCTCTTTGATTTGTTCGACGCCGCCTAACTCGCGCAGGGCGGCATAGCGTGCCTCGTCGGGCGTCATCCCTTTTGCGACGTTTTCCTCAATCAGTTTTTCCAGATGGAAGCGGAGTTCATCGCCCAGCTCCTGTTCGACACGCCCCCGCTTGAACAGCGAGCGGAGTCGTAGCGGGAGTCTGTAAAGCCAGCGCATGTCCTTAGCCCTCAGCTTTCAGCCGTCGGCTATCAGTCCACTGTCAGCGTGCTTCAGTCACCTTCCCGTCATTCGTCCCGCCGCCCGTAACGTTTCCCTGAATCCTGAATCCTGAATCAGTACTGTCCCATCATAAGTTGAACAGATCCAGTTGGATGCGAGGATCTGATTCTGGAATTTGTTCGTTGTACTGCGAGAAAGCCTGTAAAATGGGCGCTTTTTCGAAAATCGTGATACTCAGGATTTGCAAGATTTCGTGTAGGCTCCTGTCTAGGCCTAGCTGCTTTTTCAAGATCGCCACCAGGACATAGACCGCGATCGCCACCCATACTTGGGTCTTCACGGCGTTCCCCGAGGTGCCGTAGAAAGTCCGGATACGCAGATGTTGTTTGATCCAGCGGAAGAACAATTCCACCTGCCAACGCGCCC
>Ga0326728_10002644_pt1 | contig 58767 bp, 47 predicted proteins | sample MB3enrmetagenome_FD_207602 | JGI IMG/M metagenome (GOLD analysis project Ga0326728, IMG submission 207602) | Lab enriched peat soil microbial communities from McLean, Ithaca, NY, United States - MB31MN | ecosystem: Environmental > Terrestrial > Soil > Wetlands > Peat | place: USA: New York... | reverse complement strand
CGTTGGCACCTGTTGTTCCCTCACGCCCAACCAGCCGCCGGCCAGAACCCAGAGGTGCCGTCTCACTGATTTCTTGCAATGCCACCCCGCAGTCACAGGGAAGCTCGACAAAGGTGAGATGCGCCCCAGCAGGATCGCCCGGATTATTTTATGGTTCTTTTTCACTTTGTAGAAGGCATTTTTCCGCGTGGCGCTCACTGCATCGCATTCGCAATGGCGTTCCACCAGAGGGCGTGCAGTTCGGCCACGGGCCACTTGAATTCGGCCGCGCTGGTTTTGATGGACAGATCCGGGCCGCCGACGAGGCCGAGTTTGGCCGCGCTCACTTCCATGATGCGGGCGCGCTCCAGGACTTTGATGGCGTCACCCGGGGCGACGGAAATGACGGCGCGGCCCTGGGTTTCGCCGAAAAGCAGGGCGTCAAGACGAAGATCGGTCCAGGCGGACAAATCAATTTGCGCGCCGATCAGCCGGGGGGTGTTGCGGGCGATTTGCTGGGAAATGCAGCTTTCCGCCAGGGCCACCGCCAGGCCGCCTTCGCTGCCATCGTGCGCGCTTTTCACCAGGCCGGAAAAAACAAAACCGCGAAGGGTGTTGTGCATTTCCCGCTCTTTTTCCAGGTCGCACCGCGGCGGCGCGCCGGTTTTCAGGCCGTGAATTTGCCGCAAATAAGCGGAGCCGCCCAGGCCGAGGAGCGGGTCGGCATTGTCAACCATATCGCCAAGCAGGATGATGACGTCCCCCTCGTCCTTGAACCATTGGGTGGTGATGTGTTCCGGCTTTTCAATCAGGCCGACGAGGGCGACGACCGGGGTGGGGTCAATGGGGCCGTTGGGGCTTTGGTTGTACAAGCTGCAGTTGCCGCCGGTGACCGGCGTCTGGAAGGCGCGGCAGGCCTCGGCCAGGCCGCGCACGGATTCCTTGAGTTGCCAGAAAAGTTCCGGGTTGCGCGGGCTGGCGAAATTGAGGTTGTCCGACGCGCCCAGGGGCGTGGCGCCGGAACAGGCGAGATTGCGGGCCGCCTCGGCGACCGCGATTTTGGCCCCTTCGTAGGGGTCCAGATAAACGTAGGCGGCGTTGCCATCCACGGTCATGGCCACGAATTTTTCCACGACCGGGCGGCTGCCGGACGCGGCCCCGGCGGGAAGCGAATCTTCCTTGATGCGGATGACGGCGGCGTCGGAACCTGGGCAAACGACGGAACCGTCGCGCACCATGTGATCGTACTGGCGATAGACCCAATTCTTGGAGGCAATGGAGGGCGAGGCGAGCAGTTGGCCCAGCACGGCGGCGGGGTCTTTGAGTTCCGGCACGCCGGCGAGGGTGAACGCGCGCACGGCTTGGAGGTAGGCCGGCTCGCGCGCTTCGGGTTGGTAAACCGGCGCTTCGTCCGCGAGTTTTTTGGCGGGAATGTCCACCACGACCCGGCCGCCGGACTTGACCACCATGCGTCCGGTATCGGTGACGCGGCCGATTTGCGCCCAGGGAAGGTCCCATTTGTCAAATATACGTTTGACCTCCTCCTCGCGGCCGGCATGGACGATGATGAGCATGCGTTCCTGCGACTCGCTCAACATGATTTCGTAGGGGGTCATGCGCGGGGCGCGCTGCGGGACCAGGCTTAATTCTATCTCGATGCCGGTGCCGGCGCGGGCGGCGGTTTCGCAGGTGGAACAGGTCAGGCCGGCGGCGCCCATGTCCTGGATGCCGGCGACCGCGCCGGTGGCGAGAAGTTCGAGGCAGGCTTCGCAAACGAGTTTTTCCATGAAAGGATCACCCACTTGCACCGCGCCGCGCTGGCCGTCGGCGGAAGCCTCGGTCAAATCCTGGGAGGCGAAGGCGGCGCCGGCCAGGCCGTCGCGGCCGGTGGCGGGGCCGACGTAGAAGACAGGATTGCCCAGACCCTTGGCCGCGCCGCGCGCGATTTGATCATGGCGCAGCACGCCGAGACAAAAGACGTTGACCAGGGGATTGCCCTCGTAGGATGGGTCAAACAGAACTTCGCCGGCAATGGTGGGAATGCCGAAGCAATTGCCGTAATGGGCCACGCCGCTGACCACGCCCGCGAAGAGGCGGCGGTTGGTCACAATTGCGGATTGCGGATTGCGGATTGCGGATTGCGGATCCGGGATTGCGGATTGGGGATTGCGGATTGCGGATTGCGGATCCGGGATTGCGGATTGCGGATTGCGGATTGCGGATTGCGGTTCGGGGATTGCGGATTTTTCATCGGTGATGGGGCCGAAGCGCAGGGAATCCATCGCGCAAACCGGGCGCGCGCCCATGGTGAAAATATCGCGGATGATGCCGCCCAGGCCGGTGGCCGCCCCCTGGAACGGCTCGACCGCGCTGGGATGATTGTGCGACTCGATCTTGAACGCGATGGCCAGACCGTCGCCAATGTCAATGATGCCGGCATTTTCCTCGCCCGCGCCGACGAGGATGCGCGGGGACCTGGTGGGGAAGGTCTTGAGGAGCGGACGGGTGTTTTTGTAGGAGCAATGCTCGCTCCACATGACGGAGAAGACGCCCAGTTCGGTGTAGCTGGGTTCGCGGCCGAGCAGGCCCTTGATCTTCCCGTACTCTTCGGGAGTGAGATTGTGCTGTTGGACTAATTCGGGGGTGATGGCGGGTTCGGTCATGGTATTCTTTGAAATTTACGAGACGGTGTCTCGTAAATTGAAACAGCCGATTTCGCAGACGGTGTCTGCCAAATCATCCCGCGAGACAATAGTTCAGTCATTTTCAAAAGTTATTTTGTCCGGCGTTCAACAATGGCCCGTTCTTCGGGTGTCAGGCTGTAAAGTTCATAAACGCACTCGTCAATTTCCGTGTCGAGCTTTTCGATTTCCTGCTCGATCGCGGCCAAATCGGAACTGCCGGCTTCGGAGGCGACCGCTTTCATCAACTCGCGGATGGCGCGCAGGTTGTCCGCCGCGCCGGACTGGAAAAACACCAGCGGTTCGAGCCTGTTGACGAGCAAATCGTAAATGCGCTCCGGTTTCTTCCCGGTCGTCCATTTTTTCTTGCGGCAATTTTCGGCGAGAAACTGTTTCCAGAGGGCGTAAATGAACTCCCGCAGCGCGTCGTTCTTGAACGCCAGGCGCAGCACGGCCAACGGGTGTGGGCCGCCGTCCGCCGTGTCGGCGACAGTGGCGGACAGCGTCAACACCTGGCCCTTTGCCTCGATCTCGATGGCGTGGACAAAGCCGGTTCGCTGCACGTCGTCAATCACCTTCTCCTCCTGCACCGCCGCCGTCAAATCCCTTTGCAAGTAATGCGCAAGGTTGCAGAGGGTGCGATCTTGGTTGTGAAGAATTTTCCTTTGCAAAAACAGCGAACCTCTCGTTAAAGCATTTTGGCTATTGGAAATTTGCTCGGCCAAATTCTCGACAGTCTTTTCCAATTTGCTTTTCTGAAGATCAGGACAAGGCAAACCGCGAATGTCTTCGATTGTCACTTGTGGAAAATCATCTTTTGTAGCTTGCGTCACTTGTCGTGTGTAAAGATATGAAACCAATCGGCTGTTTAGTATTCCGAGCAAGGTGTAAAGGCTGCACTTTTTGGAATCCACACGGATGCTGTAAAGATTTTTATTTGTGATAAAGGTTTCTTCCGCAACCGCCGCCATTAACCGCTGCTGACGATTGACCAACCGCCGCAGAAGAATTCGTTGTCCTTCAAACCAATGAAAATCTGACGGACGCTCTTTAATTTTGTCATCAAAAACAATCCAGCTCTTGAAATCAGAGTTCAAAGCGTAGCGATAAACATCACCTTCAAAATAGCGAAAACTGTTTGCTGCGCTTTTCTTTGGAGTCAAGAGTTGCGGGTCAAATAGAACGCCGCGTTTCATTTCAAGATAATCACCCAATTCTTTTGGATTTCGGCCGCGGATTCTACCAATCAGTGAGTGAGCCTTGCTGTCCAAAATAAATTTTTTGCCGGGAATTTTGCGCCAATCTTCTTGCACAACAGAACCATAATCATTGTCGTCAAGCTGAATTGTTTCGATCTTGATTTTCTTTGGGAAAGCAAATGTCTTAACCTTGTTGTCTTTGCTAGCTTTTTCCGCAGCGAACAAAGCAATTACCGTGTCCACGTATGCGTCTATGAATACGTCGAACGGCAAATCGATTATCGTTTCAATCTGCCATTCCAATAATTTTTCTCGAAGCGGCTCATAATCCGGTCCACCAAGCCAAGCTGATGGAACAATGAAACCTGTTTTCGCGCCTTTTCCCGCAATTCTTAACGATTGTTCAAGAAAACAGGCATAAACATCGCGAACACCTTTGCCAAATGATTCAAAATTCTCAGCGAGACTCTTCTCCTCATTTTTTGAAAAGAATGCTCCATACGGCGGGTTGCCGATGACGACATCAAAGCCGCCCCGTTTCATCGTTTCGGGGTATTCCTTATCCCAGACGAAGGCGGTGGCGCCCGCCACGGCGGTATCGGCGATGAGCGAGTTGCCCCGCCGGAGATTCTTCCGCAGATCGGGCAGAAAGTTGAACGGGCGCGAGCCTTTGCCGCGCTTCCGCAATTCGCCGCGGATGAAATCGCGTTCCACAATCATCAGCCGCATCCATAAATTCAGCTTGGCCACTTCAATGGCCTGGGCGTCCAGGTCCACCCCAAAAATATTGTCGCTGGCCACCCGGATGCCGGGATGGTCCATCTCCTCCGCGATGCCGGTGTCGGCGTCAAACAACATCCCCGATCCGTTCCCGCGCTCGGCCTTGGCTTTGCGGCAGGCGCGGTTGTATTCCTCGTAGGCCTCCACCAATTTGTCGAACGCGCCCAACAGGAAGGAACCCGAACCCATCGCGGGGTCGAGCACTTTGATTTCCTGAAGCTCGAGAATCTTTGCCGCCGCGCCCTTGTAGTTTTTGTAGCCGAGCAGGGTGACCGCTTCGGCCAGGATGGGTTTGATTTTTTCGCCCAGGGTGTGGCCAACGATGTAATCCACGATGTATCGCGGCGTGTAGTAAATGCCTTCCTTTTTGCGCAGATCGTCAGTGTCTTCGATGACGATGCGACCGCCGCTTTGCAACAGTTTGTGCGCCAGAAAACGCTCATACACCGCGCCCATCACGTCCTGCGACATTTTGCTGAAGTCGTAGAGATAAAGATGGCGGAAGGGAAACATTTCGCCCTGGCCGATGGCGATGCCGCATTGCGCCGCGATTTCGGAATGAAGCGGCTCGTGCCCGATGACCGTGGCCAGCGCTTCGTTGTCAATTTTCAGCCCGTCGCACAGCAGCGGCTGCTCGAAGAGTTCGGTGTTGAACTTGAATTTGATTTCTTGAAAGAGTGATTCCCGGAGAAATTGCGCGAAGGTCTTTTCCGTGAAATCTCCGTGAAATGTTTCGTAGCCGGAATAAGTCCGCGCCAGCTTGTTCCACTCAATCAGCCGGTGCGTTTCCAGCATTCTCGAAAAAATAAAGCGGTCGAGCAATTGCTGGCTGGCGAGAGTGATGTCTTCCAGAGAACGCGTTTGATTTTGCAGGGCAAAGCCGTTGGCCAGGATGAGCCGCCAGCGTTTGAGGTCGGCGAGAAAGCGTTTGTCGAGGCCGGCCTTGTGGCTTTGTTCATAAAGATCGTCAATGACGCCGGCCTCGACGTTTTCCCGCGCGAGCAAATCCCAGAATTTTTCCCGTTGCGGAAGGAGGTCGTCGAGCCTGAATGAAAACGACGGCTTTTCCTCGGTCACGCGGATGAAATGCCATTCCTTGAAATTGGTCACGACCAGCCAGGCGACGGGCCGTTCCATCAGCGTTTGCTCCGGACTAACCCGGTAGTTGCGCAGATAGCGCAGGACTTGCTCGCGATGTCCCTCAAACAGGTCGAGGGAAACGTCAATCAGGCTTTTCGCCTCGACAAAGAGCAGCGGGTGGTCGGATTTCAAAAGGTAATCCACCTGGTCGCCCAGAATTTTGAATTCGGGAACGATGTTGGCGTCCTCGTAGCCAAGGGATTGCAGGAGCGGACGAAGGAACTTGTGCTTGGTGGTCTCCTCCGGCGCGGCGTCGTCGAAGGCGGCGGGCGGAAAATCCTTCGCGAGCGCGACCAGTTCCGCGAGTTTGGCGAAGAACATCTCTTTCATCGGGGCGCTCATGCTGCCGGCGCGCCGGTTTTGTTTTTGAGCGCGGCGAAAATGCTTTCGAAAGTCCATTTACCGTCGTCGCTGCCCGGCGCGGGTTCGCTGGCACGTTCGGGATGCGGTATCAAATTGGTTTCCCTTGGTTTCATTCACGCCAGTTCCGCCACATGTTCGTCCTCGTATTTTTCGATGAGGACGCCAATCACTTCCATTATGGAAGCGAGCGGATGGTTTTCGTCTTCACCCACTTCGTCAATGAGGCGGTCGAGCTGTTTCACAAGCTGGCGGTATTCGCGGTCGTTGTGCGGGACGCGCAAGGCCGGCTCGAATTGGGGCCAGGCTTGGAACGCCTTTTCGGTTTGGTTCGTGGACATAATCTTGTCGGCTTCAGCCTGGGACTGCCTGGCAATCCGGCAGAATCTCTTCTTTTCGGGGAAATTTTACCACGGATTGCACGGATGACACGGATGAAAGTCGCACTGATGAAGGCAATTGCCAATCCGTGTAATCCGTGCCATCCGTGGTCCAAATGCAAAAATTCTGAAAGATGTGCCGGGCGAGTCGCCGGGCACGGCGGGCGGGGTCGCCCGCGCTCCCTAACATCTTCAATGAATTGCCAGAGGCAGGTCGGAATTTCATGGTCGCGGGGCTACGCCGCGTGGGCGAGTTTGGTTTGGAGCCAGGAGATGAGGCTTTCAAAAATCAAACGGCCATCGGCGCTGCCGAGGAGCGGTTCGCTGGCGCGCTCGGGATGGGGCATGAGACCGGCCACGTTGCGGGCCTCGTTGCATACGCCGGCAATGTTGCGCAGGGAACCGTTGGGGTTGGATTGGTCGGTTGGCTCGCCGGCGGCGTTGACGTATTGCCAGAGGATTTGGCGGCCGGCCTGGAGTTTTTCCAGGGTGGCGTCGTCAGCGAAATAGCAGCCCTCGCCGTGGGCAATGGGAAGGCGCAGGAGTTTGCCTTCGGGAATTTGGCCGGTGAACGGGCTGTCGTAGGCGGCGGTCTTGAGGAAAATATGTTCGCAACGAAATTGCAGGGAGCGGTTGCGGATCAAAGCGCCGGGCAGGAGGCCGGCTTCGCAGAGGATTTGAAATCCATTGCAGATGCCCAGCACCGGGCCGCCTTGCGCGGCGAAGGTTTGCACGGCTTGCATGATGGGGCTGAAGCGGGCAATCGCGCCGGTGCGCAGGTAATCGCCGTAGCTGAAGCCGCCGGGAATGATGACGGCGTCGAAGCCGGCCAGGGAATGCTCCTTGTGCCAGAGGAGCCGGGCGGAATGGCCGAGCACGTTCTGGACGACATGGAGGGCGTCCTGGTCGCAATTGGAGGCGGGGAACTGCAGGACGGCGAAGTTCATGGTTCGATTTCCAGTTGATAATCCTCAATGACGGGATTGCTCAAAATTCTATGGCAGGCTTCGTCGAGTTGTTTGCGCCAGGATTCGCGGTCGCCGGCGGGCAGCTCGATTTCGAGGTATTTGCCGACGTGGACGGCGCCCAGGCCCTTGTAGCCCATTTGTTCCAGGGCGCTGGCGACGGTTTTGCCTTGCGGGTCGAGCACGGCCTTTTTGGGAGTGACAATAATTTTTGCTTTCATGGCAAACGAACGGAAGGATGTTGGGTGAAGAGGGCGGGCTGCGCCAGTTTATTTTGCAGGCGCAAGACGGACTGAGGTCCGGCGCCTTGATTTGTATTTCGTAAGAAAAGCGGCGTCGCAACTTGCTTTTGCTCTCATTGAGCGATAGGATTTCAGCATGAGCACCGTAGTCGAAATCAGCGCGGCCATTGAGAAATTGGACGTAAAGGAGCAGGTCGAATTGCTCCGAGTTTTGCCGCAGCACCTGAAGATCTCGCTGGACGATTTGGCCTGGTCCCGGTTGGCAGAACCGGCCTTCGAATTCTGGAATAATCCCGAAGATGCCATCTATGACCAATTTTAGGCGCGGCGATATCATTCTTGTTCCCTTTCCCTTCACCGACTTGAGCAGCACCAAGCAGCGGCCCGCTTTGGTTGTTTCATCCGATGCCTTGAATGCCGCGGGTGCGGATGTGCTCGTGGCGGCAATCTCTTCCCAAATCCCCGCCAACCTGACCTCCGAGGAATTTATGATTCCGCCGGGCGACTTGGCCGCCTGCGGCTTGCCGAAACCATCCATCGTGCGATTGGCTAAACTCGCGGCGTTGCATCGGCAACTGGTCATAAAGCGTATCGGCTCTATGCCGGAACCAGTCCTGAGGCGAATCCTGGCGCAAATAAGGCAGTTGTTTTAGCGCCGTCAAACGGGAGTACTATCCAATGTTGCGATTTGCCGCTCAGAGGTTTTTGGGTTGCCGTCTCGAACCGTGAAGGAACAGATTGAAAAGTGTATAGCGTGTCGCGCCTCGCATGAACGTGAAATTCATTGGGAGTGCCTGCCCGTGCCAGCGTTTGGCAACCCTTGTAACTCTGGGGTCAGAGTTGCAACGATCGCGATAAATCCGGCACAAAGCGAGTTCTTCAACAACGGCACTCCGAAAATCAAAACAACACGCCTGCCTATGCTGGTGGACTATGCAAAAGCCTGTCGGGTCGATTTGGGGCCGAGCGAACTCAAAGACGCACGCGAGCGCCGCGATTATTATTTTTGCGACGCACAGAAAAACCCGCGCTCCTTTTATCACCCTTGGTTCGATCCACTTGAAAATATCCTATTGGGGTTATGCTTTGGTTGGTCGTATTTTAACGCCACCGCAATTCATTTCGACTTGGTGGCTTGCGCGACGAGACAACCTTGGCGTTATGTGCCTAATCCAGCCCAAGAAGTTCTCCAATTGAATTGTCGGCAATATTTCCAGGAAACGCTCTCTCAGCTTCCAGAAGGAACGATCCTCCTGTCGAACGGCGTTGAGCCGAAGGATATTCCGGTCGATGTGGAATTTAGTTGTGAGGTTGTGGAGTTGAAAGACCTGCCACCCCTTTCAGTATGGCAGGGTTCGCTTTCGCGCTATGGAAACAGGATCCTTGGATGGAAGCCTTCGATCAGCAGCTTGTGGCCGAATCTGTGGCCTGAGCAGAAAGCACCTTTTTTACAATGGCTGCGACAACATTGCCACAGCCAGATTCGATCAGGCTCAGGACGACAGCCAGAAACGGCGGGGCCGGCACAATTCTCCTGATTTCCGGGCGGCGTTTCCGGGGCGGAAAGCGGCAGCAAGCTGCCGCACTCCATAGAGGCGACAAGAAGCGCAATGGGGGTTTGACACGGACGGGGGGCGGATTAGGTTTTGGGCCGCATGTTGAAGAAAGCGCCTGACTGCATCCGGCTCCGAGGGGTGCGGCAGAATAATTTGAAGAATATTGACCTGGATGTGCCGCTACGCAAATTGGTGGTCATCTCGGGGTTGAGCGGGTCGGGGAAAAGTTCGCTGGCGTTTGAAACGCTTTTCGCGGAGGGGCAGCGGCGTTATATCGAGACTTTTTCGCCCTATGCGCGGCAGTTTTTGGACCGGATGGACAAGCCGCAGGCGCGCCGCATCGAAGGGATTCCGCCGGCCATCGCCATCGAGCAGCGAAACAGCGTCAAGTCCACCCGCTCGACCGTGGGGACGATGACGGAGATCACCGATTACGCGAAGGTTGTCTGGGCGCAACTGGCGCGGCTGCATTGCCGGGGTTGCGGCAAGCCGGTGGAGAAGGAGCCGCCCCAGAAAATTTGGACGGTCGTGCGCGCACGGGCGGGGGAGGCGGAAGCGCTGGTCACGTTCACGCTGGATTTGAGCGGGAAGTTTTCCCTGGAAGAATCGCTGGCGCTGGTGGGACGGCAGGGTTATCAGCGGCTGCTGCTGGAAGGGAAGGTGGTGGAGCTAAACGAGGCGCTGGCGCGGTTGAAGGGGGCAGCTCCCGCCCGATTGACGGTGACTCAAGATGGCGGAGCGGCAGCTCCGCCCTACCATAAAGGTTCGATTCCCGCGCGATTGACGGTGGTTCAGGACCGGGTGAAATTGAAGGAGTCGAACCGGGCGCGGTTTGTCGAGGCGTGCGAGCAGGCCTATCATTTTGGGCAAGGCAAACTGGCGGTGCATTTGCTGGGGAAGGATGGAGGGATTTTGGAGACGCGACATTTTTCCAACCGCCTGCACTGCGCGGGGTGCGACCTGGAGTATCGCGAGCCTTCGCCGGTTTTGTTCAGTTTCAATCATCCGGCGGGGGCGTGCCCGGCCTGCAAGGGTTTTGGGCGGATCATAGCCATTGATTACAATGCGGCCATTCCGGACCGCTCCAAGACATTGGCTGGCGGGGCGGTCAAGCCGTGGCAGACCAAGACGGGGCTGGAATGCCAGATGGATATGTTGAAATTCGCCAAGCTGCGCCAAGTGCCGGTGCATGTGGCTTTCCGGGATTTGTCCAAAGAATGGCAGGACTGGGTGGTGGAGGGCGACCCCGGCTACGGCCAGGACAAGGCGCACGAATGGCCGCGCGCCTGGTACGGCGTGAAAGGGTATTTTCGCTGGCTGGAATCCAAGGCGTATAAGATGCATGTCCGCGTGCTGCTGGCCCGCTATCGCAAGTATAATACCTGCCCGGATTGCCACGGGGCGCGGTTTCAGCCGGAGGCGCTGCTCTACAAGATTGACAGGCCGGAGGCATTGCGGATTGCGGACCCGCCTTCGCATGGCTTTGGCGAGGCAAGTTGCGGATTGGGGATTGATGGGACGGAAGGCGGGGGTGGTTCTGATCAGCGGCGGTCGCAGACCGCCGCTACAGGCATGGAGGGCGGGCTGACGCTGGCGGATTTTTACCGGCTGCCGGTGACGGAGGCGCTGCGGTTTGTGGATGGGCTGATCGCGGGGCGGCCCGGGGGGAAGGCGTCCGATCCGCGCCGGCTGGCGCTGGAGGAGGTGCGGTCGCGGCTGGCCTTTTTGCTTGACGCGGGGCTGGGTTACCTGTGCCTGGACCGCATGACCCGTTCGCTCTCCGGCGGCGAAACCGAGCGAGTCGCCCTGACCAGTTGCCTGGGTTCGCGGCTGGTCAACACGCTGTTTGTGCTGGACGAACCGAGCGTGGGATTGCATGCGCGCGACACCGCCCGCCTGGTGCGCATCGTGCGGCAGTTGCGCGACGCCGGCAACACGGTGGCGGTGGTGGAGCATGAAGCGAGCGTGATGCGGGCGGCGGATCAAATCATTGATCTGGGTCCCGGCCACGGCGCCTCGGGCGGGAAGGTGGTTTTTCAAGGAACTTACCAGGAAATTTTGCGCGCGCCGCAGTCGTTGACGGGGCAATATCTGGCGGGGAAGAAGCGGATTGAGATTCCCGCGCGGCGGCCGGTTGGCTGGCGGGGCGGACTGTCAACACAAGAATCTGGCGCGGCAGAGCCGGCGCTGATTTTGCGGCGGGCCAATCTGCATAATTTGAAGGATTTGACGGTGGAAATACCGCTGGGGCGGCTGGTTTGCGTGACGGGGGTGAGCGGCTCCGGCAAGAGCACGCTGGTGCGCGACGTGCTGCTGCCAGCCTTGCGGGAGCGGCTGGCCGGGGAACCGCCCGCGCCGGAGGAGACGGGGATGGCCTGGGAAAGAAAGATCAGCGACGGTCATAGACCGCCCCTACAGGAAGATCCGGAGGCCGGGGAGACGCAGGACGCGAAGGCGGCGCCGTCGTCCGGCGCCCTGCTGGAAGGCTGGGAGCATCTGGGGCGGGTCGTCGCGGTGGACCAATCGTTGCTGGGCCGGACGCCGCGCTCCAATCCGGCGGTTTACATCGGGGCGTTTGACGAAATTCGCGAGCTGTTTGCCCGGACCGCGGCTGCGGGACAACGCGGCTTGAAGGCCAGCGCCTTCAGTTTCAATTCCGCGCAAGGCCAGTGCGAACGCTGCCGGGGCGCGGGTTTTGAAAAGATCGAAATGCAGTTTTTGAGCGATGTCTTTGTCCGTTGCCCGGATTGCAACGGGCGGCGCTACCGCGCGCACATTCTCGAAGTCACGGCGGAGCGGGCCGGGCGCCGCGGTTGGAACATTGCCGATTTGTTGGAAGCGACGGTGGATGAAGCGATCGAGTTTTTGCACGGTTTTGACGAATCGCCTCACGCGGCGCGGGCAGCGGCCAGTCTGAAACTTTTGCAGGAAGTCGGGCTGGGTTATGTGCGGCTGGGACAGCCGATCAACACTTTGTCGGGAGGCGAAAGCCAGCGGTTGAAACTGGTCAGTCACTTGGCGGACGGAAAACTGCGGAATGAAGGGACGGTCATGGATGGGGGAGCGGATCAGCGACGGTCACAGACCGCCGCTACAGGAGCAGTTGATGGGACGGAGGCAATGCGGATTGCGGATGGCCGGGATAAAGCGGCGCTGTTCATATTTGATGAGCCGACGACCGGGTTGCATTTTGAGGATGTGCGAGTTCTGCTCAAGGTTTTTCAACGGCTGGTCGGGGCGGGCCATTCGCTGCTGGTGATCGAGCACAACTTGGACGTGATTAAATCGGCTGATTGGGTGATTGACCTTGGCCCGGAAGGCGGGGAATGGGGTGGAAAGATCGTGGCGCAAGGCACGCCGGAAGAAGTGGCGGCGTCGGCGCAAAGCCACACGGGGAAGGCTCTGGGTGGGATATTGTTTCGAGATGGCCGCAATAGGTTGTATTAGCCCGCATATTTCATACATCTGCCAGAAGCTGCCACACACTGAATGGTAGGGCGGCGCTGCCGCGCCGCCCTGAATCAGGGCGAAGCAGCAGCTTCGCCCTACCAGACAATGAAATGTCCAGGTTAGGCCCCTGCGGATGACGAAAAGTCATGGTCGGGATTGAATTATTTTCTTATTTGTAAGTGCTTCCATTGCAGGGATTAGTGTAAAAAACAGACCAAATTGGGCGTCCAATTGTCATTTTATTGCAATTCTGGCTTTGACATGGCGGTACAGGTATGTATTCTAATGCCGCGGCGGCGGTTTAACTGGTTGAGGCAGGTGGCTCGCCGGAATGTTCCGAATTCAAGTTACCGCGCTTTTTAGCAGGATTTGCAAACGGCAAGTATTGCCGGCATTGAATGAACCCAAATCCTGAAAAGGTGTCAGAATATTATGTCGAGAAAGAGAATCAGCCTGATGAAAGGCCCGAGCATTGGCAAATCGCTCACCACTTCGAGCAAGAAAGCGGCTGTGGCTAAAAAAGCCCGTTTTAGCTTCGATGCGCAAACGGAGGAGAAGGCTAAAGGCGGCAACGGCCAGCATCTTGCCGCGCCGGCGGCCGTTTCCCCAATGCCTCTGCCAGGTTTCCCGGCGGGCATTGCCACGGTGGAGTCTCCCATCATCGTGGAGAAGATCAAGGAATTGTTGCGGGTCGCGCAAGAGCAGGGTTATCTGACTTACGACGATATCAACGACGCCTTGCCCGACGAGGTGGTGACGCCGGAGGTGCTGGATGCGATTTATTCCAAATTGCGGGGCTTCGAGGTGGAGATCGTGGAGGCGCCGGATTTGGAACGCCCGAAACCAGTCGAACCGGAGGAGGAGGAGGAGAGCCGGCTGGATATTCTGGACGACCCGGTGCAGATGTACCTGCGGCAGATGGGCAAGGTGCCGTTGCTGACGCGCGAGCAGGAAGTGGAGATTTGCAAACGGATCGAGGAGGGGGAAACAGAGGCGCGGCGGATTCTCTTTGCGTTCGGCTTCACCGGCAAGGAGCATGTGGCGCTGGCGGAGAAACTATTGTCCGATCCGCCGCGGGAACGGTTTGACCGTGTTATAGTTGACAAGAAGGTGGAAAGCCGGGCCACCCATCTGGCGGTGTTGCGCCGCCTGGTCAAGCGGGCCCGGGTCCTGGATGCGCAGCTCGACAAGGCTTTTGACCAGATCCTCACCGCCAATGGGAGGCCGGCGGCGCCCAGGATGGTGAAGGAATTTGAGCGGTTGAACAAGGCGCTCCAGGCCAATTTCCCCAAGTTCTACTACAAGCCCAAGGTCTCCGAGGAAATCATGCTGGTGTCGGACAACGTGTCGGACCAGATTCAAACCACGCTGCGGACCATCCAGGATTTGCAGCAGCGGCGCAAATCGGCCGGGAACCTGGCCCAACTGGCGGCCGCGCGCGCCAAACTGGCGGAGTTGGAAAAATTTGTGCGCATGCCGCACCAGCAATTTGCCGCCGCGCACGCGGAAATGAAAAGGGCGGCGGGCCGGGCCGATGAGGCCAAATGCGAAATGGCCGCGGCCAACCTGCGGCTGGTCATTTCCATCGCCAAGAAGCATACCAACCGCGGCCTCTCCTTTTTGGATTTGATTCAGGAAGGCAACATGGGGCTGATGAAGGGCGTGGAGAAGTTCGAGTATCAACGCGGCTACAAGTTTTCCACCTACGCCATCTGGTGGATTCGCCAGGCCATCACCCGCGCGGTGGCGGACCAGGCCCGCACCGTCCGCATCCCGGTCCACATGATCGAGGTGATCAACCGCCTCATGCGGGTGCAGAAGCGGCTCATGCAGGAATTGGGGCGCGAGGCCGAGCCGGAGGAAATCGCCGACGAACTGAATTTGACGGTGGAGCGCGTGCGCGCGATTTTGAAGATGGCGCAGCAATCGGTTTCATTGCAGGCCCCGGTGGGGGACGGCGATGACGCCAGCGTGGGCGATTTTATCGAGGACAAAAAGGCGGCCAACCCGTCGGACGTGACGAGCTACAGCTTGCTCAAGGACACCTTGAGCGACGTCCTGGCGACCTTGACGGAGCGGGAGCGGAGAATTGTGGAGATGCGCTTCGGGCTGGTGGACGGCTACGAGCGCACGCTGGAGGAGATTGGGCGTCAATACAACGTCACACGCGAGCGCATCCGGCAAATTGAAGCCAAGGCGCTGCGCAAGATGCGGCATCCCACCCGCCTGCGCCACCTGCAAGGTTTCCTGGAGAGCGAGCAGACCATCTTTCAATAATGGGCGGGAGCGGGGGGGCATGGGGGGGAAGCTGGCTCTCTTGAATCGGCTGGAATTTTGAGTTATGTTCGGTGCGTGGGAGCATGATGATATGCGATTTGCTCGATTTGCCTTGTTGTGGCCGGCGCTGTTGGCCTGCCTGCTCGCGGGGTGCGCCACGGGGCCGAAAATTCACTGGAATGACCGCATCGGAAACTACACCTACGACCAATCGGTGAAGGAGTTGGGCGTGCCGGACAAGAGCGCCAAACAGGACGACGGCGGCCTGGTGGCAGAATGGCTGGTGCGTTCCTACGCGCCGCAGACACTGCAAAATGGCGGCGGTGTCTATACGGGCCAGCCGGATTATGTCGCGCCGGAAATTGTGTCGGTTTATCCCGGGGGGCCGGATGCGGGCCAATGGCTCCGTCTTACCTTCGCGCCGGACGGAAAACTGGTTTCCTGGAAACGCTACGTCGAAAGGTAGGGGGCGGTAATAAGCGTTAACCTGATTTCCAGCCATTTTTCTGACCCTATTTTTCTGACTTCGTCTCACTTGGTCAGCGATGTCAGTTGAATGCGCCGCCGGGCCAGATTAACCCGCTGGATGGTGCGCAGGGGTATGAGGCTGAGCAAGGCCCGCAGATGAGGCTCATGATCCACGCTCCCTGCCGTCAACCCGGTTATCCAAAATCTTAATCTCAACTCCCTCCTGCACACGGATTAGAGAGCAAGATTAAGATTAAGATTAGGATTAAGAAACCGCTGCCAAAAAAAGTGAAATGCACCTCCTCCCTTGCCTCCGGGGCCGCCGGTTCCAAACCCTGTTCACTTCAACAATTCCTCGGCGATTTGGACGGCGTTGAGGGCGGCGCCTTTGAGGAGCTGATCGCCGGCCACCCAAAAACAAAGCCCATTGTCAAGCGCACAATCCAGCCGCAGCCGGCCCACCTGGCAATTATATTTGCCCGTGGCCCGCAGCGGCAGCGGATATTCCTGTTTGGCCGGATCATCCACCACGTCCAGGCCGGGGGCCTTTTCCAGCGCCGCGCGGGCCGCGGCCAGGGTGACCGGTCTCTCAAATTCGGCGCTGACGGCGACCGAATGGGCCCGGTAAACCGGCACGCGCACGCAGGTCACGCTGGCGCGAAAGGCGGGATGATGCATGATCTTGCGGCCTTCGTTTTCCATCTTCGCCTCTTCCTTGGTGTAACCGTTGGGCAAAAATACGTCCACCTGCGGCAGGACGTTGAAAGCAATTTGATGGGGATAAACCTCGCGCGTCACCGGCTGGCCGGCCACCACCTGCTCCACCTGCCGTTTCAATTCCGCGATGGCTTTGGCCCCCGTCCCGGAAACCGCCTGGTAACTCGAGGCAAAAATGCGGGTCACGCCGAAGGCCTGATGCAACGGGTAAAGCGCCATCAAAGTAATCGCGGTCGTGCAATTGGGATTCGCGATGATGCCGTGGTGCTGTTTGATATCCCCGGCATTGATTTCTGGGACGACCAGCGGCACGGCCGGGTCCATGCGGAACGCGCTGGAATTATCCACCACCACGCAGCCCGCCTTGGCGGCGATGGGGGCAAATTCCTTGGAAATGGCGCTGCCCGCGCTGAAGAGGGCGAGGTCAATTCCCGCGAAGCAATCCTTCGTCAATTCCTTGACGGCAATCGCCCGGCCGCGAAACGGCAGGGTTTTGCCAACGGAGCGCGCTGAGGCGAGCAAAGTCAATTGCCCGACGGGAAAATTGCGTTTCTCCAAAGTCTGGATCATTTCGATCCCGACGGCGCCCGTAGCGCCGACGACAGCCACATGCGGTTTTGCTTTCATAAATAGCCCACGAGTATAACTGGCCAAAGCCGCGAGTCAAATGCCCAAATCATCGCTTAAGCCACCCCATGTAACAGCCGCCGGAAACAACGCGGGGCTGGGAAGCCCCGCGAACCCGCCGCCGAGACGGCTGCGCTACGCAGCGTAGGCGTCCCGCCTGCGGATTTTGGCAGCGTCCCGCTGCCATTTTCGGTGTGCCATACCGTCCGGGGCTTTACCCGTGACCAGTATTGTCAGGTGGCCGCGGCTTCCCAGCAGGACCCGACCGTCAAAGGTCTCCAGAGCTTCGCCAACCTGACCGAAGGCAAGATTTACTGCGTTTGGCACGCTCCGCATAAGGAAGCCATCGCGGCCTGGTTCAAGAAGATGAATGTCCCCTACGACAGCATCACAAAAATTGAACGGAAGGAGCCGGCGGCGCCGTCCAGGCGGCCTGAAGCACCCGGCGCGCGAACCGCCGCCCCGTTTATCCGCCCAAGTCCGGGCGGCAACAACAATAGTCCGCCGCCATTGCAGGCAGTTGAGCGCTGGGGCTTGGACGAGGCGAAACGTGGTGAACGTCGTGAAGTCGCTGGCTTCCCGCTTGTGCTCGGTGCCCGTGTGCAAACACCCCTTCGCAACGTCGAATCCACCGCTATCACCACCATGGAATTACAGCCCGGTGCGTAGGATACGCTCCAGCAGCGCAAGTTTCCAACCCGCATATTTCGCAGCGCGGCAAAGGCGCAAGCAAAGGAATTGAACCGCGGATTTCACGGATTTCACGGATTGAGGACCCCCGCATGGCCGTCGGAAAGGAATTGTCAAGTCGAGTGGGACTGGGGCGCACGCGGCATTGCTGCCCGTCTTTCCCCAGTCCCCTCCACTCATTCCGTACGGCGGGTTTTCCCCGGTACGGTTGGAAGACGGCTTTCGCAGAAATCGAGCCTTCCCCTCGCGGGTTTGCTCGAACTCGTCCCACTCTCCCCGGGTCTGACCATGTCCAGGGGTCTGGTAGCCCTCACGGGCAATCCCCTTACAGTCTCGCCGGTTCGTTGTGTCTGCCGTCCCACAGGCCCTTGGCTCAGTGCGGTTTATCACGCCCGCACCTGCAAACGCTACTACGGCCTGATGCGCCAGTCTGGCGGACTCCACCCGGTTTATGGATTATACCGGCCGGTCTTCGCCCTTGCGGGCCGCCCGCCTCACCTTCCCTTCTTTGCTTTGACACACGCTTTGCGTCCATGCCGCTACCCTTACCCCGCCGACTGTCCGGGTTCATTTGATGGTTCATCCCCCGGTCATACGAGCCTTCACCTTCTTCTGTCAGGTTCGGCTGTATCGGTTTGTCCCATCACTGGCTTCAGAGAGGTTCGTTTAACGAGGCAGCAGTATTCTCTTCATGTTGCGGCCTGCACGTTGGCTGGGGCGGCTGACCAGTCCCCGCCGACGCTCGCGCGCCGACAGGCCCGCCCGTTTACGGCAGAGCTTGCCCCGGCCAGAGTCTCCTCCAACCAGAGTCTGCTATCACTACTCAGCCCAACCACCTATTGCCGAGGCGGGATTCTCACCCGCTCGCGTATCAAAGATCGAAGGCGGCACCAGAAGATAACGAAGGCAACGAAGAAGAATTCCCTCTTCGTTCTCTTCGTGTCCTTCTGTCTAAAAAATCCGGGGGTGCGCGGTCTCTGCACGAACCCTTAAAGCCATGCCGCCAATTGCCGTTTCACTTCATCATGCGGCACAGCTTCACCACGTTCGATTTGCTCAGACCCCCTGCGGATCGCGGCCAGAAATTCCAATCGCTCGGTGATGGTGTCAAGCCTCGCATCTTCGGGCAGTCGCTGGATCGTTTCCAACGCAAGCTCTTTGTCGCTCATGAAAATGAATGTGCCTCCATGACTCTCGAAATGCAATGCCGTTGTCGCGGACCTGGCTCGCGGATCCGCTGGCGAGCGAAAGTTTGCGGCTTTCCCCGCCTGGTCCGCTATCCTGTCCATCGTAGCCTTGGCGAAGGAGGATGCCCAAGATTGCGCCCCGGGTGCCCTCGCAACATTGGGGCCAATGCCGCCGCCACCAGGGCAGCGCTTGGGCCTTCTCTGAGTCGTTGCGGCTTTTCGTGCTTGCCTCGAATGGAGCACGGGTGTAAACCAGATTTTGAAAGGAAACCCAAAAAAGAGAAAAACTGAACAAATAAATTTTGCGTGGCTTCGGCTGCGGTTGTCTGAAAATCTGGAAAATTTCTGTCACGAACCGCGCTAAAGCCAACGCCCAAACGGGCGTGGGCTTGGCGTTCCATCGTGACGGGCTTTGCCAGAGCCTTCAGACAATCGGCGTTGAGTTTCACGCCTTTTCCTTTCCATCCGACAACGCAAATCACCAACAGTCAGGCTTAATTGAATGAAAACCAGTAGAACAATCATTGTAAGAACTATGCGCCCGGCGATCTTGTTACGTAAAATTACCTCGAAATATATTTTAAACATATTCCCAAGATTAACTGGGTTGGCATTGTTTTTGATCCTGGGGATCGCGTCAACGATTCTCCCGGTATGCGCGCAAAATTTTGCGGACGACTTTACGTCCTATCCGTTGGGTGTATTTCCCTATGCAGGCGGTTGGCAACTCCTTTATAACGGAGCCGGCAATAGTTCGCAGGTCGTTGTGGCAGCTCCTGGGCCAAGCGACCGAGCCCTGCAACTAGTCGGTTCGTCCTGCTGGAGTGGGGATGCCTTCAATCCAATATCGTTACCCAACCTATTCACTTTGGAAGCCGATCTTAATATTTCCGGAGACTTGTCGGGCGGGTGCGACACGGACGATGCGACTTTCGGAGTCGAAAACCCGTCTATAGGATCATATGGTACGGGCTTCGGCACCGTCGCTTTCGAAAGCGACGGCAACCTTCATGCATGGGGCGCGACAAGCGACGTGATCTTGATGCCTTACAAAGAAAGCACATGGATCCATGTCGCCTGCGATTACGACTTAACGAACCGGTTGATGGGAGTTCGAATCAACGGCGGAAACACTCTGGCGCAGGTTTCAATCCCTGCAGCCGGCGCTCCCACCGGGATTGGTCTGGGCGCCCAACATGGCGGAAGCCCCACTTTGTTGACTGCTAATCTAAGCTTGACCGCCTTCGTCCTGCCGATGTTTACTAACAACCCTGTCAGCCAGGCCGTCGACAGCGGACAGAGCGTCACTTTCACGGCAGGGGCGACCGCTTACCCTGCTCCCGCCTATCAATGGCTTTTCAATGGCTCTCCCATCGGCGGGGCGACAACGAATATCTACATCATCAACAATGTTCAGCCGACAAACGCGGGCAGCTATTCTCTGGTCGCCAGCAATGCTGTTGGGGCCGTGAAGAGCTCGGTGGCGGTGCTTACGGTTCAGGAATTTCCCCGCACCGCAACTGCAACGGCGATCGTGGTGAATGGCTTTGTGGTCGGCACCACCATGATTGATGCAGGGTTCGGCTACACGAACACCCCGGGCGCAAGAATCATTGGTGGTGGCGGCAGTGGGGCGGAGGCGGTAGCTGTGGTTAGCAACGGTCTGGTCACAGCCGTGAGCATTCTCAATCCTGGCTCTGGCTACACCAACGTGCCGATAGTTGTCATCGAACCGCCTTTTATTCACAATCCGGTCTTGAGCATTGTTCCCATGTCGTTCCTTTCCTTTTCCAATTTGACCCTTGGAGGCGTTTATCAATTGCAGCAGTCGGAGGGGTATTATTGGTCAAACCAGCCGGTCAGCTTCACGGCCACAAATGCCCTCGACACGCAAATTGTCGCTGGACTGGCAAGCAGCGGAGATTACGAGTTGGCGCTCAGTCCGGTGCCGGCCCAGGCTTTCGCCACACCGCAGGTCGTCAACGGGTTCGTCGTCGGCATCACAGTGACCAGCGGCGGTTCCGGCTACGTCACCAATCCTGCGGTCACCATCGTTGGCAGCGGAAGCAATGCCACAGCGGTGGCTTCAATCTCTGGCGGCGTGGTGACCAATGTCGCCGTCACCGATCCGGGGGCGGGCTACACCAATGCGCCGACCGTTGAAATCGCCCGACCAACTACAGCCGCCGTCTCGCCTACGATCTTGCCGATGGTGCAACTGAATTCGGCGAGCTTGGCTCCGTATGACAATTATCAAATTCAATTCACACCAGCCTTGGGCGCAACTTGGAAGAATTGGAATGGCGGATTGTTTATCCCGACGAGCGTGACGAATAGCCAACTGTTTTTCTTCACGAACGGCACTGGCTTTTTCCGTTTGCAATATTTGCCGTGAGCGGCTATTGCGAAGCGCAGTCCAGCGAACAGGTCACAAGAACGGGTCATCCACAGTTTCGGTCGTTTTCTAGTCCGAGCTATGGGTTGCGCAAGCGTCTTGTGCCGTCAAGCCTGACACAACGGAACCGCCTTGCTATTGCCCGCCGTCTTCGATTGCGGTCTTTCCCAACGATCCACATCATGAAACTTCTGACTCTGAGACCCCAAGGCCAATTAAAACGGATTCCCCGAGGCTTCCATCAAATCGCTTTGCAAATCCGCTGCTGTCGCCGGCCCAATGTCAATGTTGTCTGCTTCCGTGGGCCGGGATTCCTGCCAACGCGCTTCCGCCGACTCATCAAACGCCAAGTGCGTGAATTTCCGCCATTCCGCCGCCAACGCTTCTTTGCGGGCAGTGTCTTAATTCAACTGTTGTAGTGTCGGCGCTGTGCGCCGATGTCCAGCCACAGGCTCGACGCTACACCAAATTAAGGCACCGCCTCGTTGCGCAGGGGCTTCCCGCGCCGCATCCAGCAGGGCAGCGTTGAAGTTCACAGAGGAGTCCGCAGGATGGAATTCTATGAAATGGCCGCGAAAAGGCGCAACAAGCACAGCGCGGCCAGCCGCAACCAAAAGAGTTTAACCAAAAGAGTTTAACCGCGGATTTCACGGATTTCACGGATAAAAATTCTTCATTTTGCATTTTGCATTCTGCATTAGCCCCATCCGTGTCATCCGTGCCATCCGTGGTAAAATCTTCGCGGAACGGAGCGATCTTGGCATATTGCAGCGCAAAAAGTCTTTTGTTTATGCGCCTTTTGGGCCTCTTCGCGGCCAAACTTTTCTACCAATCTGTAGTCTAAGCCACCGACTACAGAGTGAACGTGATGGTGCGCCTGCCTGAATCATTGGCGATGTGTTTGCGGATTCACCCAAGAGGTGGTCCAGTTTCAAGCGAAAGATTCCGTCGGCGGGACGCCGACGGATGCGGTCGAGACGACCACGCTCCCGGAGAAGTCGCTAATGATCGGGGTGCGACTGCGGCCGGCCTTCTTCGAGCGGAGGTCGAGTCACGGCTCGACGGAGTCTCGCCCTACCGGCTTGGGAGGCTCCATTTTCAACGCATCAAATTCGGGGCGGCGACGCAGCGCCGCCCCACCGGCTCCGTTTTGGAGCGGGATCGGAAATCAGTGTTTGACGAGGGCGGGGGCGAGTTTGCCGCGGTCATAGACCGCCGCTACATGAGCGGCATTGCAAATCAATGCTTGACGAAGGCGGGGAGGTAGATGTTGAAGCGGGTGCCCTGGCCGGGGAGGGACTGGATTTGCAAACAGCCGCGGGCCTCTTTGAGAAGGCGCTGGACAATGGCCAGGCCCAGGCCGGTGCCCTTGCCCGGCGGTTTGGTGGTGAAGTAAGGCTTAAAGAGTTTGGCCATCACTTCCGGGGGTATGCCGGGGCCGTCATCCCAGACGGAAAGGTGGAGAATGGGGGCGGCATTTTTGAAACCTTCGCTATTGAGGACGCGTTCGTGGGGGCCTTCGCGGAATTGAGTGGTGTCAACCGGGGCGTGCAGGACTTTGCCGGCGATGTCCACGGCATGGGGCGCGGGAGTGCTTTGCAGGGCGTTGATGGCGAGGTTGAGCAGGATTTGGATGAGGTCGGTGCCGTTGATCTGGAGTTCGACGTTCTCGGCCACGGCCTGGATTTTCAGGCGGTTGCTGCCCTTGCTGGGGTGGACGTTGAGCAATTCGCGCAAATCATCCAAAATCTGATTGACACTGACCCAGGAGGCGGTGCTGCCCTGCTGGCGCATGAAATTGAGGTAGCGATGGGAGATATCAATGCAATTGCTGACCTGGCGGGTGATGCGGCGGAGACGGTCCTTGACCATTTCCAGGTCTTCGCCTTCGAGGCGCTTGGACTCGCCGACGCGCTGGTTGATGATCTGGATGAAGCCGGAAATAATGGTGAGCGGGCCGTTGATGTCGTGGATGATGCTGGCGTAGATTTCGCCGCGGGTGCGGGCGATTTCCTCCTGGAGTTTCTGGTTGTGCAGCTCGGCCTGGAGGGCCTGGAGCTTGTCGTTGTTGGAGCGGATTTCGTCGGAAAGCGAGTGCCGCTCCATGGCGGTGGCGACGGCTTTGCGGATGGTGGCGATATCGAAGGGTTTGTTGAGATAATCGCACGCGCCCAGGCGCAAGGCGCGGCGGATGGTGTCCACCGTCTCGTAAGCGGTCAGCATGATGACTTCGACGGTGGGCTGGATGGCCTTGAGTTTTTCCAGGACTTCGGTGCCGGTCATGCCGGTCATGCGGATGTCCACGACGGCGGCGTTGATTTTGTGGTCCCGGGCCAGTTCGAGGGCGCGGGGACCGTCGCCGGCGATGAGTAAATTATAATCTTCCTTGAAGACGACGCGCAAGGATTGGCGCGGCCCTTCCTCGTCATCCACGATGAGAAGGGTTGGGCGTGGCGTGGCGGCCAGGGCGCTGGCCGGCTCAGAAATGCCAGCCGATGTTAATGGAGAGAGCATTGCTGAAGAATTCATAGCTTCCGTTGTAAGGGGCGTCGCTTGCGGGGATCGAGCGGGACGGGCCGAAGCCAAGCTGGTAGGCGGCGTCGCAAGTGAGGTGCTGCCAGGCTTTGCCCACGCCGACGCTGAACAAATGGCGGTCGGAATCGGGCACCAAGGCGTTGAAGGAACTGGAGGGGACGGAGTTTTCACTGTACATGTAGCCGGCGCTGGCGCGCCAGCCCTTGCCAAAATAGCGGGTGGCGCCGAACTCGTAAATCATGCTCGGCTTCCAATTGAAAGCGTACTTCAGCGGGGTGCCGGTGACGGAGAGGGTGCGGAGGCTCGTCCAATCTGTCCAGTCGGCGTCTGCTTCAAGATTCCAGTATTTGGAGGGGCGGTAGGAGTAACCCAAGACCACGGTTTGAGGCAAATGGTAATTCAGCTTGGTCCCTTGCTCCGCCACAGTCGCGCCGCCCACCATCGTGGTGGCGTGGCCGTTAAAATCCATGTCGGTGGCGCTGCGGTAAGTCATGCCGAAGGAATGCTGTTCCCACGGATGCCAAAGGAGGCCGAGGTTGAAGCCGGCATCCTCGTCGCGCCCGCGCAGGCGGGTCTGGGCTCCTGGCGGAAAAGGCGGGCTGAGTTGCAGTTCGGCCTGGGAATAATCGAGCATCGCTCCAGCGGCGATGGAGAGAGTGTCGCAAGGGTGCCAGGCGACGACGGGGTTGGCGCGGTAGTAGTCAATCTCCCCGCTCCTGGGCAGGCCGGCGGCAACCCAGGGGGCGTTTTTCGGCCAGGCCATGGCCAGGCCGTAGGGGCAATAAAGACCCAGGCCGAGGGTGAGATGACAATTGGTGCAACTCATGGTGGCAAAAGCCTCCGGCAGGGCGGCCCATTGCTGCTGGCTATTGATAGACGAACCGGTGGCGCTGGTGTAACGCGAGGCCAGCGTAATTCCATACATGCCCAGCGACAAGTTGGCGCCGTCCAACTGGGTGATGCCGGCCGGGTTGTAATACACGGCGGAGGGATCGCTGGCCGTGGCGACGAAGGCATTGCCGCGCGCGGTGGCAAAGGCGTCCTGGTCCGGCAAACGGATGCCCAAGGCGAAGAGGGGGGCAGGATTGGCCAGGGCGCAGAGCAAACAAAATAGCGCCATCGCGCCGCCGATTTGGGATCGTTTCGTGGTTTTCAAGATGTTGCTTTTTCGGGTTGACGGTTGCTGCCAAGCAGTTGTCGCAAAGAACCGGGCTTTGCACAAGAACAAACTTGCCGTGAGAACTTCAGGATTTCGGGGGTGCAGGGCTAAAACCTTCACGTCTTCGGTAGGGCGGCGCGGCTGCGCCGCCCAAGATTTCAGGGCAGAGCGGCAACTCTGCCCTGCCAGGAAGGTGAAAATTCTTCTCATGCGTCCAATCTCAGAGGGAGCGGCTTGGTTTTTGGGGTGGTGGATCAAGATTAAGATTAGGATTAAGATTAAGAGAGGAAGGCGTGGGTGGCTGGGGCGAAATCAGCGGCGGTCATAGACCGCCGCTACAGGGGTCATCGGGAGAGGAAGGCGTAGGCGGCGGGGGAGCGGGTGATTTTCATGAACTTCATGTTGTAGTGCTCGGGGGCGTCAATGTCGGCAAACTGGCCGCTTTCCAGCACCTGGCGCAGATGGGCCACTTCGGCCCGGATGGAACTGACCGCTTTGTAGCCGAGGACCTGGAGAATCTTTTTCGAGGAGATGTGGTAGTCGCGCTGGTCCAGGGTGTCGGTGATTTTGATGGCGACGTTGAGATCGGCCAGCTCGGCCTGGATGATGCGGGCAATTTCGATGACTTTGTGGTTCTCGAATCCGAAATTGAAAGTCCGGCCATTGATCAGCGCCGGGTCGGTCTCCGCCAGAATGCCGTAGAGATTGACGACGTCGGCCATGCCGACGTTGGGACGGCGCTGTTCGCCGCCGTGGACGGTGATGACGCGCTTGCGGATGGCGTCGGCGGTGAGCTTGTTGACGGTCAGATCAAAGCGCTGGCGCGGGGAGTAGCCGCAGATGGTGGCGGGGCGGATGTTGACGGCGCAGAAATCGGGGGAGGCGGCGGCGACGACGAGCCATTCGGCGAGCATTTTGTTTTTGGAATAGGCGGTGAGAGGCTCGGGCTCGAGTTGCTCGGTGACGTCGGCGGCATTCTTGATGCCGAAGACGCTGCTGGAGGAGGCGTTGATGAAGCGCCGGACGCCGTGGTCTCTCGCCAGGGCCAGGAGCAGGCCGACGGCGTCGAAGTTGACCTGGCGGGTGAGGACTTCGTCAATCTCGCCGGTGGGATCGTTGGAAATGGCGGCGAGGTGGATGACGGTGTCCACGCCGGCCACCGCGCGGCTGACGGCGGCGGGATCGCGGATGTCGCCTTGCACAAGTTCGAAGCGCGAATTCCAGGCGGAAAAGTGGGGGCTTTTCCGCAGCGCGTCCAAGCCGGCGGCGGTGTAGAGCATCAGGTCGAGCACGCGCACGCTGTGGCCCATTTCGAGCAGGCGGGGCGTGAGCCGGCTGCCGACATAACCAAATCCGCCGGTGACAAGGATTTTTTTCATGCGTTAGATTCTTACATTCAAGTTCTGGTCGAATTGTCTCTCGGATTTTTGGGCGGCGCGGCAGCGCCGCCCTGCCGCGGACTTCAAATACCTTTGCCTAGGGTTTGTGGATGTAATCGCAGGGTTGTTTTTTCAGGGCCTCAAGGTGTTTTTCGACCCAGGCGATGGTTTCGTCTATGCCCTGATCCAGGGTGATCTGGTCCTTCCAGCCGAGGACGGTGCGCGCCTTGGTACTGTCCAGCAGGTAGGCGGCGTCCTTGCCCGGGCGGTCGCCGACGATTTGAACGACTTTGGAGAAATCGGCGCCCAGGCGGCGGCAAATCCGCTCGACCAGATCGCGGATGGAAATATAAAGGTCGGTGGAAAAATGCCAGGCTTCCCCGGGCGGGGAATGCCGGGCGGCGCGCCAGGTGGCATCGGCCACGTCGCGGGCATGGATAAAGGAGCGGACGGAGCGGCCCCCGCCGTGGAGCTGGAGGACGCGGCCGGTTTTGACGAAGAAAACGGTGCGGGGGACAATGCGATAAAGCTGCTGCCCCGGCCCGTAAACGTTGGCGGCGCGGGTGAAAACGACGGGGAATTGGTAATTCTTAAAGAAAGTCATCAGGTGGAGATCGCAGGCGGCGCGCGACGCGGCGTAAGGGGTGCTGGGATTGAACGGGGCGTTCTCGGTCACGTTGCCGGAGCAGCTTCCATAGACCTCCGGGGTGGAGATGTGGACGTATTTCTTGAGGAATTGGAAATGGCGGAGTTTCTCGTGGAGGCGGACGTTGGCGACGACGTTGGTGGTGTACCATTGGTCGGGGTAAAGCCAGCTTTCGGCCACCATGCTCTGGGCGGCGAAATTGACGACGCAGGCGGGCTGGAAATCGCGGATGGCCTGGGCGATGCGGTCGGTGTCGTGGTTGAGGTCCAGTTTGGCGAAATGGAACTGGCCGCGGGCCGGGCTGGGGCGGCTCCATTTGTAGGGGAGGAAGGCGGGGTCCGGCTCGGCGGAGCGGCTGCAGGCCATGACCTCGCAGCCCAGCGCGAGCAGGTAATCCACAAAGGTCGCGCCGGTGAAGGAATTGCTTCCGATGACATAGACTTTGTCGGTCATTTTTTAGCCTGGCATGATTTCACGGGCGGAGAGGGGTTGGCAATGGTTTTTCAAAAAGAGCCATCATTATTTCAGTTTGCGTTGGAGGATTTCGCGGATGAGGGCGGGGTTGGCTTTGCCGCGGCTCAGTTTCATGACGGAACCTGTGAGGAAATTGAGGGCGGCGAGTTTGCCGGATTTGAAATCGGCGGCGGGGCCGGGGTTGGCGGCGATGGCCTGATCGCAGAAGGCTTCGATGGCGCCGGAATCGCTCACTTGCTCCCAACCTTTCTTCTCGACAATGGAACGGGGGGAGTCGCCGCCGGCAAACATCTCGGCGAAAACTTGCTGGGCCATGGAACTGCTGATTTTTTTGGCGTCCACCAGGGCGATGAGTTCGAGGATGTGTTCGGGCTTGAATTTCAAATCGGCCAGGGTGGTTTGGGTGTCGGCCAGCCGGGCGCGGAGGTTGTTGATGACCCAGTTGGCCACGGCTTTGGGACTTTGCGATTGGCGGGCGAGCGCCTCAAAATAGTTTCCCAAAGGGACATCCCAGACAAAGGTCTGGGCGTCGGCGGCGGGGAGTTGGAAATCGCGCATGAGGCGCTGTTTTTTGGCCAGGGGCAGCTCGACGACGCGGCGGGAGACTTGTTCCAGCCAGGCCGGCGCGGGCTGGAACGGCATGAGGTCGGGATCGGGAAAGTAGCGGTAATCGTGGGCCATTTCCTTGCTGCGCATGGTCTCGGTGATGCTGGCGGCATCGTCCCAGCGGCGGGTTTCCTGGTGGAGCTGGCCGCCCTCGGCCAGGACCTGGATTTGCCGGGGGATTTCGTATTCCAGGGCGCGGCGCACGCCGCTGAAACTGTTCATGTTCTTGATTTCGATCTTTTTGCCCAGTTCCGTTGCGCCGCGGGGGCGGACGCTGACGTTGACGTCGCAGCGCACCATGCCTTTTTCCATGTCGGCGTCGCTCACGCCGCCGTAAATAAGAATTTCCTTGAGGGCGTTGAGATATTCGTAAGCCATGTCCGCCCCGGTGAGGTCCGGCTCGGAGACGATTTCCAGGAGGGGCACGCCGGCGCGGTTGAAATCCACGCCGCTGTGGCGCTCGAAGTGGGAACTTTTGCCCACGTCCTCCTCGAGATGGGCGCGGGTGATGCGGACGCGGGCGAGGCGGCCCTGGAACTCGAATTCCAGCCAGCCGTTGCGCGTGGAAGGCTGGTCGTATTGGGTGATTTGATAATTCTTGGGCATGTCGGGATAGAAATAGTTCTTGCGGTCGAACTTGGCGGAGGCGGGGATTTCGCAATGGAGGAGGAGGCCGGTGAGCACGGTCAATTGCAGGGCCTCCTCGTTGGCGACGGGCAGGACGCCGGGCAGGCCCAGGCAGACGGGGCAGACGCGGGAATTAGGGGGCGCGCCGAATTCATTGGCGCAGCCGCACCACATTTTCGATTTCGTTTTGAGCTGGACGTGAGTTTCCAGGCCGATGACAGCTTCGTAGTCCATTTTCAATGCCGTAGTGTATAGTCTTTTTGGCCCGCGTATGCAAACTTGATTCGCCAGCGAGAGGGACTCCGCTGACCCGGTAGGGCGCTCAGTTCCCTGAGCGCCGTCTGGTGACCAACGCCACCAGCCCCTGCCTCCACGCACGGCTAAATGACGGGCATGAGCCAGCAAAATAAGCGGTTCCGTGGATTGACACCCGCCCTTCTAATGGGTGAGCCTTTTCTGACGGGTCGTGTACGCCTAGATTGCATCTGTGAGCCGCCGCAACAAACGCTCCGGGGATTTCAACTGGCATTCCCAAACGCGAACAACTTTCCATCCGTCCTTGCGGAGTTGCCGGGAAACTTGCCGGTCGCGTTTCCTGTTTGTGGAGAGCTTTTGCCGCCAGAAAGCAGACGATGATTTTGGAGCTTGGTAACAACGCGGGCAGCCGTGCCAAAAGCAGCCGTCAATGAACAGGGCAATGCGGCTCTTTGGAAAGGCGAAGTCCGGCTGGCCAAAAACGGGAAAATGCCGCCGCCAGCCCGTGACGCCGCCCATTTTCAAAACCCGCAACGCCTTTAATTCCGTGCTGGCATTGCCGCGTGATCGCACCTTTGCCATGTTTTCATGGCGTTGTTTTTTGGTCAGATTGTCCACCGAATTTTCTCCGCAGCCATTCATAAACCGCCCGCTGCGCTTCCATATCGCAACGCCGGACTTGTCCAAGCAGCCAGATCGTATCCGGCTTCACCGCCGTTATGTTCTTCGCGCCCTGGTTGCACGTTGCACAGAGGGCGCGAAGATTTTGAAGCTCATCTTTTCCACCCAGGCTTTTGTCTTTGATATGGCCGATATGCAGCCGGACCTTCCGGCCTGTTTCGGGGTCAATCTCCCCCGGACACTTGCCGCACATCTGGCAGGTGAAACCGTTTCTGTCCAGCACCTCCGCCCGCAACTTCGCCGATATGGGCTTGGAAAAATTGACCGGCGGCTTTTCAGGGGGCTTTTCCTTCAAAAGATATTCGTTCGGCTTCAAATCCGCCCTGTCATTGTGCGTGAGAATCGGCCAATGTTCATCCTCGCGCAATTCGCGCAGCCGCCTGGCCCACTCACTGACATTTGCCCCGGCGGCATCGCGCACTTGAATTGAGGTTACGACATTGCCAATGTTCGCAAGAAAAAATTGGCGGATTCGCTCTTTTGATCCTGGTTTTCGCATCCGTTCAATTCCCGCAAGTGCTTCATCAATTGCTTACCGATATACTCCGTGTACGCTGGCGGGATTGCCTCATTCAATTCCTCTTTAGTCATCCAGTCAATTCCCATTGCGTCACGGGCGGCGGCAATGGTGCAATTTCCCCCACCGTTCACCGAAACAAAATCAATCATGTCGTTGGTTTTCCCGTAGTGGGATTTCCGTTTGTCGAAGGTATGGCAGAGCGGGTGTTTCCCGTGCGGCGGGACGATGATTAAGAAATTCGACTCGAACAGCCGGTGGCGCAGCACGCGCAACCCCTTAAACATCGTGCCGCAAAGGACAGCCGGGTTTATCAGCGGCGCACCGTCAACATTTTCGATGATATAAGGCTTGCCAGTTTTAATGAGCATTTCCCGCACGGGTTCAATCAGCCGGGGCCATTCATGGGCGTTGCCGTTGCGCTTGGCGAGATCGGAATAAGACTGGCAGGGCGGCGAGGCGTGTATGGCGTCAAACGACGTTAGAAAATCCATCGGGAGCCTCATGGCGTTCGCGCAGATGAATTTGAAAGGGAAGTTTGGCTGCGGCTTTATATCCACCCCGACAACTTCAAACCCGGCCCGGCTGTACCCGACAGCAACGCCCCCGGCGCAGCAAAACAGGTCAAGAAGTCGCGGTTTCATTTTCTGCAAAAACTTGCCGCCAAAGTGCGCCCGCGTCAACGGAAATACATTTCGCGGAGACGCCCGGCCAGATTGAAGCCAAACGGCGATATTCACCCGCCCCGTTTATCGGCGTCAGCGTCAAGGTGAAAGCAGGCAATCCCCGGCCTGACAGGATTTGCACCAGCCATGTTGAACGACAGAATTTGACCGTCAGGCATTTCAATAAGCGGTTTGGCCGGCTGTCTTTGGGGTATTCCAAAACCCTCCACAATCACCGTTACGCCCGTGCCATTTTCGTTTGAGCTTACAACTTCTGCAAAGTTAACGCGACTATGGGCTGTACGCCCGCTGTGGCGCTAAAACTGGCGGGCGAAACCCGGACCATCGAAAAACTCATTGAAGAAGCGGCGAAAGATGCAGACTAACCGTACACGACCTTCTGACGGGCTGGCGGCTGACCAGTGTGAAATGAAGTCCTCTATCGCCCGTTTCGACATGGCGGAAACGGTAGCAGATGCCGTATGGCGGCGGCAAGCGCCGGTTTCTCAATCCGTGCCATCCTGAAATCGGCGGTTCAATTCCATGCACGGCTGGCTCATGAACGGAAACATCCGGCGTTTTCTCCCTCTCCTCCACACACTTGTGGAGGAGAGGGCCGGGGAGAGGAGGTTTCCACACTCCCATCCGGCCCTTCATGAGCCAGCCGTGAATTCCAGTCCGGCGGCGGGCCGCTCCGGGCGTCCGCGCCCTTCACTATGAGGCTGACATCAAACGCAAGTGGCTAATTGTCAGGGCTTTGCCTAAATCCGCAAAAATGTGCATTTTTCTGTTGACCATTCTAACTTATATGCTAATCTACAGTTCGTGACGATGTGGCACAAAGGGCCAGACGGGAGCGAGGCGGCAGGCGAGGATGGATTGCCGCGCCGGAGCGCGCAGCGCGAAGGATGGCTTGCCGCGCCGGAGCGCGCAGCGCGAAGGAGGGAGGATTGCGGATGGAAACGCATCCGATTTGGGCGATGGATACCGCCTGCAAGCTTGCCGCTCCGCCAATCCGAATGGCCTGTGGCGACCCTTGCCAATATAGGTCAATCAAGGTTAATAAAGGTCAATAAAGCTAAAAAAAAATAGTTTTTTATGAGGGCATGGCAAAAAATGGTGAGTTGTGGGCGCCGCAATACATCCGAATTGGTTGATGGAATCCGGTTAAGCTATGCGTCTATCCATCCCCTATCCGCCATCCTCGCTTCTCATGCGGCAATCCAGCCCCGCCCCCCCCAAACCAAGCCAACTACGAATGAAAAGCCAAACGTGAAAAAGGCCCATCGAACTTGCAAATCCCGCGCGGGAGGGATATTGGTGTGGCATGGTCATGCCCGAAGATATAACGGAAGGGGAGTGGGCCGATTGGTATCGGATGACGCCGCTGGAAAGGTGGCGGGAAAGCCAGAAGCTTTGGGAGTACTATCTGGCCATAGGAGGCTCGCTTGATCCCGAACCTGATACGGAAAGTCCTTTCTACGATGGCAGCCCACCAAGTCCGCGCCCTGTTGATGGGCGGCCAGGCTTGCGTGTTGTACGGCGCGGCCCAATTTAGCAAGGACATTGATTTCACGATCTCCGCCGAACCGGCCAACTGGGAGCGGTGGATGAGGGCGTTGCAGGAGCTTCAGGCGGAGAGCGTGGCCGTTCCTCCTTGCGACCCAAAGTTTCTGCCGCGGGGTTTCGCGTTGCATTTCCGCTGCCGGCACCCCGAGGCCAGGGGATTGAGGGTGGATGTCATGTCGGTGATCAGGGGCGTGGATAGCTTTGACCAATTGTGGGACCGGCGCGTAACGATCAAGGACGATGACGGAACGGTGATTGAGTTATTGTCGTTGCCCGATTTGGTTTTTGCCAAGAAGACCCAGCGCGGCAAGGATTGGCCGATGATTGAGAGGCTTGTGGAAGCGGATTATTTGATGGGACGCGCTGCGCCGAATCCGGCGCAGCTTCGCTTCTGGCTGCTCGAACTGAGGACTCCCGCGCTCTTGGCGGAGATGGCGGCGAACCACCCGGACCTTTGCGCTCGACTGGCTGCGGATCGTCCTCTGCTGGCGCTCGCCGCTGCCGGGAAAATGGATGAGATGCGGGCGGCCCTCTCGGAAGAGCAGCAGCGCGAAGGCGAAAAAGACCGACTCTATTGGCTGCCGATCAAGCAGGAACTCGAAAAGCTACGCCACCAAAAGCAGGCGAACGGAGATGAGTGAGGAGTTTGTAGCGCGTCTGTTATGGATGGTAGGGCGGGCAGTCCCCTGCCCGCCGTACGACGGTAGTGCGACGTTGGTTTCTGTGCCGATGCCCGACGGCGGGCAGCGGAGTGCCCGCCCTACCTTTTTCCCCGCCGTCACTGGCGCCTTACTTGAGCGGCGGTTTTTCCAGATGCCAGGGGGTGCTCTGCTCGTAAGCATGGGCGAGGCGCAGAATGGTTTCTTCGCCCAACGGCTTGCCCAGGAGTTGCAGGCCGATGGGCAGTTTTGGATTTTGCGTGAAACCGCACGGCAGACTCAGTCCGCAGATGCCGGCCAGGTTGCAGGAGATGGTGAAAATGTCGGAAAGGTACATTTGCAGGGGATCGCCGGATTTTTCGCCGGCGCGGAAAGCCGCCGTCGGGGTGGTCGGGGTGACGATGGCATCCACTTTTTCAAAGGCTTGCAGGAAATCGCGGCGGACCAGGGTGCGGACTTTTTGGGCGCGCAAATAGTAGGCGTCGTAGTAGCCGCTGCTCAAGACGTAGGTTCCCAGGATGATGCGGCGCTTGACTTCCGGGCCGAAGCCCGCGCCGCGGGTCTTGCTGTAAAGTTCGATCGGATCGGCGCCGTCCACGCGGGCACCGTAACGGATGCCATCGAAGCGGGCGAGGTTGGCGCTGGCCTCGGCGGTGGCGATGATATAATAGGCGGCGACGGCGTAATCGGTGTGGGGCAGGGAAACTTCGACGATTTGGGCGCCGAGTTTTTCGAGTTGGGCCACGGCGGTTTGGACGGCGGCGCTGACTTGCGGGTCCAGGCCGCCAATCATGTATTCCCTGGCCAGGCCCAGTTTGAGGCCCTTAATGCCGCCGTGGAGAGAGGCGGCGTAATCCGGCACGGGTTGCGGGATGCTGGTGGAGTCGCGCGGGTCCGGCCCGCTGATGGCCCGCAGCAGCAAGGCGGCGTCGCGAACGTCCTTGGTGAAGGAGCCGATTTGATCGAGAGAGGAGGCGAAGGCGACCAAGCCGTAGCGGGAAACGCGCCCGTAAGTCGGTTTCAGGCCCACGCATCCGCACAAGGCGGCCGGCTGGCGGATGGAACCGCCGGTGTCGGAGCCCAGGGCGGCGAGGCATTCGTCGGCGGCAACGGCGGCGGCGGAGCCGCCGGAGGACCCGCCGGGAATGCGGGTGGTGTCCCAGGGATTGCGGGTCGCGCCGAAGGCGGAATTCTCCGTGGAGCTGCCCATGGCGAATTCGTCCATGTTCAAACGTCCAAAAACCACGGCCCCGGCGGCCTGCAATTTTTCCACCACCGTGGCGCTATAGGGCGAAATGAAATTGCCGAGGATTTTTGAGCCGCAACGGAGCGGCTGGCCGCGAACGGCAATGACATCTTTGAGGGCGATGGGAACGCCGAGGAGCGGCCGGACGGCCGGACCGGCGGCGAGGGCGCGGTCGGCCGCGTCCGCCTGGGCGAGGGCGTCGGCGGCATCGCAACTGAGAAAGGCGTGCAATTGGCCGTCCACGCGCTGGATTTGATCCAGGCAGGACTGCATGGCCTGGCGGGAGGAGACTTCGCGGCGGGCGAGTTTGGCGGCCAATTGCCAAGCGGTGAGTTGGTGGAGCATGGAATGGGGCGGCATCACTCGACAATTTTAGGGACGATGAACAGGCCGCCGGCCTTGGCGGGAGCGTTGCGCAGGGCTTCCTCGTTGCTCAGGGAAGGCTGGGGGAAATCGGGGCGAAAGACATTGACCAGCGGCACGGCGTGGGCGGTCGGCTCGATGCCGGTGACGTCCAGTTGCTTGAGTTTTTCAATATAGCCCAGGATGCCGGCCAATTGCGCGCCGAATTGTTCCTCCTCGGCGGGAGAGAGGGAGAGGCGGGCGAGATGGGCGACGTATTGGATGTTGAAGTCGGAGGGCACAGAATTGTGAATTTAGAATTTGGAATTTAGAAAATGAAGGCGTTAATCCTCGTCGAACTTGCGTTTGATGAGGGCTTCGATCTCGGCCAGGGCCTGGTGGGCGTCGTCGCCTTCGCAATGGACGATGATTTTGCTGCCCGGCCCGGCGGCGAGCATCATCAGGCCCATGATGCTTTTGCCGTTGACTTGTTCGCCGTCCTTTTCCACCAGGATGCCGCAGGAGAATTTATTGACGACGCGGACAAACATGGCGGCGGGCCGGGCATGGATGCCCAGTTTGTTGAGCACGACAAACTCGCGCTTGAGGGCGGGCCGGCCCGCGGATTTTTTCACATTACTCATTCTGCATCTAAACCCCTAATGTGCGGCCAGATCGGGTTTTTTGCCATTGAAAATTGAAAGGCGTTCCGCCTTTTTTCCGCGGGGGCCGCTTTAAACGGCTTCATTTGCCTTCAACACCGAGAATCGCCTTCTTGGTGGGCACGGGCTTCAAGAGGCGGGGGAAAACGGGTTGAGGACGCGCAGGCCGGAAATGTGCTTGAAATCCCCCTCGTCGCGCGTCACCAACTTCAGATTATGCACGAGTGCGGTGGCCGCGATGATGGCGTCAGCCAGGCCCATTTTGCGCGCCTGGCGCAGCGCGATCGCGCGGTCAATGACTGCCGCATCCAGCGGATGCACCGTCAAGCGGCGGAACAGGATGTTGAGCGCGGCTACTTCCTCCGGTTTCAGCCCTGTGAATCCATAAACTTCGATCCTCGTCACGCTGGCCACCGAATTATCAGCCGAGGTTGCCAGGGACTCGATCTCCGGCGCGGACTCGTTCGCCGCGTAGATCACGATATTACTGTCCAGGAGCATGGCTCAATCCCGGCCCGGCAACGGACGGTCTTTGCGGATTTCACGCTGCCATGCCACAGGGTCGGTGATCTCCTTGAACGTGCCCAGCTTCCGCAGTTCACGAAGCGCGGCCAGCGCCGTCTCCCGCGTCGGGCGGTCGTTATTCTCCGGCTCGCTTTCCAGCGTGGCGACGACCTTCACTTTGCCGCGCCGCAAATTCTGCGGCACGGGCAGGTGCAATGTCCCGTCAGCATCGGCTTCCAAAATAGCGGTGATCGTGCTCATGCCGGAGAGTATAGCCCAAGGCGCGGGCCGCGTAAAGCCGCATGTCCCCCCTTGCCGCATGTCCCCCCTGCGTCTGCTCCAAATCCTGAGCGCGTCGTAGAACGGCCAGTCCGCCGCCGAGCCTCGCGAAGCCCAACAGGTCACTTACCTGAAAAGACCATTATCGGCGGTCTCTTGGTTTGAATGCCAAGACGCCTGCGTCTCTTGAGCCCGACGAATCACCCGCTCGACAATTTCAGATTTTGCGGCGGCTTTCGCTTCCACCAATTCAAGCTCAGGTGGGATATTCAGTTCTGCCAAGCGCGCAAACATCGGCTCCAAAGCACGGTCTTCACTTTCACTGCCACCGCCGGCCCACCGTGTCAATCCGCGCAACCCAAAAGTGTCAATAGTGAGGGGGAGGACTGACCCGGCACGGCATGACATGACGGTTTTCTCGATGCAGGCAAGGGATTATTTCCACGTTTTGAGCTCTGAAACTTACTGTTTAAGCGCGGCCAACTGGGGATCACGCAAAATCTGCGCCACCCGGTCGGGAGCGGCGGCCAGACCGTACTTGCGACAGATCGGCGTCATATCGCGCTGTAGGGCAAAACCGCACAAAGCGGTCTCCAACTCGTCCGCGGTGTAACCTTCTTTTCCCATGTTCTTCAGCACCGCCGGTTCGTTGTTGGACATGAAATGCAAGAAATCCAGGCCGCCTTGCGCGTAACAGTAGAGATACAAGCCCACATTGTGGTATCCCGTCTCTTTGCGGGTATCGCCGTTCATGCGATCCCAAAAAAACCATTTGGCCGGCTGCTGGCTGATCTGTTCGCCACTCGCGCAGCGCGAGGTTTCTACCACTGTTTCCATCAGGCCGCCGTGTGTGAAATTGAAATTATGTGCCAGTTCATGGGCGAGGTCGTGGCGGGCTGCGGGCAAGCCCGAATAAAAGAGTTTGGTCCCGATCGCGATGTGGACGCCGCTGTGTGTCGCGGCTGCCCCGGCATCACCCGGCGTCACGCTGATCTTGGTCTGCTCGATGCGCCGTCTGCGGTCGGACATGTGGGCCATGTCCGCCGCCAGCATTTCGGCCTGAGCCAGTGTATTCTGGGCCGCGGATTGAATGACTTCCGGCACCGGCATGTAGAAGGTTGCGCTGGCCACAGTCACCTTTTCATCCGCAGGCAGGCTTGATTCTTGCAGTACACCCCGCGGGGCCGTAAAATTCCAAATCGCGTCCGCTGCCGAAGCGATGGTCCCCACGTTGGCCTCGAACATCGTTTGTCCCACTTCATGATTTTCCGAGGCGTTCAGCGAGCCTTGCAACTGCTGCGCTACGAAGTGCTTCCCGCCGACCGTCACCACAGCTCCAAAGGAAACCTGCCTGCCCGAAGCATCCAGCAGCTCCGCGAGCAGATGCCCGTTTTTGTCCACCAAAAACAAGCGCGCGTCGAGTTTTCTGGCGCCGGTCTTGTCCGCCTTTTCCAACTGCGCATCCACGCCGGCGGCCAAGGCCCCGTCAAAATCCAACTTGCCCGGTCTGCCTGGCTCCATCCAAGCCAGTTGCCCGACGAATACCGCCGTCAGCGCAACCCCCAAGGGTCGGCGATAGCCGACGGTGAAGTTGCCGCGGGAGAACAGCACTTGGGCATTGTCACTCAATTTTAACTCACCTTGCAGTCCAAAATCACCCCATCGCGTCCACGACAGCGCCGCCCGCCCGGTCCCGCCGTGGCAGTCAATCGCTTCCGCGCTCCCCGTCGGCAGAATATTCCCGTCCGACATCCGATTGTTGACTTCTCCAAACGCCAGTGCGAACCCGGGTTGGACGCCCGTCGCATCTCCGTCCGCCCAAATTTCCATGCGCCCGTCGCTCAATTCGATTTGCTTCGGCTCGCCCATAGGGGCCAGGTTTACTGGGATCCAAATGGGATATCCCGATGGCTTCAGAAAAATTTGCTTGAGATCCAAGGCGTTGCTGGCCGCCGAACAAAAAGTCCAGCGCTTCTCCACCGTCGCGCTGAGGCGGACCGTTTCGCCGCCCGACGGTTGCCGGAAATCCGTCCATGCCGCCACGACGCCGCCATCCCCTTTGGGCGAACGGGCCGCCGCAAAAAACCCCCATTTCCCCGGCGGCACGGTGACCTTGACCGAGCCATCCAGGCCGGTCTTGCCCAGAAATGATTCGTCCCAAATCACGTCATTTCTTCCAGCCATCTCGTGATCGCGGCGCGGCCAAAGCAAGTTGAACTCCCGGCAGAATCCGTAAATGGAAGCTCCCGCGACCGGCGTTCCGCCCGACTGCACGAAGTTGATTGTGATCTCACGATACTCGAATCCCCGCAAGGCATCGTCCGCAAACGCGGCATGTCGAAAAAGGCCCAACACCAGCAACCAGAGGATCCAATGCCTGCGAAAGATATGGAATATACGGCCCGTGGTCATATATCAGAAATGTAACCCCCGCCCACGCCGCCCGCAAGTTTAAATCCTCATAAATTGATTCCGTTCCGCCTCTGGTTTATCATTTTCCCCTTCCCTCGCCGTTGCCTCTGTGCTCTCCTATTCAAAATTCTTCATTTGTCTTTTCCATATCTGCGTTAATCGGTACGATCTGCGGGCAAACGCCTTTTCCATTCTCTGTTCACCATTCAAAATTCACTATTCTCAATCTCTGGCGGCGGAACCGACGGCTTGGGGCCAGGTGGTGAAGGCGTGCCCGGCCATGCGGCTTTTCAAACCGCGCACGATTTCGCGGGTGATGGCGGGGCCTTCGTAAATCAGGCCGGTGTAGATTTGCACCAGGGATGCGCCGGCGGTGATTTTTTCCCAGGCGTCGGCGGCGTTGAAAATTCCGCCCACCCCGATAATGGGCAGCGCGCCGCGGGTCTGGCGGTAGAGATGGCGCACGATTTCCGTGCTGCGGGCGCGCAAGGGTCGCCCGCTTAATCCGCCCGGCGCCGCATACGCCGTCTTGCATTTTTCGTCGCTGGTTTCCGGGCGGGTGAGGGTGGTGTTGGTGGCGACGATGCCGGCGATCTGCCGCGGGCCGGCCAATTCGAGGATTTCATCGAGCGCGGAGAAGGAGAGGTCGGGGGCGACTTTGACAAGAATGGGGGGGGTGAACCCGCCTTCGCCTCGGCTTCCGCCGTCGCCAGAGGCTTTGGCGGGACGAGTCGGCGCGGCAAGTTGCGGATTGCGGATTGCGGATTGCGGATTGCGGATTGGGGATTGCGGATTGGGGATTGGGGATTGCGGATTGGGGATTGCGGATTGCGGATTGGAGGCTTCGCCCGGGGAGGGCGGGGTTCGCTGGATTTCCTGGAGGGCGGCGAGGATTTCGTCGAGGGCGGATTTGTCCTGGAGCTGGCGGAGGTTGGGGGTGTTGGGGGAGCTGACGTTGACCACAAAGAAATCGGCGTGGGGCCGGAGGAGACGGAAGGAGTTGGCGTAGTCCTGGGCGGCCTGGGCCAAAGGGGTGATTTTGGATTTGCCTAAATTGACGCCGACCGGGTGGGAGGGCCAGAGTCCGGCTTGTTTCCATTGGACAAGGGCTTCGGCCAGGGCCTGGGCGCCGGGGTTGTTGAAGCCCATGCTGTTGACAAGGGCCTGGTCCTTGATGGCGCGAAAAAGGCGGGGCGGGGGGTTGCCCGGCTGGGGATGCCAGGTGACGGCGCCCAGTTCGCTGAATCCAAAACCGAGCGCCGGCCAAACGGGAACGGCCTGGGCCAGCTTGTCCAGGCCCGCCGCCAGGCCGACGGGGTTGGGAAATTTCAGGCCGAAGATTTCAACGGGGAGTTCCGGCGCGGCATACAGGGCGGCGGTCAGGCCGGTCAAAAGGCGGTGGCGGGCGGCGCAGCCGAGAGCCTTGAGGGTGCGGTCGTGAATTTTCTCCGAGTCTTGCGCGAAAAGGACCGGGCGGATGAGGCTGCGGTAGAACCAACTCACGGGAGAACGGGCAGCCCCGGCTGCGAGCGCGACAGGTTGAAAGGGTCCAGTTCGGCAAAGTCCTCCCGGCCGCGCCGGACGCCGGACTGGCTGAAGAGATTGCGATAGGTGGCCAGGGCCAGGAGGGGCCAACTGTTGCGGTACATGTCGTACTTCAAATAGAAAACGCGCGGGAAGCCGGTGCCGGTCGTTTCCGATTCGGTCCAGGTGCCGTCGGGGTTTTGCGAGCGAATGAGGAAGGCCATGCCGGCCTGGATGCTGGGGCGGTTGGGGTCGCCGAAGGCGCAGAGGCCCATGACGGCCCAGGCGGTCTGCGAGGCGGTGCTGGGACCCTGGCCTTTGAAGACGGGGTCGTCGTAGGTGTCGCCGCGTTCGCCCCAGCCGCCGTCCTCGCGTTGCACGCTTTCCAGCCAGTCGCGGGCTTGGATGATCCAGGGCTGGCGCAGGTCCAGGCCGAGGGCGCGGAGGCCGCGCAGGACCTGCCAGGTGCCATAGATATAATTGACGCCCCAGCGGCCGTACCAGGAACCGTCGGCTTCCTGGTGGTCGCGGAGGAACTCCAGGGCCTTGCGCACCTGCGGGTCCTGCAGGTCGAAGTTTTCGTAGCCGAGCAATTCCAGGATGCGCGCGGTGATGTCGGCGCATTCGGGGTCGAGCATGGCGTTGTGGTCGGCAAAGGGGACTTTTTCGAGGATGCCCTTGGTGCAATCCTTGTCGAAGGAGGCCCAGCCGCCATCCTTGCATTGGAAGGTGAGCATCCAGTTGAGGCCGCGCTGGAAACAGCGGTCGCGCCGGCCCGGGTTGGCCGTGGGGATTTTGCGCAAGGCCAGGAGGACCATGGCCGTGTCGTCCACGTCGGGATTCCACTTGTTGTTGAATTCAAAGACCCAGCCGCTCGGTTCGACGGGCGCGGGGTTCTTGTACTGCCAGTCCCCGCGGAAACGGACCTCCCGTTCCATGAGCCATTCGGCGCAACGGGTCAAGGCAGGATGATCGCTGGCCAGGCCCGATTCGTGCAGGGCAATGGCGACAATGGCGGTGTCCCAAACCGGGGAAGTGCAAGGCTCGATGCGGAGGCTGTCGGCGGTCTGGTGCTCGAGTTTTTTTAATTCCTGCTCGCAACGCCGGACGAGCGGATGATCATCGGAATAGCCCAGAGCCTTGAGGGCGATAAGGGAATTGAGGATGCCGGGAAAAATCGCCGCCAGACCGTCGCTGCCCTCAAAGCGTTGGATCATCCATTCCCCGGCCTTTTTCAAGGAGAGCTTGCGGAAGGGATGGATTCTCAGGGCGGCGAAATGTTCGGCAAATTTGTGGAGCTTGTCGAGGTGGATGAAGAAATTGCGCCAAGTAAAGCGCTGGGGATCGAGCGCCAGCGTCAGATCGCGCTCGTGAAAGCCGGAGGGGAAAAGCTCGTGCAGCGTGATGTGGCCAGGCAGGGGGCGCGTGGGCTTGAAATGGTTGATAATGGAAAGCGGCACGAGCATGGAGCGGCTCCAGGAGCTCATGTCATAGAAATGCACGCCGAACCATTTGCCGATGAGGATGACTTCGCAGGGGATGGTGGGCACGTATTTCCAGGGAAACAGGCCGAAGAGGGCGAGGTACAGTTTGGAGAACGTGTTCAAGCGCGGCACGCCGCCCAGGCTCAAGGCCGTCTGCCGCGCGCGCAACATGCGGGGGTCGGTGACGGGGACGCCGGCCAGCTTGAGCGCCAGGTAAGCCTTGACAGTGGCGTTGACTTCCGCCGGCCCGCCGTAATAAATGCTCCAGCCCCCGGCGGGCATTTGCAGGGAGAAGATATGATTGACGGCCTTGCGCTGCCATTTCGCGTCCACCCGGCCGTTCCAATGGTGAAAGGCGACCATATCGGCGGCCAGCGTGCAATCCACCATCAACTCGCCGATCCAGTAACCTTCCGGCTTCTGCTGGCCCAGGAGCCAGGTTTGCGACCTGAAAATGGCCTGTTCCAGTTCGGCGAAGGCAAAGGCGGCCGGCTCCGGCGTCCGCATCACGGCCGCCGTCATCACCCCGACAGTATCATTGGAAACTTGAACCGGCACTTCCCCAATGTGCGGGGCAAAGGAACGGCTGTAAAGGACATAATGCGTTGGTGATGGGTGCAAATGGCCAGGCAGGGTCGGCGCGCTGCGCCGACCGGACGCACCATTTCAAAACGGTAGGGCGAGACCCCGTCGAGCCGTGACTAAACTCCCCCGAAATCGAGTCAGGGTTCGACGGAGTCTCGCCCTACCATTGGCGGTACCCGCCAAAGCTGACTGGTGGCGTTTAGAATTTGAAGTTGGCGGCGCCAACTGCTATGGGTTCTTCATGTTGGTTGAATTCACCAAGATGAATGGGGCGGGGAATGACTTTGTTTTGCTGGACGGCCGCGCGCGCCAGTGGAAGCTGGAAAGCGGCCAGATCGCGCGGATTTGCGACCGCCACGCCGGCGTCGGCGCCGATGGACTGATCGTGCTCCGGCCGGGCGCCGCCGGGCGCGCGGACTGGGCCTGGGATTTTTACAACAGCGACGGCGGCAACGCGGAGATGTGCGGCAACGGAGCGCGTTGTTTCGCCCGCTTTGTGCAGCGGCTGACCGGCGCGGCGCGCGACATCACCTTTGAAACGCGCGCCGGCATCATCACCGCCAGCTTCCAGGGCGAGCGGGTCACGGTCAGTCTGACTCCGCCCAGGGATTTGCGGCTCAACCAGACTGTTTCCCTGCGCGGCGGGAAGATCACGCTTCATTCCGTGGACACGGGGGTGCCGCACGCCGTGGTCTATGTGCCGGACGCGGACCGGGCGATGGTGCAAACCCTCGGGGCGGAAATCCGGGGCCACGCCCATTTCGCGCCGCGCGGCACGAATGTCAATTTTGTGCAGTTGGGCGGTGCCGGCGCCATCCGTGTGCGCACTTACGAGCGGGGCGTGGAAGGCGAGACACTGGCCTGCGGCACGGGGGTGACGGCCGCCGCCTTGATTTCCGCCGAACTGCATCAGTTCACTTCGCCGGTGCGCGTGCGGGTGCAGGGCGGGGACTGGCTGGAGGTGGGTTTTGAAAAGAAGGACGGGCAATTCGCCAATGTGCGTCTGACCGGCCCGGCGGACTTTGTGTTCGAGGGAAAAATCGAGGTCTGAGCATTGGAGTTCCGGCTGGCTTCCGCTTTGTTTTGCGGCTACTCTGGCCGGCGTGGCGAAATTAGTGTTTGACATCGAAACCTCGGCGCTGCCGCTGGCGCAATTTGACGCCGCCCAGCAGGAGTATCTTTTCCGCGACGCCCAGAATCTGGCCGAGCCGGAGGCGCGCCGGAAGCGCCAGGAGGAAATTCTGCGCCAGTTCAATCTCTGGCCTTTCACCGCCCAGGTGGTGTGCATCGCCATGCTCAACGCGGAGAGCAGCCGCGGCAAGGTGCTGTTTGTGGCGGAGGATTTTGCGGAGGCGGGCGCGGAGGCGGGCGCGGTGGCATTCACGCCCTGCGCCGACGAGGGGCAGTTGCTGGGGGAATTCTGGGAACTGGCCAAACATTACGATTCGATTGTGACGTTCAATGGACGCGGATTTGACGTGCCGTTTGTTTATTTGCGCTCGGCCATTTTAAACGTGCCGGTGACGCAGAAAGGGTGGCTGGGGTACCGGTTTCAGGTGGACCCGCATTGCGACTTGATCGAGCAGTTGACCTTTTACGGAGTGAGCGGGAGGGACGGCGCGGCCCGGCGGTTCAACCTGGATTTTTATTGCAAGGCCTTCGGCCTGGAGTCGCCCAAGAGCCAGGGCGTGACCGGGATGGACATCAACGGGATGCTGGCGGAAAAGCGGTTTCGCGAGATCGCGGAGTATTGCCTGCGCGACGTTCAGGCGACCCTGCTGCTGTATAAGATTTGGAAGGAGCGGCTTGGCGGTGTCAAGTAAAAGAACCGGAATGGAAACAAGCAAAATGGTCAAGACTGACAACGGATGCGGGCCGATTGGCAAGCTGGCGCAAGGGCCGGTGGAATTGCTGGTCTGTTTTGCGGTGAAGGAGGAGGCCCGCTTCTTCATGGAGGGGATGGTTTACCGGGGCGAGGGCGCCACCCCGGCCCCGCCCCGCCCGCTTTATCAGGTCTGGATGACCGGCATGGGCCGGCGCAACGCGGTGGAAGGCATTCGCCAGGCCATCGCGCTGGTGCGGCCCAAACGGGTGATCACCTCGGGGTTCGCCGGCGGGTTGAATCCCCAATTGAAGTTTGGAACGATCGTTTATGAGGAGGATTTCAACGCGGGGTTTGGACCGCAATTGGAGGAGGCGGGCGCGGTCAAAGCCGCTTTTTACTGCCATCGCCGCGTGGCCATCACGGCCGGGGAGAAAGCCGCCCTCTGGCGGTCCACCGGGGCCGACGCGGTGGAGATGGAATCGAGCGTCATCCGCAACCTCTGCCGCGAGCGGCAAATTCCCAGCGCGACCATCCGGGTGATTTCCGACGACGCCAGCCAGGATTTGCCGCTGGACTTCAACGCGTTGATGACGCCGGAGGACCGGATTCATTACCCGAAATTGATCTGGGCGGTGTTGAGCCGGCCGGGCCGGATTGGCAAGCTGCTGGAGTTCCAGGAGCAAACGGTGGCGGCGTCCCAGCGCCTGGGCGCGGCCCTGGCGGAACTGCTGGGCGCGAAACGCGGTTGAAGCGCCCGGTATTCCAGTAATTACCAATGACAAATACTCAATGGCAAATTTTCGATTTCCAGCCGGGAGTGAGACCTCAAAGGCTCTCAGGATTGAAAATTGGCAATTGAAAATTGGTCATTGGTTATCAAGACTCGCTCTCGACAAGGCCGAGATGCGCCATGGGGGACTGCCCGCCCTACCTTGCGTTGGCGGGCGGGGCCACCAGGGCGGGGGACTCCGGGGGCGGATTTTGTTTAGTCTTGACAGATTCGCTGTAGCTAATGAGAGACACGCCCAGGGCGATGAGCATCACCCCCGCCCACCGCGTCCCGGAGACCGGCTCGCTCAGTATGAACTTCGCCGCCAGCGTCGTGACGATGAACCCCAGCGAGGTCAGCGGCCAAATGAAGCTGACGTCGTTGCGCGCCAGCATGTAGAGCAGAAACCCGTAAAAAACGGCCTCCAGCGCCGTGCCGAGGATGACTTTGCGATTGGTGCAGCCGTCTTTGAGGACGCGGGCGATTTCGGAGACGGTGATCTGGCGCGCGCCGTGGATTTGCTTGAGGCCGCCGCTGAGAATGACCACACCAACGGCTTCGATGATTGCCGCGATCACCAGGATGAGAAGAATTTTGGCCATAATTAAAGGTCTTGGTAGCGGATCAACTGGATGCCCAATTGCGCCGCCAGCGTTTTGATGGTTGGATCAATCAGCGCGTCGAATTCATGCCTAAATTGGTCCAGGGACGGATGGGAGTAAAGCTCCGAATCGCCCGCCGGCAGCAGCGGCAGCAGTTTGGCCACATACCCCGCATCCACCCGGCCGTTCTGCAACAGGCCAAAGACCACCCGGGTGTGGCGGATGCCCTGGCGCGCCAGCGCCGGCCGGGCGCGGGCGGAGAGGACGCGGAAAATGGCGGCGTGGCTCAGGCGGTAAAGCCACCGGCCCGGGGCGAGCCGGGCGTTCAAGCCCAGCCAGTCGTCGGTCAGGCGCAGGGCGCGGATGCCCCAGCGGGGCGCGTTTTCCATCAAGATGCCGAACACCACGGGATGGAGATGCAGGTTAAGATGGCCGTTGACATGATCGAGCGGCAGGCCGGTGGCGCGGAATTTTTCAAATTGCGCGGCCATTTCCAGGCGCAATTGGGCGCGGCATTTGGCGGAGGCGAAGTAACGCCAGCCGGCGGCCACGGGATGATCGGAAAATTGCCGCCCGGCATCGGCCAGTTGGGGAATCTCTTCGGCGGGCAGGGCGGCGGCGCCGCCAGCCAGGGCGAGATGCAAGCCGACGCCCAGATGGGGATTTTCCCGCGCCAGGGCGGCGGCCTCGCCGGCGTGCGGTTCGTTGACCATCAGGCTGGCGCTGGTCAGGATGCCCTCGCGATGGGCGCGGATGACCGCCTGGTTGATGGACGGCGAGCGGCCAAAATCATCCGCATTGACGATCAGCCGCCGCTCCGGTCCCAGGCCATTTTTGGTTTTAACATCGGGCAACACCATGCAAGCCCAAATCATAACCGCAAAAACCGCAGCGCGGCCAGCCGCAACTAAAGCGGGGATGGAGGATGGAGGAAGGAAAAGGCCGGAGAGCAGTCAGGGGAATGGTTGTCAGGGGAATAAACCTGAAAACGCTTTTTCCCATTCCCTTGACGAACATTCCCCTGACTTTGGATTTTTCACGTAAAATGGCGGACTGAGAATCTTGCCGCGAATGCGTGATATTGACGGATTGCCGGGCGAAGAGCTTGAAAGACATGCTTCCTTTAGGCCGGCGGGTTTTCCTATTTCGCCCGGGCCGGCTTGGATTCAAAGATGGGATAGAGCAAGGGCAGAATGAGGAGGGTCAGAATGGTGCCGGTAATCAAGCCGCCGATGATGACGACGGCGAAAGGCCGGGCCGTTTCCGCGCCGACGCCGGTGGAAAGGGCCATGGGCAACAGCCCGAGCAAGGCCATCAGGGCGGTCATGACCATGGGCCGCACCCGCGAGGCGGCGCCTTCCATGATCGCGTCCTTCAAATCCACGCCCTGGCGCCGCAATTCCCGAATGCGCGTCACCAGGATCACGCTGTTTTGAATGGAAACTCCGAAGAGGGCGACAAATCCCACCAGGGCGGCGACCGACAGGTTCAATCCCGCCAGCGGCAAGGCGAGCAGGCCGCCCACGGCCGAAAATGGGACGGTCAACAAAACGGAGGCCGCCAGCCTGGCGGAATCGAAGGCGATGAAGAGCAGGAAGAAAATGGCCGCGATGGTCAGCGGCACGATGACGGCCAGGCGTTTTTCCGCGCGCTGCTCGTTCTCGAAGGACCCGGTCCATTCCAGCCGGTAACCGGCGGGCAGGCGGACGGCCGCATCCACCCGGCGTTGCGCTTCGGCCACGACCGACCCGAGGTCGCGGTCGCGCACGGAAAGTTTGATGGCGATGCGGCGCTCGTTCTCCTCGCGCTCGATCCGGGCCAGGCCCGCCTTGACGCTGACCGAGGCCAAATCTCCCAGGGTCAGCCGTTCGCCGTTGGAGCCAAAGACCGGGATGTTGCGGATGGATTCCACGTCCGCCACGGCCTTGGGGGCGAGTTTGACGACGAGGTCAAAAGTGCGGGAGCCTTCCAGCACCTGGGTGGCCGTTTGTCCGCCGATGGCGGTGGCCACCACGGTCTGCACGTCGGCCACGGCCAGGCCATGGCGCGCAATAGCCGCGCGGTCAATGGCGATCTGGATTTGCGGCTGGCCGAGCAACAGATCGGCGCCGACATCCGCCGCGCCGGGCACTTTGTCAATAATAGCGGCGATTTGATCGGCCAGGCTCTGGAGTTTGTCCGGATCGTCGCCGAACAATTTGATGGCCAGTTCGCTTTTCACCCCGGAGACGGCCTCGTTGACGTTGTCTTCGATGTATTGGCTGAACTGGGATTGGAGGCCTGGAATTTCCCGGAGGTTTCGCGCCATGGCCTCGCAGAGCGCCTCGCGGGTGTGCGCGGTTTTCCAGGTTTCCCGCGGTTTGAGTCCCACGCTGTATTCGGTCACGTCCCAGCCATTGATGTCGGTGCCGTCATCCGGGCGGCCGAGCTGGCTGACCACGTAGCGGACTTCGGGAAAGGAGGCGAGGCGGCGGCGCACCTTTTGGGTGATGGCGGCCGATTCGGAGGGGGAGATGGATTGCGGGGCGAAGGTGCGCACCCACAGGTCGCCCTCGTCCAGCTTGGGCAGGAATTCGCTGCCCAGAAAGAACCAGCAGGCGCCCCCGGCTGTCAATAATAGCAAAGCGGCGGCATAGACCGGCCCCGGCGTTTTCAGGGCGAAAGCCAGCGCCGGGCGGTAGAGCCGCTCCAGCCGGCGCACAATCCACGACTTCCGGGAGGCAATCCTCCGGCCCGCGGCGAAGCTGGCCAGGGCCGGCACCACGACCATGGCAAAGACGGTTCCGGCCGCGAGGGCAAAGGTCAGGGTCAGCGCCATGGGTTTGAAAATCCGCCCTTCCACCCGCTGCAAGGTGTAAAGCGGAATAAAGGCCGTCAATAATATGGTCTTGGAAAACAAGACGGGCGGGCCCATTTCCGAGACCGCCTCGACGATGGCGGCAGGGAGGGAGCGGATTTTGTCCTTCTGTTGCTCGAGGATGCGCAAGAGGTCTTCCACGATCACGACCGAGGAATCCACGATGATGCCGAAGTCAATCGCGCCCATGGAAATCAAGTTGGCCGGAATGCCGCGCCAATCCAGCAGGAGAAAGGCGCCGAGCAGGGCGAAGGGCACCGCCAGCGCCACGACCAGGGCGGAGCGCCAGTTGCCCGGCCCGAGGAACAGCACCAGCACGCCCAGCACCAGCCCGATGCCGGCCAGCATGTTTTCCCGCACCGTGTGCAGCGTGCGTTGGGTCAGCGCCGTCCGGTCGTAATACATCACCAGCTTGAGTCCGTCGGGGAGATAGCGCCGGTTGATTTCATCGGCCATTTTCTCGATGCGCCCGCAGACCTCCAGGGGGTTTTCGCCCCGGCGCATCACCACGATGCCTTCCGCCACATCATCTTCATCCTGACTGCCCTCGGTTCTGCCCACGCGGCCAAGGCGGACGGCGTGGCCGATGACGGCCGTGCCGAGGTCGCGGATGCGAATGGGCGTGCCGTTGCGGGTGTCCACCGCGATGGCCTCGATGTCGGCGACACTGCCGATCATGCCCAGGCCGCGCACCACGTACAGCTCCGAGCCGTGTTCCACGTAAGAGCCGCCGGCGTTGCCGTTGCCGTTGGCCAGCGCGGTGAAAACTTGTTGCAAGGTGAGGTTGTAAGACTTGAGCTTGAGCGGGTCCACCAGCACTTGATACTGCTTGGTCAGCCCGCCAAACGGGTTGATGTCCACCACCCCCGGCACCGAGCGGAATTTCTTTTCCACCACCCAATCCTGCAGGGCGCGGACTTCCTCCGGGGGATAGCCGTTGGGGGCGCGCAGGCTGTAGCGGTACACTTCGCCAATCGGCGTGGCGTCGGGCGACAGAGTGGGCTGCGCTCCCGGCGGCAGGGTGACCGCGGCGAGCATTTGACTGGCCAGACTGCGCACCGCGTCGTTCTTGGCGTCGTCCTCAAAAACCAAAGTGATCTGGGACAAACCAAACAGGGAAATGGAGCGCATGGAAACCCGTTTGGGGATGCCGTTCAGCACGTTTTCAATCGGGATGGTAACCAGGCGCTCCACCTCTTCGGCTGCGTGCCCCGGAAAGAGGGTGATGATTTGAACCGAAACGTTGGTCACATCCGGATACGCCTCCACCGGCAATTCGCGGAAGGCGTTGGCGCCGGCCAGCAAAAACGCCGCCGTCAGCGCCAGGACAATGGCGCGATGACGCAGCACGGCGCTGGCCAGTCTTCCCATCATGAGGCCGGTTCCACCAGCGCCTGCAAGAGAAGCGCGCCTTCGATCACCACTTTTTGGCCGGGGCCGACGCCTTCCAGCACCGGAACTTTGTTGTCCTTTTCCACGCCCACTTTGACGCGCACCCGGTGAAAACGGCCCGGGGATTCTTCGAGGAAAACGTAGGAGTCGTCGCCTTTCATAAAGAGGGCCTTGGCCGGCATTTCCACCCCCGTCTGCGCCGGGCCGGCCGGGTCCGCCAGCACATCCGCCAGCACATACATTTCCGCCTTGAGCAGCTTGTCCGGATTGTTGACCACCCCGCGCGCCTTGACCGTGCGGGTGAGCGGGTCCAGGGTGTCCGCGATCTTGTCAATTATCCCTTCAAAAACCCGGTCCGGCAAGGCCTTGCCGGAATAAACACGGAGTTGCTGGCCGCGGTGGAGGGAGGCGAGGTCCGCCTCCCCCACATCCAGTTGCAGCCAGAGCTGCGCCGGGTCGCTGATGACAAAAATGGGGGCGAACAAATTGGGGGCGTTGGCCAGCATGAGGTCGGCGCGGAGTTCCTGGCCGGGATTGATGTTTTTTTCCACCAGCACGCCCGCCAGATGGCTGCGCAAGATGTAAATCGAATTGGTGCTTTGATCGCTCCCGCCATAATTGGCCAAGACAGATTCCGCCCGGTCCCGCTCCGCCAGCGCGGCCACATAGGCCGCTTGGGCGGCCTCCACATCCTTTTGCGCGGCGGCCCCGTGTTGGAGCAAATCCTTGCTGCGGGTGAAGGCTTTGTCCGCCGCCGCCAGATTGGCCGCCGCCGTGCGCGCGTTGGCCAGGGCCTGGCTGAAATCCGGGGAATCAATCTCCGCCAGCGGCGCGCCCGCCGCGATGATATCGCCCAGGTCGGCGCGGATGGCGGTGACGCGTCCGGCCACCGGCGTGAACACGCGCACGGTCTTGTCGTCATTCCAACAGAGCCGGCCGGTCAGGTGCGTCAGCGCCGCGGTTCGCGGCTGGGCGGCTTGGACGCTAAAGGAAGCCAGTTGCGGCGCGCCGGCGGCAAAACTAACCGTGTCCCCCTCCACTTTGGGCGCGGGCGGTTCGGCCGTGATCGGTTCTTCTTTCCGACAACTGGTCAACACGAGGACAGCCAGCAAGCCGAAAATCGCCGGCCGAGTTGGCGCCCGTGACCGGCGCGGGCGGCAAGGCGGCGCCATTCTGAAATCATTGGCCGCGGATGGGTTTGTCATTTCCATAAGTTCAACTCCGTTTCAGTTATCATCGTTCGCGCGGCCCGCAGATCGGCGCCCGTGCTGGCGGTGTCGTTCATGGCTTGGGCCAGGGCCAGACGGATGGTGTTGTCGGTTTGTTCCGCGTTGAGCAAATCCACCAAGGTGGCGGCGCCCCGTTCGTACTTAAATCTAACCGACTCGAGGACTTGCGCGGATTTGGGAGCGGTTTCGTCCCGATAGCGCAACCAGCGCTCGCGCGCTTCGTGGCAAGCGGATTGGGCGCTGGCAAGATCCGCCGCCGCCTGGGCTTTGATTTTTCCAAGCGCGTCCCCGAATTGGTCCACCGCCGCTTGCGCCGCCTTGATGTTGCCCCCGTTGCGGTTCCACAGGGGCAGGGGGAAGGAGAGGCCGACGAGAAAGGTGTCCACGGGGGGACCGCCCCCGGGCGGGTTGTGTTCGGCGCCGAGGGAAATGGTCGGGTCAGGAATCCGCATCGCCTTCTGCAATTCAAGCTGGGCCTGGCCGCCTTGCAAATCCGCTTCCGCCGCCAGCACATCCGGGCGGGCCGCGCCGGATTCCGGCGCCGGCAAGGCGGGAGAAGCCTCCATCAGCTTTTCCAGAGAATCCGCCGGCATCCAGTTTCCCGCCGGCTGATGGACGCCGGTCAGAACTTCGACGGCAATGCGGGCTTGCACGGCGGCGGCGGCGGCCGCTTTGGCTTGCAGTTCAAATTGCTCGGCATTGATCTCCAGCGTCTTTTTGTCCGCATCGGAAAGGGCGCCGGCGTCAAACTGGGTTTGCGCGATGCGGGCTTCCTGGCGCATGTCATCAGCGGATTGGGCCAGCACCCGCGCGTTTTCCGCGGCCAGCAGGGCGGCGATGTAGGCTTTGGTCACCCCTTGATCCAAGGTTCGTTGCGCGTCGTAAAAGCGGGCTTTTGCGCCCCGCAGGCCGGCCCGGGCGGCGGCCTGGCGGTCCTGGCGTTTGCCGGCGATCTCAATCAACTGATTGACCGCGACAATGGTATCGTAATTGCGCTGCCACAGGTCATTGCCCAGGACGGTGGCGTTTTCATGGGTGCCGATTCTGGCGGTGGATAATGAAGCGGTGGGATTAGGGAACTCCTTGGACACGATCAGTTGGGCCGCGGCCGTGTCCATGCCGCTCTTGGCCGCCAGCAAGTCCCAATTTCGCTCCAAGGCCAGCCGCCGCGCGTCCGCCAGAGAAAGGGCCTGATTGGTCCCGCCAGTCAAAGCGACGGAGGCCGGCAGGTTGGTGGCCGGCTGGGCGTGGGCCGTGAGGATCCACGACAACAGCAAGATGCCGCCGGCGCCGCGAATTCTCAGGGCGCCAGGAACACGGTTTATGTAATGGTCATGCTTGTTCAGCCTCCTTCATTCTAGCGAAGGACGGATGCTTGTCGTGTCAGGCCAAGTCTAATTCGGCTGTCGGGCCAAGTCGTACATCCCTCTGAATTAATTCCCGGAAGGAATGGAGGGCGGCATGGCAGCTTCCAAGCCGGGGTCTGCCTCAGTGAGAGTCGGCAGTTGCAGGAAGGCGATGGCTCTTTGGAGGCTGACTTTGTCCTGGGGATCAGAGTTCGACTCCAGAGCTTCTTGCAGCGCCGGGATGGCGCTACGGTCCCCGAATTCCATGGCTGCGGCCAGGGCTGCGCGGCGGATCCCGGCATCGGGATTGGATAATTCCGACAAAATGGTGTTGAGTGAATTGGGTTCCCTCCTGGTGGCCCAGTCCCTAAGTTCGGCCACGCGCTGCCTGCCAGCCTCAAGGCGCTGCTCCTCCATGATGGCGGGGTCAATTTCAGGCAGGGCCGAATGCTGCGCCGGCATTACCACTGCGACTTGATGGAAGACAGGCTGAACCGGAATCGCGCGGGCCGCGGACGCCGAATCCGCGGCCATGCCGGGCTCTTGCGGCTGCTGACTCGGCGCCGAGCCGCCAAAATGGGCCAGACCGGCCAGCAGCAGGATGAGACTGGCCAATGCCAGGACCGGAATGATAACTTTGGCCCTCATAAGAACGCATCAGACGGTCTTCCGGCCCGGCGCGCTCGCGCGCCGGGCAGAAAACCTCCGTGGGGATGGCGCGATCAATATCCAGGTCCAACAATGAAGCTGGGAGCGGAGACGTTGACAGTGGAATTACCCTCAACAACGAAGGGAACCCCGTTGCGGTCTCCGGTGCCATTGACGGTCCAAGTGGTGCTGCTGCCAGAGGCGATCAATCCGTCCTTAAAAATGTCTCTGGTAAGATTTGCCACGACGAATCCTTGCAAGTTAAAATGCGCCGTTAAAGCCGGGTAGCCGGCCTGATCCGCCAGCGACAAATTCTTGGTGCTATAGGAAGTGTCTGTGATGAGGACGTTATTGGTGCTGGTCGAATTGTCTACAGCCGTGCCTGTCCCGGAAACCATGAAGAACCCGCTCACATCCACGATGTTGGTGGCTTTGGACGACGCGTCTCTGATAATAATCGTGGTGGGTCCATTGACGCCCTTAAGGATGGGGGTGACACGAAGCAATTGCGCCGCCGACGAAAAGGTATTCGCGGTGGCCTTGCCAAGCACCGCGATGATGTCTTTGGTGGCTATGCTCACGGAGGCGGCGTTCTGAGTCACATTCGTGAGATGATGGCTGACATTGGTGACGGCAACGCTCTGGCCCTGGTAAAAGGCGGTGAGCGCAAAAGTCACGCTTTCCACGACATTGGTTTGAGCCTGGGAGGCGAGGGCAATGGCGCTGATAAAAGCGGCCATACCGGCCAATTTGAGTTTCTGGATCATAATCAATCAATATTTTGCTGTTGATTTTTGTACTACAGTAGAGATGGCAACCGACAACGCCGCAACTTTATTATTTGCTTCCCCGTTTGTCAAGGAAAATGGGGTAACAGTCGTCAGGCCGCGCCTAATTCTTCTGTCGGGCCAAGTCCGACAGGACCTCCGCCGCCGGGGCCGCCGTTAGCGGGGATGCCGGCTGTCGTTCCAGTGGATGGCTTCGCGCAGCAGCTCGGTACCGCTGCCGAGGTTGAGCTTTTCTTTCATGCGCGCGCAATAGGCCTGCACCGTTTTCAGGCTGATGCCCAGCGTTTCGGCGATTTGCCGCGTCCCCAATCCCCGGCCCAGCATGTCGAACACCTCCAGTTCCCGGTCGCTCAATTGCTCGACCGGCGAAAGGTCCACTCCCTTCTTGTGATCCAGAAGATGGGCCGCCAAAACGTCGGTCAGCGTCTCGCTGACGTAGAGTTTGCCCTCCAAAATCCGGCGGACCGCCTCGATCACTTTTCGGGTGGTCTCCCGCTTCATCACGTAACCCCGGGCTCCCGCCCGCAGCGCGCGCCCGGCATAATGAGATTCCTCGTGCATGGAAAGCACCAGCACGGCCACGGCGGGATGGGATTCTCTTAAGCTTTTGATCAACTCCAGGCCGGAAGAATCTCTCAGGGAGATGTCCACAATCGCCACATCGGGCCGGGCAGCGCCAATGGCGGCGAAGGCCTGCGGCGCGCCCTCGCTTTCACCGCACACGACCAGGTCCGGTTGTTGGTTGATTAAATTAGTCAGCCATTCGCGGACCAACGGGTGGTCGTCCACGATGAACACCGTTCTTTTGCGTTTGTCAGAGTCAGAGTTCATGTTGGCCCGGCACATTATGGCCGGAGTGGGTCGGGATGGGAAGCGAACATTTCACCAAGGTCCCGCCGGTGGGGTTAAGATCCAAGGCAAAATCCGCGCCGATCATGGCCGCGCGATGCGCCATGATGCGCGTGCCCAGCCCGGGACTCTTTTGCCAGCTCTCGGCCAATCCGACCCCGTCGTCTTCCACCGTCAGCACCACCCGCCCGTTCCGCTCCGATAGCTCCACCACGATGCGCCTGGCCTTGCCGTGCCGGATGGCGTTGCTGACCGCTTCCTGTGCGATGCGATGAAGGTGCATGGCCGTGGTCGCGTCATGGATCAGCACCGGCGCACCGTGCTGAAAAACGCAGTCGGTTTTCGACCACTTGGTGGTGTTGGCCGAAAGTTCCCGCAAGGCGGCGATCAGTCCTTCGGCGGCCAGGTCCGCCTGATAGGTTCCCCGGGCCAGATCGCGGGCCATGGTGATGCCGTCTTCCACCAGCCCGATAATTTTTCCGGCTTCCACTGCCTCCGGCGCCGACCTGGCTTGGAGCTTTTCGCGCAAGACCTGGCCCGCCAGCGCCGTCCCGGTCAGGTGCTGGCAAAGCCCGTCATGCAAGTCGCGTCCAAGGCGCCGCTGTTCCCGCTCGCTCACCTCCAGGATTTCCTTTTCCAGGCGCTCCCGTTCCGCCATCTCCTGGGTGAGCGCCCGGGTGCTTTGCCGCACCCGCTCCTCCAGGCCCTTGTGGAGCGACCGCAGGCTGGCCAGCAGCCAGACGACGATGAAATAGAACGTCAAGAATATCGCGGAATTCCAAATCGGAATGAACGGGCTGGAGTAATGCGCGCCAGCGGCAATGTCTCCCGTGATCCACACCGCCACGCTCAACACCGATAGAAAGAGGCCATACCACCGGCCAATAAACCAGGCGCCCAGCCCGATGCCAAGCAGGTAAAACACCGAAAAGGAAAGCTCGAACCCCGTCACATAATCAATGATGCCGACCAGAATCAAAAAACCCAATCCCGCCAGCGCCCAAAACGGCCGGGACCGGCGCTCAAGACTTTGGAGCAATTTCATCATGCCGCTATTTCATGCTTCGCTCTGGCAGAATGGCAAGGCAAATGCAAAATGAAATCTCTCAAAATGACCGCATCCGCATTGAAATGCTGCAATGCGGATGCGGTCATTTTAGCAATGCAGCCGAACGGGTCGAGAAAAAAGTTTGCGGGGGAACAAGACTTGGCCCGGCCCGGATGACGCTTTCATGGCGGCGCGCGGTTGGCGTTTCCCATCGGACTGTTCGGACCGTGAGAAGTGCAGTGCGGGTTGGGCGCCCTGAAAAAGAATACACCCACATTGAAGCCTTACAATGTGGGTGTATTCATTTTAATACGGCAGCCGGGACAGGTCAAGAAAAAAATTGCCGGGAACAAAACTTGGCCCGGCCCGGATGACGCTTTCATGGTGGCGCGCGGTTGGCGTATGCAACGAAGCGGCCTCAACCTGCCCCCGGCAGCCGCACGGTGAAGGTGGCCCCCGCTCCCGGCTGGCTGGCCGCTTCCAGGCTGCCGCCGTGCGCCTCCACGATCGCCTTGGAAATCGCCAGCCCCAGCCCGGTGTGGCCGCCGCTCCCGGACCGCGCCTTGTCCGCGCGGTAAAAGCGTTCAAAAATGCGCGGCAAATCCTCCGCCGCAATTCCCGGCCCGCTGTTGCTCACCCTCAAAATCACCGTCCCGCTTTGTCTCTCCCCGGTGATCCGCACTTCGCCGAATTGCTGGTTGTATTCGAGGGCATTGCCCAGAAGATTGGTCACGACCTGGCTCATCCGTTCCGGGTCGCCCACGCACGGCAGCGCCGGGACCGCGCAATGGATTTCCAGGCGGCGCGTTTCCGCCAGCGGCCTCACGAATTCCACGCAGTCGCCCACCGTTTTGGACAAGTCAAATGGCACGCGTTGCAGCGTTTCCTGGCCGGCCTCCAGGCGGGCCAGTTCGAGGAGGGATTCCATCAGCTTGCGCATCCGTTGCGCCGCGCGCTGGCAAGCCTCCACCGTGGCGCGATATTCCGCCGCGCCGCGCTCGCGGTTCAGGGCCGTCTGCGTTTGCGTCAGCATCACCGTGATGGGCGTGCGCAACTCGTGCGCGGCGTCGGAGGTGAATTGTTGTTGCTGCGCGAAGGCGGCCTCCAGCCGCGCGAACGTCGAGTTTAAAACCGCCGCCAAACGGCCCAGTTCGTTGTCTGTGTCCGCCGCGCTGATGCGCTGGGAAAGGTCGCCCGCCGCGATTTTCACCGCCGTGGCGCTGATGTCTTCGATGGGCCGGATGGCGCGCGTCGCCACCCACCAGCCGCCGGTCAAGCCGAGCAACAGCACCACACCGCCCGCCGCCGCCAGTTCCCATGCCAGCAGGCGCAGCCCGGCCAGTTCCTCCGCAATAGAGCGTCCCACCAGCGCGACGGCCCCGCCGGGCGTCGCATGGTAAACCTCCCGGAACACGCCGCGCATTCGCGGCTCCGGCGGTCCCGGGGCGGCTTCGGCGGCCACCGGCAGCGGCACGTCGTGCGGAGCGGCCTCCGACCGCGCCAATTCCTGGCCGTCCGGCCCCCAGACTACATAGTAAAAAGAATTGCTTTCGCTGCCAAACAACGCCGCCTGGTCCGCAGGAAGCCGGAATTGAAATCCCGGCTCGCCCGGGCGCGGAAATCCCCGCCCTCCCGGCGGTCCGCCGCCGGGAAAATCCCCGCCCCGTCCGCCCTGATCGCCTTGGTCGCCCCGCCGTCCGCCCCGGCCCATGCGGGGGCCATCCTGTCGCGGTCCGCCGGGCGTCGGACCCGGGGAGTTGGTCAATTCGCCCCCGGGGAAAAAGAACCGCGGCCCGCCCGGCGGCGGACGCAGGGAGTTGGCCAGGGGAACCATCCGCCTCTGGATTTCCCCGTCCAGGTGGCGGAGCTGGAGGCTGCGCAGCAAGTCATACGCCGTCCCGCCAAATCCCGCCAGCAGCGCGAGGAAGACCAGGCCGTACCACAGTTGCAAGCGCCAGCGGATGGATTGGAAAATCATCCCCCGCCTCCCACGCAGTAGCCGTGCCCGCGGCGGGTGGTGATGAACTCCGCCCCCAGCTTCTTGCGGATGTTGGAAACATGCACGTCCAGCAAATTGGAAAGCGTGCTCTCGTTTTCATCGAACAGATGCTCGTAGAGCGCCGTGCGCGTGACGACTTCGCCCTGGTGCAGGGCGAGGAACTCCACCAGCGCGTACTCGCGCGCCGTCAGCGCCACCGCCTGGCCGCCCCGCGAAATCTGGCGCGCGCCCGTGTCAATCACAACGTCGCCTGCCGTTATCACGTTGCTCGTCCGGCCCGCGCTGCGCCGGATAAGCGCGCGCAGCCGCGCGAACAATTCCGGCAGATCGAACGGCTTGACCACATAATCGTCCGCGCCCGTGTCCAGGCCGCGCACCCGGTCCCTGGGCTGGTCGCGCGCTGTCAGCATGAGGACGGGCGTCTTTTTGGTTTTGCGCAGACGCCGCAAGATTTCCCAGCCGTCCACCTTGGGCAGCATCACGTCCAGCACCACGGCGTCGTAGTCATAATTCTGCGCGTTGAACAGCCCCGTTTCGCCGTCGGCGGCGGTGTCCACGGCGTAGCCCTCCTCCTGCAAGGCCTGCGCCAGGCTGCGGAGCAAATCCGGCTCATCTTCCACAATCAGAATTCTCATACGGGATGTGGCGGCGGGAAGCCTAACACCTCCGCGCCCCGCCGTCACTCTCGCAGAGCGAACATTAAGATCAGATGAAGAAACGGCTTAAGTCCCTCCAATTCCCCGACTGAAAATTCTTCAAAGAAAGTTCCAGCCTTAACCTTTCCTTAAGGTTCGGGCGTGTAGAGTAGCGGCATGAGAATTCAAATGAAAGGCAACAAAATATGAAGATCATGACGAAAGCAGTTCTGGCCATGTTGGCGCTCGGCGCTTCAACCTGGGCAACCATCGCGCAGCCGGTGGGCGGTCCCGCTCCCAACGGACCAGTCCCCGGAGGGCGGGGCGGGCCGGGCGGCCGGGGTGGTCCCGCCGCGCGAGGCGCCTTGTCCCCCATCTTCCTCGCGCTCGACACCAAGCATAACGGGTTCCTTGACGCGGATGAAATCGCCAACGCTGCCGCCGCCTTGAAATCACTGCTCAAGGACGACAACGTCAACCTGACCGTGGAGGACTTGTTTGGCCCGCCGCCGCCGCGCATGGGCGGTCCAGGCCGTAATGGCGGTCCAGGTGCGTTCGGTTTCCCGGGTGGCCGTGGTCGCGGCGGGCGTGGCTTTGGCGGTCCCGGCGGTAATGGTGGTCCCGGTGGGTTCAGTGGACAAGGTCAGTTCGGTGCCCCTGGTCCGGGCGGCAATGGCGGCCCTGGAGCTTTCAACGGCCAAGGTGGTTTTGGTGGCCCCGGCCCCGGCGGTAACAGCGGTCCGGGTATGCTCGGTGGCCGCGGGGGTCGTGGCCGTGGCGGACCTGGCTTTGGCGGCCCTGGCGGCAATGGTGGTCCCGGTGGGTTCCGTGGCCAAGGCCAGTTCAATGCTCCTGGCACCAATGGCGGCCCTGGAGC